>ERZ791803.944-NODE-944-length-15162-cov-4.954922_pt1 | contig 15162 bp, 10 predicted proteins | sample MGYA00510307_ERZ791803 | MGnify/ENA primary metagenome ERZ791803 (study PRJEB30046, sample SAMN00791963) | human gut metagenome | study: EMG produced TPA metagenomics assembly of the A metagenome-wide association study of gut microbiota in type 2...
CCGCCAAGAAGATCGACAAAAAGATCAGCGACAAGGCACAGGACGCCGCAAGAGAGGCCGCAGGCCTCCCCGCTGGGACCACCACGACCACCACCAAGGTGGACAAGACCGATGAAGAGACCTTCCAGGATGTGAAGAACATCCTTGTCCCCAGCACCAGCGATGTGCTCTACGGCCTCATCGACGGCAGCGTCGTCAGCTCTACCTGGAACACCCTTACCGGCAAGACGGATCAGCTGTTCAGCTATGTGCTCCGCCGCACCGGCGACAGCGTGGGCGGCACGCTGGGCGACTTCCTCAACTATCTGGGCGAGGGTGCGACCTATGTCTGCTACTCCGGCGGCAAGCAGGTGGCCTACAGCACCGCCACCAAGTACCCCGTTATCGCAGGCGGCATCGCCATTGGCCGTTCTGCTGACGGCAAGGCCATCAACCGGATGCTCCAGCTCTCGCCGGTAGTCATCGATAAGCTGGGCGCAGCTTCGGTCATGAGCGGCGACAAGCGCTATGAGACCGCCGACGATATGCAGGTGTATCTGTGGTCGAACGGCCAGTATTTCGCCACCTCGCTGCCCAAGATCAACACCGAGGATTATAAGCTCATCGGCTGGTACGACAACTTCGGCTGCTCCGGCGGCAGGAAGATCCGTATCCTTGTGGCCGTCAAGACGAACTGAGCCTGAAATTTTCCAATCACAGAACAGCAGCCTCACCGAACGCAGAGTGAGGCTGCTGTTTTTTGCACTTAGCCGTTGGACTGGGGGACAAGACGGATGAGGGCTGCGCTGTCCTGCATATTGACCCGGATAATAACACAGGTAGAGAGGGTGAGCATGGCGAGAGTCTTCATCGTGGTTTTCATAGGTATAAGCCTTTCTTTTCCTTCTGGGAATGTTGTATTTGCCACATCGCCGCATTCGTTTTCCACCAGACCTTTCGATTTCGGTGGAAAGATCCCTCTGTCGACGCTTTGCAGTATAACTTCCATTTCTTGGGAAATGCCCGAAAAAGTGTTTATCGCAAGTCAAGAAATTAGTGCAACATCCAAACAGCATAGCTGCGATATGCAATCCAACGCTGTTGCTGTTGCATTAAAAAGTTGAATTGCTATAAGATGTCCTTAATGCGGGTGAAGGTTTTGTGAAGGAAAGAGAAATAGAGAAGGACTCATATTCTGAGGGAGGAACTTTCAGAATACGAGCCCGTTCAAAAATGTCTGGAGATTTTAGTCGAGATAAGGTTTAAGATATGTATTGAAATGCTCCACAAGTTCAGCGTCGGACATTTGAGGACGCCACATAAAATAGTTCTTGTCGTACTTGTCAAACCAGAAAGCGATTTCACGGTTGCGCTTTGGGTCGCGGGTGATATCACCTTCCAATACGACCCAGAAGGGGAGAATCGAAGGGTCTTGAATGCCGCTGACTTCACGATATTTCTTTATGATTCCTGGCGTAAATAATTTGCATAATCTTTCATGTGCATTTCCACGCCCGGCACTTGGGCTTTTACCTTCTACCCAGCCATCTTGCCGCTTGATTTCACCGAAAAGTATTTTTCCGGTTTTCTTGTTCCGAATGGCAAAATCTGGCGTAATTCCCCAGCCAAGTGCTTTGGATTGTTTCATAGCAAGGGCATCAGGATTGAAAATTTCAGATAGGGTCTTTGAGGAAAGCTCGACGGTTTCATAGAGATGTTTGAAATCTTTGGGATGAGCATCGACTTCGTAAGTCTCTGGGTCTAGGTTTCGTTTCAATGCCTCAATGAGGTCTTTTTCTGCAGTTCCTGATTTTCCGCGTGGGCCGGATTCAGTCTGCCAATTCTCACGACCATGTAATGCAACACGCCCCATTTCAATATCCTCCTTATAGTCCTTTGAACAACTCTTCTAAAGAAAGATTGAACCCCTCCGCGATTTTAACGATATTGTTGAGAGATATATTGCGCTTTCCGCTTTCGACAGAAGCGTAATAGGTACGATCCATATTGATGGAAAGGGCAAATTTTTCTTGACTAAGGCCCTGAGCCGTTCGCAATGCTTTAATACGTTCTCCAAAAGCTTGTGCTACCATAAGAAACACCTCATAATTTAATGATAGACTTTTGATGAGTTTGAGACAACGGACTATAAGCAACAATTTGTTGACGGTAAAAGGGTTTCAGAGTATACTTATAACAGTGTCACAAGGAGGGAAAGCAATGGAAGAAAAAGCTGTTACTGCCTATTCTTTGTATAATGTTCAGCAAAAACGTCGAACGAAGATTAATCCGTTGAATGAAGTGTATCCGCAGCTTCCCCAAAAGAAATATCAGGTCATCTATGCAGACCCTCCGTGGGATTATGGCGGAAAAATGCAGTACGATAAGACGACGATAAAATCTGAAAACGAGGGATTCCATAAGAAAATATTTCTCAGCTCAGCAGAGTTCAAATATCCTACATTAAAATTAAAACAGCTGAAGGAACTGGATGTTGCAGGCATAGCCGCAGAGGACTGTTTGCTTTTTATGTGGACAACAGGCCCGCAGATGGCAAATTCCATTGAACTTGGAGAAGCGTGGGGCTTTGAATATAAGACAATCGCATTTGTCTGGGATAAGATGGTGCATAACCCCGGAAGATATACGCTCAGCCAGACAGAGTTTGTTCTGGCATTCAAAAAAGGAAAATTTCCCCAGCCTAGAGGTGCGAGGAATGTGAGACAATTCATTCAAGTGCATCGCGGAGAACACAGCGTGAAGCCTGTGGAAGTTATCGATGGAATTACGAAAATGTTTCCGGAGCAGGAAAAAATTGAACTGTTTGCAAGAAATAATTATATTGGCTGGGATAACTGGGGTCTAGAGATACCAGACCATAAAATTGAGATAAAAACAGAACAGGAAAAGTGTTGGGAAGAAAAAGTAAGACAGCTGAAGTTAGATGATGAATAAAGAAGAATAAAAAGGAGGTGCGGCAATGATACGCATTGCTCTGGTCGAGGACGAGGCAGAGGTGCGGGCGCAGCTTCAGGGCTATGTGCAGCGGCACACCCGGCAGTACGGCACCGAGTTTGCGGTGACGGAATTCGCCGACGGCATGGAGCTGCTGGATGATTACCGCCCGGTGTACGACATCCTGTTTCTGGACGTGGAGATGAAGCATCTGGACGGTATGGAGACGGCCCGGCGGGTGCGGGAGCTGGACAAGGACGTCATCATCGTTTTTATCACGAATATGGCGCAGTACGCCATCGGCGGGTACGCGGTGGGCGCGCTGGACTATGTGCTCAAGCCGGTGCCTTATTTTGCGTTTTCGCAGCAGCTGCGCAAGGCCGAAGAACAGCTGCGCCGCCGCGCACGGCATTATCTGGCCCTTCCGGTGGAGGGTGGGATGCGGCGTCTGGATTCGTCCCTCATCTATTATCTGGAAAGCGAGGGACACCGCGTCCATTTTTATACCGAAGAGGGCGATTTCGTGGCGGCAGGCACCCTGAAAGCCTTTGAGGAAAAGCTGGCCGAGCGGCCCTTTGCCCGCTGCAACAGCGGCTACCTTGTCAATCTGGCACAGGTGAAGAGCGTGCAGCAGGGGATGGTGCAGGTGGGACCCTACGAATTGCAGGTCAGCCGCCCCCGGCGGAAAGCCTTCCTCGCGGCGCTGGCCGACCACATCGGGGGTGAGGGCGCATGACGGCACTGCCCAGCATCCCGCGCCTGTATACGGCGCTGGCCGAGTGTCTGGCCGTGGGCATCTACGCCCTGCCGCTGGGCCTCCGCTTCGGCAAAACGGCCACCATCGCTGCCAGTGCGGCATGGGCGCTGGCCCTGAGTGCTTTTTTGCAGGCCACGGGCAGCGTCCCGCTGGCGTGGTGGATCCCCTGCATGGCGGCAGCTGTGGGGATACAGTATTTATACCTCTGGGTCACCCGCACCATCTCCCTGCTGGAAGCGGGCTATGTCTGCGCCCGGGCCTTCGTTCTGGCAGAGCTGGCCGCCAGCGCCGAGTGGCAGCTGCACTGCTTCCTCTGGCCTCAGCGCAGCGGGGCCGACGGCCTGTCACTGCTGCTTCTGGTGGTGGTCTACGGCGGCGTTTTCGGCTGCATCTGGGTGCTGGAGCATAAGCACAAAAGTCCCAAGGGCCATATCGTCATCAGCGGAAAAGCGGGCCTCGTGGCCGTCGTCATGGCGGCGATGGTCTTCGCGGTGAGCAACCTGCTGTTCTTGGGCGACCGCGAGGTGGACATGAGCGTCTACTACATCCGCACGCTGGTGGACATCTGCGGCGTGCTCATCCTGACGGTCCAGCACGAGCAGCTGCGGGAGGCGGCGCTCCACAGTGAGCTTGCCGCCATGGACGAGGTGCTCCACCGCCAGTACGAGCAGTACAAGCGGAGCAAAGAGGGCATCCGGCTCATCAACAGCCGCTATCATGAGCTGAAGATCCAGATCGCGGATATCCGCGCCGAGCGCGACCGGGCCAAGCAGGACGCGGCTCTGGCCCGGATGGAGAGCGGCATCCGGCAGTATGAGGCCGAGAACAAGACTGGCAACCCGGTATTGGATACCCTATTGACCGCCAAAAGCATGGACTGCCAGCAGCGCGGCATCAACATGACCAGTGTGGCCGACGGCAGCCAGCTGAGTTTTCTGAGCACGCGGGAGCTGTGTACCCTCGTGGGCGCGTCGCTGGACAACGCCATCGAGAGCGTGCTGGCCGAGCCCGACCCCGAAAAGCGTCTGCTGCGGGTGGCCATCTATAACCAGAGCGGCTGCGTGATGATCCGCTTCGAGAACTACTGCGCCCAGCCCGTGGAGCTGGGCGCGGACGGTCTGCCCGTCCACAACGCCCACGGCGGCTACGACCTGCAGGGCGTGCAGGCGGCCGCCCAGCGCCACGACGGCACCATGACCCTTCATTGGGCCGACGGCTGGTTCACCCTGCGGATCCTGCTGCCGGTCCCGGAAAAGTAAAGGGACTCCTTCAGTCACCTGCGGTGACAGCTCCCTCAGGGAGGGAGCCTTTGGTAGAGAGCGAAACATTGTCCTCTTTGCCAAGGGCCACCTCTTTGAGGGGGCTGCCGCGTCAGCGGCTGGGGGAGTTTTTGCTTTTGGCATGATGCACAATAAAACTGCGCTCGAAATTGTGGATTAGCACAATAGAAATTGAAATCAAATTGAAACTTCTGCAAACTATGCCTCCAAAATGACAGATTGTGAAGATGTTTGTGAATTTTCTTTGAATCCATTTATAATAGTGGCAATGCTCCGGGAGCTGTACCCGGGAAATATGGATTCAGAATAAGGAGGAAGAAAATTATGTTGTCCATCAATATGGATGATGTAATGCAGGTAGTTTCGAACATTCAGAACTATCTGATTGCATTCGGCGTCGTCCTCGTACTCGCGCTCCTCGTGATGTTCGCGGTGCGGAAGATGCCCAAAGCGAAAAAGAAGATGATTCGTGCGCAGTCCGGCCTCGCCATTCTGCTGGCGCTGGCGATCGTCGTCAACCTCATCTGCACCGGCCCCATGTCCACCATGCTGGACCTGGTCTCCGGCGAAGGTTCCATCAGTGAGGAGACTTCCGCAGAGGCCACCGAGCTGGTCAATGAGATCACCCAGGAAGGCATCGTTCTGGCTCAGAACGATGACAACATCCTGCCTGTGGCTTCCGGCTCCAAGCTGAACGTCTTCGGCTGGGCTTCCACCAGCCCCTGCTACGGCGGCACCGGTTCCGGCGCTCTGAACGACGCTTACCCTGTCACCGACCTGCTCACCGGTCTGCATGATGCAGGCATCGAGACCAACGACGAGCTGAGCAAGTTCTACGCCGATTACTGCTCCACCCGCCCCAGCGTCGGCATGGCACAGCAGGACTGGACCCTGCCCGAGCCGAATGTCAGCCTGTACACCGACGAGATGATGGCAAACGCCAAGGAGTACTCTGACACCGCTATGGTCGTCATCACCCGCGTCGGCGGTGAGGGCGCAGACCTTCCCACCGATATGTCTGCTGTCGTGGACGGCAGCTGGGTCCGCCGTGTGGCAGATTACCGTGGTTCTCAGCGCGGCGCCGGCTACTACAACGGCACTTACGATGACAGCCTGAACGAGGGCAGCGACTGGGATAAGGGCGACCACTTCCTGCAGCTGTCCAACCGCGAGGAAGAGCTCATCGACCTCGTCACTTCCAACTTCGACAAGGTCGTCGTCGTTTACAACGGCGCAAACGCTTTCGAGATGGACTGGGTCAAGAACTACCCCCAGATCAAGGGCGTCCTGCTCTGCCCCGGCACCGGCCAGTCCGGCTTTGAGGGCTTTGGCCGCGTGGTCGCCGGTGAGGTCAACCCCTCCGGCCGTACCGCTGACACCTATGCTGCTGACCTGACCGCTTCTCCGTGGTGGAACAACTTCGGCGACTTCAAGTACACCAACGCTTCCGAGTTCAATTCCAACGCAAGTATGTTCGACCCCGAGGGTACCACTCCCTCCTTCGTCAACTACGTTGAGGGCATCTACGTCGGCTACAAGTTCTATGAGACTGCCGCCGATGAGGGCCTTATCGATTATGACAAGGAAGTTGTCTATCCCTTCGGCTACGGCCTGAGCTACACCACCTTTACTCAGAAGATGAGCGACATCACCAGCGACGGCAGCAGCCTGAAGTTCTCTGTCACCGTCACTAATACCGGCTCTGTCGCCGGCAAGGATGTCGTGGAGATCTATAATGATCCTCCGTACACCAACGGCGGCATTGAAAAGGCTTCCGCAAACCTACTGGACTTCGCCAAGACCAGCGAGCTTGCCCCCGGCGAGAGCGAGACCATCGACTTCACCATCCCGGTCGAGGATCTGGCTTCCTACGATTACAAGAACAACGGCTGCTATGTGCTGGAGGCTGGCGATTACATCATCAGCACCAACTCTGACTCCCACAATGTTCTGGATTCCAAGACCTACACTGTCGCCTCCGACATCGTTTACAACGAGTCCAACAAGCGCGAGAGCGACGAGGTCGTGGCGATCAACCAGTTCGATTTCGCCGAAGGCGAGATCACCTATCTGTCCCGTGCAGACGGCTTTGCAAACTACGACGAGGCCACTGCAGCTCCTGCGACCTATGAGATGAGCGATGAGGTCAAGGCTGGCTTCGAAAACTGCTTCACCTACACCGAGTCCGGCTACGAGAAGGACGAGGACCCCAACGCAGAGGACATCACCACCGGCGCAAAGAACGGCCTCAAGCTGGCTGACCTGCGCGGCGTGGACTACAACGATTCCAAGTGGGATGACCTGCTGGATGAGATGAGCATCGACGACCTGCAGCAGACCATCGGCTTCGGCGGCTACCAGACCGCAGCCGTGGACAGCATCGGCAAGGTGCGCACCAACGACTGTGACGGCCCTGCATCCATCAACAACAACTTCACCGGCGTCGGTTCTGTCGGTTTCCCGGCGGCTACCCTCATCGGTATGACCTGGAGCAAGGACCTGGCTCACGACTTCGGCGACAGCATCGGCAAGATGGCCAATGAGATGAACACTTCCGGCTGGTATGGCCCGGCTATGAACATCCACCGCACCGCATTCTCCGGCCGTAACTTCGAGTACTACTCTGAGGACGGTGTCCTGTCCGGTGCTATGGCCGCAAACGCCATCGCAGGCGCACAGGAGCACGGCGTCTACGCTTACATGAAGCACTTTGCCCTGAACGATCAGGAAGGCAACCGTAACTGCATGGTGGCTACCTGGTCCAACGAGCAGGCTATCCGCGAGATCTACCTCAAGCCCTTCGAGATGTCTGTCAAGGATGCTGACTGCCACGCTGTCATGTCTTCCTTCAACTACATCGGCAATCGCTGGGCTGGCGGCTGCTCTGAGCTGCTGCAGAACGTCCTGCGCGGCGAGTGGGGCTTCCTCGGCTTCGTCGAGACCGACTACTTCGGTGTCTACGGCTACATGACCGCCGATCAGGCTGTCCGCAACGGCGGCGACCTGATGCTCTGCACCACCGGCAACGATTACAACAATGTGACCGTTCTGACCAACAGCAGCAAGCAGGCAATGCGCACCTCTGCCAAGAACATCCTCTACACCGTGGTCAACAGCCGCGCTTATGAGGCTGAGAATCTGAACCCCGGCATGGCAAAGTGGAAGATCGTCCTGATCGGCGCTGACGTCGTGGCCGCGCTGCTCATCGTTGGCTTGGAGTACACCGCCATCAAGAACTACAAGAAGCGCAAGGAAGAAGAGGAAGAAGTCTAAACCGGACCCTCTCTCCATGCAGCACCTGAACTGAACCAACGGCAAAGGCCCGCTGCACCAGACAGCGGGCCTTTGCCCTGCTCAGGATAAAATGAGGAAAATGCGATGAAGCATACCGACATCATCCAGAAACTGAACTTAGAGCAAAAATGCGCCCTGCTCTCGGGCGAGACCGTCTTTACCACCCGCGCTCTGCCGGGCAAGGGCATCCCGGCCATCACCCTTTCGGACGGCCCCAACGGTGTCCGCAAGCAGGCCGGTGCCGCCGACCATCTGGGTCTCAACCCCAGCGTTCCGGCAACCTGCTTCCCGACCTCTTCCGCCACTGCGTGCAGCTGGGATGAGAAGCTGGGCGAAGCCGTCGGCGAGGCACTGGGCGAGGAAGCCGCCGCACAGGAAGTGGCTGTCCTGCTCGGCCCCGGCCTGAACATCCAGCGCAGCCCCCTCTGCGGCCGTGACTTCGAGTATTTCTCGGAAGACCCCATCCTCGCGGGCAGGATGGCCGCCGCCTATGTGCGCGGCATCCAGAAAAACGGCATCGCTGCCTGCCCCAAACACTTTGCGGTCAACAGTCAGGAGCTGCGCCGCATGGCCAGCGACTCGGTGCTCGATGAGCGCACCCTGCGGGAGCTGTATCTGACCGGTTTCGAGATCGTGGTAAAAGAGGCAAAGCCCAAGACCATCATGACCTCCTACAACCTCATCAACGGCACCTACGCCAACGAGAATGCCCACCTGCTGCAGGACATTCTGCGGAAGGACTGGGGCTTCGACGGGGCCGTCGTCACCGACTGGGGCGGCTCCAATGACCACGCCCTCGGCGTGAAGAACGGCTCCACCCTCGAAATGCCCTGTCCCGGCGGCGACTCCATCCGGGAGCTGATGAAGGCCGTACAGGACGGCAAAATTTCCGAGGCCGACGTGGACGCCCGTCTCGACGAGATGCTGGAACTGGTGCTCTCCACCCACGCTGCGGTGGAAAAAGCGCCCCGCACCTTCGACGCTGCCGCGCACCATAAGCTTGCCCGCCGCGCGGCCGCAGAGAGCATCGTCCTGCTCAGGAACGAGGGCGGCATCCTGCCGCTCAAGCCCAATGAGAAGCTGGCCGTCATCGGCGACTTTGCCGAGACGCCCCGCTATCAGGGCGCAGGCTCCAGCGCCGTCAATGCCCTGCAGGTGGACACCCTGCTGGAGAGCATCAAGGCTGACGACAGCGGCATCACCTTTGTGGGCTATGCCTCCGGTTTCGAGCGTCAGGGTGCAGCTGACGCCGAGAAGCTGGAAGAGGCTGTGGCCCTCGCAAAGAAGGCGGACACCGTTCTGCTCTGCCTCGGCCTCGATGAGCTGCGGGAGAGCGAAGGCCTCGACCGCGCCGACATGAAGCTGGCCGAGAACCAGCAGCAGCTTCTGGCCGCTGTGGCTGCCGTCAACCCGAACGTCGTCGTTCTGCTGAGCGCCGGTGCGCCGGTAGAGACGCCGTGGGTCGGCCAGTGCAGGGCGCTGGTCTACGGCGCACTGGGCGGACAGGCAGGCGCCGGCGCAGCCGCAGACATCCTCACCGGCAAGCTCTGCCCCTGCGGCAAGCTGTCCCAGACCTGGGCGCAGGCTCACGACGACACCCCCGCCAAGGCGAACTTCGGCGGCGAGGGCCGGAACGTGGAGTACCGCGAGAGCCTGTATGTGGGCTACCGGTACTATCAGACCGCCGGTGTGCCGGTGGCGTTCCCCTTCGGCTACGGCCTGAGCTACACCACCTTCGCGTACAGTGATCTGAAGGCAGACGAGAAGGGCGTGACTCTTACCGTCACCAACACCGGCAGCTGTGCCGGTGCCGAGATCGTCCAGCTCTACGTCGCAAAGCAGGACGCAAAAGTCTTCCGCCCGGCGCAGGAGCTGAAGGGCTTTGCAAAGGTCTTCCTCGCCCCCGGCGAGAGCAGGACGGTGAGCATCGCTCTGGACGACAAGGCGTTCCGCTACTGGAACGTCAAGACTGACCGCTGGGAAGTCGAAGGCGGAAGCTATCAGCTCCGCGTGGGTGCATCCAGCGCGGACATCCGCCTGACAGCGGAAGTCTCCGTCAAGGGGACCAACGCTCCCGACCCCTACGAGGGTCTCGACCTGCTCCACTACGTCTCCGGCCAGATCACCTATGTGACCGACGCCGAGTTCGAGGCTCTGCTGGGCCATCCGATCCCGGAGGATGTCGTCCGCATCGACCGGAACATGACGCTGGGCGAGATGGACCATGGCCGCAGTCCGCTGGGCTGGGTGGCACAGAAGGTGCTGCGCTGCCGTCTGGACAGCAGCTTTGCAAAAGGCACCCCCGACCTGAACACCGTGTTCCAGTATAATATGCCGCTGCGCGCGCTGGCCAAGATGACCAACGGCATGGTGAGCATGGGCATGGTGGACGGCCTCGTCTGGGAGCTGAAAGGCTTCTGGCTCGTGGGCATCCTTCGGGTCATCTATGAGTTCGTCAAGAATCTCATCCTGAACAGCCAGATGGAAAACCGGCTCAAAAACAGCTGAAAGGAATAAGGCCATGAATTTCTGGAATAACTTTGCCGCAAAGCATCCGGCCGCGGCCAAATGGGTGCGGGAGGGCGGACTGTTCGTCATCGTGTCCAACCTCATCACTGTGTTCAAATATCTGCTTCTGCAGTTCCTGCCCAAGGCATTTGCAAGCCTGCCGGTGGTGGACTTCGGCTGGCCGGGCATCGACATCACCCTGTTCGGCGAGACCTTCAAGTGGAATATCCTCGGCTACGACGCGGCCCACGGCGGCCTGCCCTACTTCTGCGCCTACATGGTGGCCATGGTCATCGGCGAGTGCATCAATTTCCCCATCCAGCGCAGCCTTGTCTTCCGCAGCAAGGGCAGCCTCGCCAAGCAGATCGGCTGGTATCTGCTGGCTTTCTGCCTCATCACCTGCATCGTCAACTCCATCAACTGCATCTGGGTGGCTGTGGCCGGTCTGCTGGTGCCTGATTTCATCTACAACATCGGCACCACGGTGCTCAACGGCGGCATCTCGATGATCATCTTCTTCTTTGTGAATAAGATCATCTTCCCCGAAGGCGAAGCCGCAAAATAGTCTGTCATCTTCTTTATTTTCATCATTTTCTTCATCCGAACCAACAGGCCGTCCTCCGGAGGAGGACGGCCTGTTGGCATATTGAGCGGTTTTGGACGCTGTAAAGGACGAAATTTCGGTCATAGGGGAAGAATCTGCCCAGGGGTCTTGCACTTTGATGCTTTACTGTGGTAAAATCAGGCCGTGCTTTTATCATAGAGGAAAAAAGCACCAAAGGGGGAACGTATATGAGTGAGATCTGTATCATCGTCACCATCGTCGTCTATCTTGCGGCCATGCTGCTGGTGGGTTTCGCCTACAGCAAGACCAACAACGACAGCACCGACTTCTACCTTGGCGGTCGGAAGATGGGGCCGCTGGTCACGGCTATGAGCGCCGAGGCCAGCGATATGTCCAGCTGGCTGCTGATGGGGATGCCGGGTCTGGCCTATCTGACAGGCATTGCCTCGCCGGGCTGGACAGCCATCGGCCTTGCGCTGGGCACCTGGCTCAACTGGCTCATCGTGGCCCGGCGGCTCCGCCGCTATTCGGCCAACCTCGACGCCATCACGGTACCGCAGTTCTTGTCGCTTCGCTTCCATGACCAGCGCAACCTGCTGAACGCTCTGGGCGCGGTCATCATCATCGTCTTCTTCGTGCCGTATACGGCCTCGGGCTTTGCGGCCTGCGGCAAGCTGTTCCACAGCCTCTTCGGCGTAGATTACATGGCAGCAATGCTGGTGTCGGCCCTCGTCATCGTGGGCTATACCATCCTCGGCGGCTTCCGCGCCGTCACCACCACCGACCTCATCCAGTCGATGGTCATGTCGCTGGCCCTCATCGCGGTGCTGGGCTACGGTATCGTCGTGGCCGGCGGCTGGGGCGCTGTGGTGGAGAACGCCCAGAGCCTTTCCGGCTACCTGACCATGACGGCCAGCCACGACGCCGTGACCGGCGGGGCCACATCTTACAGCCTGCTGGACATCGTCTCCACCATGGCGTGGGGTCTCGGCTACTTCGGTATGCCCCATATCCTGCTCCGCTTCATGGCCATCGAGGATGAGAAGAAGCTGGTGCTCAGCCGCCGCATCGCCACCGTCTGGGTGGTCATCGCCATGGCGGCGTCCATCGTCATCGGCATGGTGGGCCTCGGCATGACCAGGGCCGGTGCGCTGGAATTCCTCAGCGGCTCGTCCAGTGAGACCCTCATCGTCCACATCGCCAGCCTCATCAGTCAGCACGGTGTGCTGGCGGCAGTCCTCGCCGGACTCATCCTTGCAGGCATCCTAGCGGCTACGATGTCCACGGCGGACAGCCAGATGCTGGCCGCTGCGTCCAGCGTGTCCCAGAACATTTTGCAGGAGTTCGGCCACCTCAAGCTGAGCGAGAAGCAGAGCCTCTTCGCCGCCCGCCTGACCATCATCTGCGTCAGCGTGGTGGGCGTGGTGCTGGCCCGCGACCCGGATTCCAGCGTCTTCGGCATCGTCAGCTTTGCGTGGGCCGGTTTCGGCGGCTCCTTCGGCGCTGTCGTCCTCTGCGCCCTGTTCTGGAAGCGCTGCAACTGGCAGGGCGCGCTGGCCGGTATGCTCTGCGGCGGCCTGATGGTCTTCGTCTGGAAGTACATCGTCAGCCCGCTGGGCGGCGTCTTCGGCATCTATGAACTGCTGCCCGCCTTCCTCGTCTCGCTGGCCGTCTGCGCGGTGGTCAGCCTCGTGACCCCGGCTCCCACGGAGGATATTCTGGCCGAGTTCGACGCGGCAAAATAACCGGTAAAAACAAGAGGAGGGCCTGTGCTGAAACCCGGCACAGGCTCTCCTTTTATGCTTGTGTGACGCTTCCGTGTTCCACCCGGTATACCTTGTCAAACTGCTTCATGAACGCCCCCGAGACGTCGTGGGTGATGGCCACCACCATGCAGGGGAGAGCAAGCAGATTTTCCATGATCTGTCCGCTGGTGTCGGGGTCGAGGCTGGCGGTGATCTCGTCGGCGATGATGAGGTCGTACCGGCGAAGCGCCAGCCGTGCGATGCCGATGCGCTGGCGCTGCCCGCCCGAGAGATTCTTGCCGTTCTCGCTGATGAGGGTGTCGAGGCCGTCGGGCAGGGTGCTCACCCAGTCGGTGAGGCCCGCCATCCCGATGGCGTGGGAAAGCTGAGCCTCGGGGAAGTCCGCGCCGAGGCAGATGTTGCTGCGGAGGGTGTCATTGAAGAGATAGGTTGTCTGGGCAATGTAACCTACTCGCTGGTAGAGGCTCTGACGGTCGATGTCCCGCAGCTGCTGGCCGTTGAAGAGGATGCTGCCGGTATAGTCTGGGTAGTACTGGAACAGCAGCTTTGCCAGTGTAGACTTGCCGCAGCCGCTTTCGCCCACGAGGACGGCTTTTTCCTGCCCGGAGACCGTCAGCCGGACGCCGCGCAGCACCGGTGCAGCGGCCCCGGGGTAGGAAAAGCCGGTGTCCTTGCACTCGATGTGCTCGAGTTTACCGATGGCCCGGCCCGCAGAGACTTTTTCCGGGCCGGACATGGCTGCTTCCAGCCGCTGACGGATGCCCTTCGAGGATCTGACCTTGGCCCAGCACTGGGCGATCTGATTACAGGGCGTGATGACGAAGTTCGCCATGCTGGCGGCGGTGGAGACGGTGCCCATCGTCAGCCGCCCGTCGAAAGCGAGAAAAAGGCCCACCAGCATGACGATGGGGAAGATGAGGTTGCTGATGAGAGAGGTGTTGACCACCATGGCGTTGAGGCTCTGCTGGTAGGCCTGCTCGCTGTCGCGGGCCTGCCGGGCAGCATCCCGGTGGCGGGCAGCATAGGCGTCCTCCCGCAGAAAGCCCCGGATGACCTCGAACCCGCCCAGAAGCTCCTTGAGCTGCTGGGTGTAGCCCGCCATCTGGAGCGAAAAAGCGTCTCGGGAGGCTTTGAGCCGCTCATTCATCTTCCGGGGCAGGACCAGCGGTGGCACGGTCACAAGCAGGATGGCCGCCAGCATCACCGGGCTGATGTAAAGGTACATCCCCAGCGCACAGAGCATGATGCCGCCCCAGAACGCGATGTTGAAGAGGGACATATAATAGTCGTCGTAGAGGGTGCGCAGGTCGGTGGTCAGCAGGGAGAGATAGGCTGCGTCGCCCTCCCGCTGATATTGGGACACCGGGCGGCGCAGCACCCGCTCCATGACCTGTCCCCGCACCTGCTCCACGGCGCCGCAGGCGAGTTTTGTAAAGGAGCGGCGGCTCAGCCGTTCGAAAAACCAGCTGGTGAAGGTGATGAGGAACACCAGCCCCATATAGCCCAGCGCCTCCTGCTTGCTCTTGGAGTCGATGAGCCACTTGAGCTGGAAGTTTTTCAGCGGCGCGAAAAAGGATACCGCCGCTGTAAAGAGCGCGAAGAGCATGAGCTTCACCCAGTGGTGTCGGAAGTAGTCGTTGACCGTTGCTTTTTTCATGTGCAGTATCCTCCGCAGAGTGCTATAAAACGAGATGGATCACAAGAAAGACCCATCCGACTTCCTTTTTGCGGGAGATCGGATGGGTCTTGATCTTATGGCCTTATGTAAGAGGCGCTGTCAGCTTACAGCTGGGGGCCGGCGGAGACCAGAGCCTTGCCGTGCTCGTTGCCCTCGTACTTTGCGAAGTTCTTGATGAAGCGGCCAGCCAGATCCTTGGCCTTCTCTTCCCACTGAGCGGCATCTGCGTAGGTGTCGCGGGGGTCGAGGATAGCGGGGTCAACACCGGGCAGAGCGGTGGGGACCTCAAAGTCGAAGTAGGGAATCTTCTTGGTGGGAGCCTCGTTGATGGCACCGCTCAGGATGGCGTCGATGATGCCGCGGGTATCCTTGATGGAGAT
>ERZ791803.951-NODE-951-length-15131-cov-2.440302_pt1 | contig 15131 bp, 14 predicted proteins | sample MGYA00510307_ERZ791803 | MGnify/ENA primary metagenome ERZ791803 (study PRJEB30046, sample SAMN00791963) | human gut metagenome | study: EMG produced TPA metagenomics assembly of the A metagenome-wide association study of gut microbiota in type 2...
ATTCCTTACCGGCTGTAAGGGATATTAACCATAAATATATTGTAGTAGGAGGAGATGAGGATGACACAGATCGGCCAGATGATCTTTGAAGATGGAGTGATTGCTGGAAAAGCAGAAGGAGAAGCACTCGGGAAAGAACTCGGTGAGAATGACTTTGCAGCCCTGACGGGCCGGCTTATTGAGGATTCCAGAATGGATGATCTTGCGAAAGCGACAAAGGACAAGAGTTACCGCGCGGTTTTATACCGTGAGTACGGGATCAGGGAGTAGAGACGGGAGGAGCGCAGACATGGATAACAGAGCGAGGCTGGAGGCCGGACAGTTGTATGACCCGGCTGACAGTGACATTATGCAGGAGCAGTCAGCCTGCCTGGAGAAGCAGTACGAGTACAACCACACGCGTCCGTCAGAGGCGGAAAGGCGGGAAAGGCTTTTAGAAGAGATGTTTGGCGGCATCGGAGAGGAGTGCTATATTGAACCTCCGCTCTGTGCCAACTGGGGCGGACGGAACGTGCATATGGGGAGCCATGTGTATGCGAACTTTAACCTGACCCTGGTGGATGATGGGAATATCTATATCGGGGACTACGTGATGTTTGGCCCCAATGTGACCCTGACCACGTCCGGGCATCCGGTAGAGCCGCATCTGAGGAAACAGGCGCTGCAGTTCTGCGCGGACGTTAACATTGGCAATAATGTATGGATCGGCGCGGGGGCGGTAGTGCTGCCGGGGGTGACGATCGGGGACAATTCTGTGATCGGCGCAGGCAGTGTGGTCACAAAGGATATCCCGGCCAATGTGGTGGCTGTGGGGAATCCGTGCCGGGTACTGCGGGATATTGGAGAGCACGACCGGGAATACTATTTTAAAAATCGGAAGATCGATCTTGAGATTCCGGGAGAGGAGTGACAGGCTATGTTGGAGGTTGGAACAAAAGCGCCGGATTTTACACTGGAGGATAAGGAGGGGAATCAGGTTTCGCTGTCGGATTTTTCCGGCAAACGGTTTGTCCTGTATTTCTATCCCAGAGATAACACTGCGGGCTGTACCCGCCAGGCCTGTGCCTTTGCAGCGGTTTACAAGCAGTTCGAGAACCTGGGCGTGCCGGTGGTCGGTATCAGCAAGGACAGTGTAAAGTCCCACCAGAATTTTGCTAAAAAACATGAGCTGCCGTTTATCCTGCTCTCAGATCCGGAGCTTCAGGCGATCCAGGCCTACGATGTCTGGAAGGAGAAGAAGCTCTATGGAAAGGTGTCCATGGGCGTGGTGCGCAGTACCTATGTGATCGATGAGAACGGCGTGATCGAGAAGGCCATGGAAAAAGTGAAGCCGGATACCAATGCGGCTGAGATCCTGGAATATCTGATGGGCTAGTAAATCTGATCATAGGGGAAACCATAAAAGAAATCATAAAAGAAAAGGCCGTCCCTGAGTGTGTGAAAAGATCTCTCCGGGACGGTCATTTTTGTGTCATGGACTGGTCATAAATTGGTTATAAACTAGCCATGGCCCATCGTTTTTCACGTTACATCTTCTGCTTCATAAGCCATGTGGTAAAGTATGGCTGGATCACATCAAACGGCGCATTTCCGATGTCCAACAGAAAACGGTGGAATTCTTTTGCATGGAACTTATCTCCAAGCTGCTTCTCGGCGGTCTCCCGCATATTCTGAATCTCCATACAGCCCACGTAATAGGACAGATAGTTGGCTGGATTTTCTACCATGGCGCTGTAGATGGAATCCACCACATCCTCCGGTTTGCTGTAATATTTTGCAAGATATTCCTGGACCTGGGCTTTATCCCAACCCATATAATTGATGGAGATATCCAGGTAGGCGTGGAGTCCGAGGCTTGCCATGCTGTTGGCGGCGAGAAGCCTTCCAAGATCCGGGTCCAGGCCATTGTCCAGGGTGTAGGAAAGGTGCTCCACATAGGTTGCCCAGCCTTCGCTGTAACCGAGGAAGGTCAAATTCTTCCGCAGGTTGGAACCGCAGGCGTCAGTGAAATACACATGCTGGTATAAGTGCCCGGGGTAGCCTTCGTGGGCGATGGTGCCGAACAGCTCTGAGGAGGCGTACCGGGGGTTGCGGTTGATATAAATGGTGTTGCTGCTGGTGTCGTCAATGGGCGATACCAGATAAAATGCCGGGCTTAAGGACAGCTCCAGCGCACGGGGAACATCCTTGAAGGTGTAGCTGCATTCCGGCAGTGCCGGGAAATCCCTGGCGGTCAGGGTTTTCAGAGCCTCCATGATATCCGCGGGTTCTGTATAAAGGTACTGATAGGTATCAAAAGCCTCTATAAGCTCCGGGTGTTCTGTCAGCAGGGCGGAGGTCTCAGCCAGGTTTTTGTCAATATTCTGCCCGATAGCAGCCAGCAAGCTTTCCACCGAACCATAAGAGGTGCCGGTGCTGGCAAAAACCTGATACTTATAGTACTCCTTGCCCTGGGGGTATCCGCACATTCCTTTTTCATTGGTTCCCGTACCTTTAAACTTCTGCATTTCATCGATCAGAAGCTGGTAAGCCGGAACGAAATGCTGCTCCAGCATGGCGGAATTCTGCGTCCTTTTCCTCCTCTGTCAGCCCCGCCACTGCATCCAGGCGGCTGTTAAAGGAATCAATCATAAAATTGTCCCCCGGCACCAGGAGATAACTCTCACAGGATTCGATCACATGGTCAATGGATGTGTCGCTCATCATCAGTCCGGCGTCCGCCTTTTGTTGCTCAAACTGAAGGATCTCTGCATAATATTCATCCATGTTTTCCAGCAGCTTCAGATAATCATCCACATCCTGTTTCTGATAAAAGGTATACTCGCACAAAAGGATGGGAAGTTCCGCCTGAATGCCGATGGTAGGGGCAAGAGGCTGGGAATACAGCTCCAGGCCGTTGCTCATTTTTTCTGTTTCCAGGAAGCTTTGCAGGATCCGCAGGGTTACCTTCTGCTCCTCGGTGAGAAGCGCCGCATCGAAGGTGGCAAGCTGCTGTGACAGTTCCTCGCGCTCCTGCCGGGCAGACTCCGCAAATTCCAGGGTAGCAGGGGTATAAAGATGTTCGGCAGATGTGATCTGGTAAGCCGCGGGATCTTTCAGCAGAAAATGCAGGCTGAGCAGGTTGCTTCCGGCTTCACTGCGGAACAATTCTTCTTCCATCTGGTTGAAACGGTTCTGTTCTTCCAGCTTTTTCTCTTCAAACTGCTCGTAACTGGCCGGTGTTTCTTCCGGGTATGGGGCTGCAGTGGTCGGCGTATTCCCGTCCGGGCGGGGCACACAACCGGTGAGCAGCGCTGCGCAGAGCATCACGGTGCAGAGCAGGAGAGAAAGCAGAGAACTGCCGTTTCGGTGTTGTTTTGTATGCATAAGGGTATCCTCCTAAGTGTTCCTATTATAATCTATACTCTGAAAAAATACAACTTATGAGACATTTGGCCGGATTCCTTGAGTTTTTGGCTGGTTTGTGCTATAGTTTGATTACTTAATTTCTATAATTTGGAGGAAAATGGCTCATGTGTCAGAATGAAAACTGCAACTGTAAAAAACCTTATTATATTACCACGGCGATCGCCTATACATCCGGCAAGCCGCATATTGGCAACACCTATGAGATCGTGCTGGCGGACAGCATTGCCCGGTTTAAGAGGGAACAGGGCTACGATGTCCGGTTCCAGACCGGTACCGACGAGCATGGACAGAAGATCGAGCTGAAGGCGGAAGCAGCAGGCGTTTCCCCGAAGGAGTTTGTAGACGGAGTGGCAGGACAGATCCGGGATATCTGGGATCTGATGAATACCTCCTATGACAAGTTTATCCGAACCACCGATGCGGATCACGAGGCTCAGGTGCAGAAGATCTTTAAGAAGCTCTATGACAAGGGCGATATCTATAAAGGCTATTATGAGGGGCTTTACTGCACGCCGTGCGAGTCCTTTTTTACCGAGTCCCAGCTGGTGGACGGCAAGTGCCCGGACTGCGGACGTGAGGTGCAGCCTGCGAAGGAGGAGGCATACTTCTTCAAGATGAGCAAATACGCGGACAGGCTGATCGCCCATATCAATGAGCATCCTGAGTTTATCCAGCCGGTATCCCGCAAGAATGAGATGATGAACAACTTCCTTCTCCCGGGCCTGCAGGATCTGTGCGTTTCCAGGACTTCCTTCACCTGGGGGATCCCGGTCAGCTTTGATCCGAAGCATGTGACCTATGTGTGGCTGGATGCTCTGACCAACTATATCACCGGACTGGGGTATGACTGCGATGGCGCAAGCGGGGAGCTGTACGACAAGTTCTGGCCGGCGGATCTGCATCTGATCGGTAAGGATATCATCCGTTTCCATACGATCTATTGGCCGATCTTTTTGATGGCGCTGGATCTGCCGCTGCCGAAGCAGGTATTTGGACATCCGTGGCTCTTACAGGGCGACGGCAAGATGAGCAAATCCAAGGGGAATGTGCTTTATGCAGATACCCTGGTAGACTTCTTCGGCGTGGACGCGGTGCGTTATTTCGTGCTGCATGAGATGCCCTTTGACAATGACGGTGTGATCTCCTGGGAGCTGATGGTAGAGCGGATGAATTCCGATCTGGCGAACATCCTGGGCAATCTGGTGAACCGTACGATCTCCATGTCCAACAAATACTTTGGCGGCGAGGTGCGCGACGGCGGTGCAGCCGGTGAAGTGGATGCAGATCTGAAGGCTGTGGTACTGGATTCCGTGAAGAAAGCGGATGCGAAGATGGACGAGCTGCGGGTAGCGGACGCGATCAGTGAGATCTTCAATATCTTCCGCCGCTGCAACAAATATATCGACGAGACCATGCCCTGGGCGCTGGCGAAGGATGAGGCGCAGAAAGACCGTCTTGCCACCGTTCTCTACAACCTGGTGGAGGCGATCACTATCGGCGCGTCCCTGCTTGAGTCCTTTATGCCGGAGACTTCCGCGAAGATCCTGGCACAGCTCCACGCAGAGAAACGCAGCTTATCCGCTATGGATCAGTTTGGACTGTATCCTTCCGGAAGCCATGTGACCGACAAGCCGGAGATCCTGTTTGCAAGAATGGATATGAAGGAAGTCCTGGACAAGGTGGAGGCCATGCATGCAGCCGAGGCGGCAGCAGCCGGCGCAGCTGGTACGGCAGATGACGGCGTGAATGGTGCAAATGGCACAGACAACGCAGCGTCCGATGACGCCGTCATCGATATCGAGGCGAAGCCGGAGATCACCTATGATGATTTTGCAAAGCTCCAGTTCCAGGTAGGAGAGATCATTGCCTGCGAGGCAGTGCCCAAGTCCAAGAAGCTTCTCTGCTCCAAGGTAAAGGTCGGAAGCCAGGTGAAGCAGATCGTCAGTGGTATTAAGGCGTTCTATTCACCGGAAGAGATGGTCGGCAAGAAGGTCATGGTCGTTGTGAACTTAAAGCCTGCAAAGCTGGCTGGCGTCCTGTCTGAGGGAATGCTGCTCTGTGCAGAGGATGCAGAAGGCAACCTGTCCCTGATGGTGCCGGAGAAGAAGATGCCTGCAGGAGCCGAGATCTGCTGATGCGTGCTGATTGGCGATGAGATAGGGATATGCGGATGGAGAATGGTATGACATTGAGTTTGAACGGCAGATTAAACGGCAATCAGTTAAAGCTGATTGCCGTTATCAGTATGCTGGTGGATCATATCGGGTACCTGCTTGTGGGAGACGGCGTGATCCTGCCTATGATGATGCGGCTGGGGAAGCCCATGGGCGGCTGGTGGATCCTCTACTGCGTGCTGAGGATGATTGGCAGGGTGGCATTTCCCATCTTCTGTTTTCTGCTGCTGGAAGGTTTTTTGCACACCCGAGATTGGAGACGGTATGCGCTGCGCCTCGGTGTGTTTGCGGTGGTTTCGGAGATTCCCTTTGACCTGATGGGCGCCCATGTGCCGATGTCCTGGGACGTGCAGAACGTATTTTTTACCCTGTTTTTGGGACTTCTGATGATGAAAGCGTTGGAAACGGTCGGGGCCGTGGATCTGTGGAAGCCTGGAAGTGCGCAGATGCCGCTGAAGACGCTCCTGCAGCTGGCGGTGATCCTTTTGTTTTGTGGTGCAGCCTGGCTGCTTAAAACAGATTATGGCTATATCGGGATCATGCTGATCGCATTGTTATACTGGTTCCGCTGGGATCGGACCAGGATGTGTGTGATGGGATTTGTGTGGATGGTCATGATGATGCAGACCCTTTATATGATTCCGGGCCTGGCGCTGGGATTCTTCCTGATATACCTTTACAATGGGCAGCGCGGCAAGTGGAAGGGGAAGTACCTCTTTTACCTGTTTTATCCGGCGCATATGCTGGCATTGGCCGGGATCTATCATTTGATTTTTATGTAAATGGTTATAGTTAGAAAGAAAGAGGGAACTACTTTGAAAACCATGATTTTTGATACCCATGCCCACTACGATGATGAGGCATTTGACGAGGACCGCGAGGCAATTCTTAACAGCCTTGTGGAGAACGGGATCGGAGCGGTGGTAAACATCGGAGCCAGCATCCAATCCACGAAAAATACGCTGGAGCTTATAAAACGGTATCCTTTTGTCTATGGGGCCGTGGGCGTCCATCCCAATGAGACCGGAGAACTGAACGATCATCTGATGGACTGGCTGAAGCACGTGGCCGGGGAGGAGAAGGTGGTCGCCATCGGTGAGATCGGCCTTGACTACTACTGGAATGAGCCGGAGCCGGAGGTGCAGAAGCATTGGTTTGTGCGTCAGCTTGCCCTTGCAAGGGAAGTGAACCTGCCTGTCGTTGTTCACAGCCGGGACGCGGCGAAGGATACGCTGGATATTATAAAGGCGGAGCGGGCCGGGGAGCTGGGCGGGGTCATCCACTGCTTCTCCTACAGCCTGGAGATGGCGAGAGAGTATTTAAATCTGGGCTTTTATCTTGGGATCGGAGGCGTCCTGACCTTTAACAACGCCCGGAAGCTGAAAGAAGTTGTGGAGTATATGCCGTTGGACCGGATCGTTTTGGAGACCGACTGTCCGTACTTATCCCCGGTCCCGAATCGGGGGAAACGCAATTCTTCCCTGAACCTGCCCTATGTGGTGGAGGCGGTAAGCCAGATAAAAGGAGTGGCGCCGGAGGAAGTGATCGCGGTGACGGAGCAGAATGCGAGAAAGATGTACAGGCTTTTGTGAACCAGGATGCCCAGTGCATCTGCAGATGTGCAGAGCATCTGCGGACGCGCATAGTATGGTATAATAGCTGGAGAACCTGTAAAGGCCGGATGGCATATAGCAGACCGGAAAAGGAATGAGCAGATTGAGGAGGAACAGGATGCCGACATTGGGAAATCCGAAAAATACAATAGAGATTATACAGAAATACGAGTTTGCATTTCAAAAGAAATTCGGGCAGAATTTTCTGATCGACACCCATGTGCTGGACAAGATCATCCGGGCAGCGGGGGTTACGGGAGATGACATGGTGCTGGAGATCGGGCCGGGGATCGGGACCATGACCCAGTATCTGGCGGAGGCGGCAGGTAAAGTGGTGGCGGTGGAGATCGACACGAACCTGATCCCGATCCTTTCGGAAACCCTGGCGGATTATGACAATGTGGTGGTGTTGAATGCAGACGTCTTAAAGGTTGACATAAAAGAACTGGCGGAAAAGTATAACGGCGGCAGACCGATCAAGGTGGTGGCAAATCTTCCTTATTATATTACGACGCCGATCATCATGGGGTTGTTCGAGGGCGATGTGCCGATTGACAATATCACCGTTATGGTACAGAAGGAAGTGGCGGACCGGATGCAGGTTGGGCCAGGCTCTAAGGACTACGGCGCGCTATCCCTTGCGGTGCAGTATTATGCGGAGCCTTATATTGTAGCCAATGTGCCGCCCAACTGTTTTATCCCCCGCCCCAATGTGGGGTCGGCGGTGATCCGTCTTACCCGGCATAAGGAGCCGCCCGTAAAGGTACAGGACCCGGCGCTGATGTTTAAGCTGATCCGGGCTTCCTTCAACCAGAGGAGAAAGACCTTGCAGAACGGCCTTAACAATTCCCCGGAGATCTCATTTTCCAAAGAACAGATCGCGGCGGGCATTGAGAGCCTGGGGGTCTCTCCTACGATCCGCGGGGAGGCGTTGACCCTTGAGCAGTTTGCGGAGCTGGCAAACTACTTTACTGCGGCAGGGAAAAGATAGGATTTTAGTTCAAGGAGGTGTCCATCCGGCGCCTCCTTTTCTGTTCAGACACGTTACGCCAACAGTCCCATCTCACAGGCCTGCGCCGAAGTTTCCATCAACCGGTTTAGGTAATCCACACATACTTCCAGATCTTCTTCTATCCCGTTTTTTAAGATTCCTTCAATCCCGAATGTCCCCTGATAATGGATCGCATTCAGCTTGTTAAAATAATTCTCAAAGGCCAGGCATCCCAGTCCTGGAAAATACCGGTTGTTGTCTGAAAGGTGGATGTTTTGATAATGTCCCTGGTAAATGCCGAGAGCTTCCAGCGGATGACTTTCTTCTATATTCATATGGTAGGTATCCGGCAGGATGGAGATCATGCTGTGGTCTGCCGTATCATTGCCAGCGGACAGGGCAGCTGCCTGCATGGCGATCTGGCAGGTATCGGCCAGGGCATTTGCGACACAGGACTCATAGCGGTTGGTAGCTTCCAGCAGGATCGGGACATTCAGCGTTTTGGCAAAGTCATCCAGCTGCGCTAAGGATTCCTGGAGATACAGAGCCGGCTGAGCTGGATCTGAAGGAGCGGAGGCGGGATCAGGGTGATTTTTAAGGTAGCCGATGATGATGCCCGCGCCGAGATCGCTGGCGTAACGGATATTTTCCATGCAGCCATCCACGCTCTTTTGACGGAGTTTTGGGTCGGATGCGGAAAGGGATAACCCCTGATTCCTGGCATAGACTCCAGTAGCAATATAGGTGAGTGATAACCCATAGGTGCGGAGCAGGGAGGAAAGCTCTCTCGGAGGCAGCGCCTTTAAGTCCGGCAGGTTCAGCTCAATACCATAAAAATCATACCGTGAAAGCAGGTTCAGCAGCTTTGAAAACTCAGGCAGGCTGTTCCGGTCACAATATGCGCATTGCAGTGTAACAGGATTTGTCAGGTTTTTTAAAGTTTTTAATGAATTTGATTTCATAGCGGCTCCTTATACAAGGTGAAATTTTGCATTGCGTTGTACAATGTTTATGTATACACTAAAATATAAATGGAAGTAACTTACATAATGATACATTATAAAAAGAAAATAATCAATAGAAAAATGACAAAATATTTAATATAACAATAAAACAATTACTGTATACATAAAAAATATACAAAAAGCAATTGACAAGGGCGGAGCATGTGTTATAATTGCAGTATAAAATAAAAAACCAAGGGAGGTTTTAAAATGAAGTTAATGAAAAGAGTTGTTTCCATGGCGCTGGCAGTATCTATGGCGGCGTCCCTGACAGCATGCGGCGGAGGGGCCGCGAAAGATGCTCCCAAAGCAGAGGCGTCCAAGGCAGAAGGCGCTGGGGCGGAAGCTGCGGACAGCGCATCCGGTGACGGAGAAGAAGTGACGATACGGTTCTCCTGGTGGGGCGGTGATTCCCGGCATGTGGCGACGCAGGCGGCAGTTGATGCATTTATGAAGAAGTACCCCAACATCAAGGTCGAGTGCGAGTACGGCGCATGGGACGGCTGGACAGAGAAGTGTGCCACCCAGTTAAACGGCGGTACGGCGCCGGACCTGATGCAGGTCAACTGGAACTGGCTTTACCAGTTTTCCGGGGACGGCTCCGCCTTTGCAGACATCAACAGCCTGACGGATATTGACTTAAGCGGTTTCCCGGAGAAGATCGTGGATCAGTGCGTGGTAGCCGGCAAGCTTCAGGCAGTCCCGATCAGTGTTACGGGCAAGTGCTTCTTCTGGAACAAGACCACCTTTGAGAAGGCAGGCCTGGAGACTCCCAAGACGATTGAGGATCTGATGAACGCAGGTACGGTTTTCAAGGACAAACTGGGCGATGAGTACTATCCGCTGGCGATGTACCAGTATGAGCGCATGCTGCTGATGCTCTACTATCTGGAAGCCAAGTACGGCAAAGAGTGGGTGGTAGACGGCGCAGTCAACTATACCGCTGACGAAGTGAAGGAAGGCCTTGACTGGGTATGCTCCCTGGAGGATGCACATGTACTTCCGAAGATCGAGCTGCTGCTGGGCGACGGCGCGACCATCCTTGAGAAGAACTCCAAGTGGGCGAACGGTACCTACGCAGGCTTCTACGAGTGGGATTCCGCCAACACCAAGTTCCAGGAGGCGTTGGAAGAGGGGCAGGAGTTTGTGCTTGGCGATTTCATCACCGGCATCGGCGATACGGAAGCAGGTCTGACCAAGATCTCCCAGTGCTTTGCGATCACAGAGGCGTCTGAGCACAAGAAAGAAGCTGCACTGTTGCTTGATTTCCTGATGAACGACCCGGAGGGCGTTGAGCTGTGTGGCCTTGAGCGCGGTATCGTGGTCAATGACACGGCGAAGGACATCCTGGTAGCAAAGGATATGCTGAGCGGACTGACCTACGAGGCAAACCAGGCAGTGCTCAAGGTGGCGAACTTCACATTTGACCCGAACTTTGAGAATTCCGAGCTGAAGGATACCACCGGCGTTTACTATGAGGTGTTTGAGAACATCAGCGCAGACCATTCCACTACAGGCGACATGGCGCAGTACCTGATCGAAGAGATCGAGCGGGTACAGGCAGAGAATCCATACTAAGCCCGAGAGCTTCGGGACGGCAGATCGGCATTTTCGCCGTCCCGGGCGATCAAACATGTAAAAGGATATCGAAAAAAGAGGAGAATGAACATGAATACAGCAATCACAGAACAGTTTTTCCGCGACTACCTGGTGAAGTTTGCCCAGGATGACAAACCATTGTGGAACTATGAGGCAGGAGTGACCCTGCTGGGGGCACAGTGGCTTTATGAGGTGACCGGGGATGAATTTTACAAGGACCGGATCGTTGAATTTATGGACCATCACATCCTGGAGGACGGCACCATCAAGTATCTGGATGTGAACGAGCTGAACTTAGACAAGATCAATTCCGGCAAGATCCTGTTCTTCTTATATGAGCAGACCGGGGAAGAGCGGTACAAAAAAGCCCTGGAGGTCCTGATCGACATGCTCCACCGCCATCCCAGGACTTCCACAGGCAACTTCTGGCACAAGACCATTTATCCATACCAGATCTGGCTGGACGGCCTGTATATGGGACTGCCGCTGTATCTGGAATATGAGACGAAGTTCAACAACAATGAGAACTGCAATGACGTTTACTCCCAGATGGAGAATGTGAGACGCCTGCTTTACAGTGACAAGGATCATCTGTACTATCACGCCTATGATGAGAAGAAGGTCATGATCTGGGCGGACAAAGAGACCGGCCTGTCCCACAACTTCTGGCTGCGCTCCATCGGCTGGCATCTGATGGCGCTGATCGACTTATATGAGATCTCTTCCGAGGAAGTGTTCGAGCAGCACAAACAGTATGCAGTCTGGTTTAAGGAAGCCTTAAAGGGCGTTCTGGAATACCAGGACCCGGAGAGCGGACTGTTCTATCAGCTGATCGCCCTGCCGGATGTGGAGGGCAACTACATCGAGACCTCCGGCAGCGCTATGGTGGCTTACAGTATTTTAAAGGGCTGCCGTCTGGGCGTTCTCCAGGAGGAGAAATACCGCCCGATGGGAGAGAAAATGTTAAACGATCTCCTGGATCAGAAGCTGGTCTGCGTGGATGGCGTATGGCATCTGAAGGATATCTGCGAAGTGGCGGGCTTAGGGCCGAAAGACGAGCGTGACGGAAGCGTGGAATATTACCTGTCAGAGCCGATCGTTTCTGACGAGGTCAAAGGAGTCGGTGCGACCATGATGGCGTATGCGGAATATCGGAAGCTTCAGGCCGCCGATCAGGAAGGGTGAATAATTTGAAACAGAGATCATGGAAAAAGTTTTGGAAGGCGAATAATGGATATGCGTATCTGTCCATCTGGCTGATTGGATTCTTCGCGTTTAAATTTTATCCGTTTCTGTCCTCCCTGTATTACAGCATGACGAACTATAACCTGTTCAAGAGCGGGACCCAGTTCGTCGGGCTGCAGAACTACCAGGCCATCCTGGATACGTCAAAGTACGTGAAATCATTTGTGGTCACGTTCAAATACGCATTCATGACGGTGCCGTTAAAGCTTCTGTTTGCCCTGTTTATTGCGTATCTCCTGAACTTTAAGCTGAAAGGCATCAACCTGTTCAGGACCATTTATTACATCCCGTCCATTTTGGGAGGTTCTATCTCCATAGCGGTGCTGTGGCAGTTCCTGTTCCAGAATGAAGGTCTGATCAACATGGTGATCAAGGCTTTCGGCGGGGCGCCGATCAACTGGCTGGGAAGCGCTGATTATGCGCTGTTCGTTATCTGCCTGCTGAGAGTGTGGCAGTTCGGTTCCGCCATGGTTATTTTCCTGGCAGCGTTAAAGGGCGTGCCGCAGGACCTCTATGAAGCGGCAGCCATCGACGGGGCAGGCAAGTTTACTCAGTTTATGAAGGTTACGATCCCGATGATCACGCCGGTGGTGTTCTTTAACCTGATCACCCAGCTGTGCCAGGCATTCCAGGAGTTCAACGGCCCGTTCGTCATTACCAACGGCGGCCCGCAGGGTTCCACAACCCTGATCTCCATCCTGATCTATCAGAATGCGTTTAAGACCTATAAGATGGGTATGGCAAGCGCGATGGCGTGGATGCTGTTCATCATTGTTGCCGGATTGACTGCGATATCCTTTATTAGCCAGAAGTACTGGGTTTATTACGGGGATGAGGAAAGGTAGGGCGGAAAATGACGAGAAAACAGAGAAATACGTTAAATACATTCCTGCGCTATTTTGTGCTGGTTGCCATCGGGATCTGCATGATCTATCCCATGATCTGGATGGTTGGCGCGTCCTTTAGAGATAACAACGCGGAGATCTTCAGCTCTATCGGATTTATTCCGAAGAACCCCACTCTCCAGGGCTACATCGATGGGTGGAACGGGACCAACTATTCTTACGGACATTACATGATCAATACATACCTGTTTGTTATTCCGAAGGTACTTGGGACCATTGTGTCTGCTACCATCACGGCTTATGCATTTACCAGATTTCATTTCAAAGGAAAAGGTTTCTGGTACGGCCTGATGCTGGCAACCCTGTTCCTTCCCCAGGTTGTTTTAAATGTTCCCCAGTTCCTTCTGTTTACAAAGATCGGCTGGGTGGACAGCTACCTGCCGTTAGTGGCGCCGAGCTTCTTCGCATGTGATACCTATTTCGTCTTTATGATGATCCAGTTCATGCGCTCGGTCCCGAAAGAGCTGGAGGAGGCCGCGGAGATCGACGGCTGCAATTCCTTCCAGCGCCTGCTCCTGATCATCGTACCTATGGTACAGCCGGCGATCGTATCCAGTGCGCTGTTCCAGTTCATGTGGTCCTCCAATGATTTTATGGGACCGCTCATCTACATCAACTCCACCAGGAAGTTCCCAGCGGCCTTGGGACTCCGGTTGTTTATGGATACAGAGACCGGGTTCCAGTGGAATAAGGTGCTGGCATTGTCCATCATCACCATCCTGCCGTCACTGGTAGTATTCTTTCTGGCGCAGGACCAGTTTGTAGAGGGCATCTCAGCAGGCGGTGTGAAGGGCTAGGCTCAGGCATATGCAGGTGGAGTGTCTGATCCCCGCCTGCCGCCGCTGCAAAATGCGGAAATTCAAGGATAAGAACTGAGAAAAAGGAGACAGCATATGGAATTCCAGGTAATATTTAAAACCTCAAGGCGGGTGACGATCGAGCTTTTAAACTGTGGGATCTACCACACGGATCAGCCCTATGACATCTATCTGGACGGGGAGAAGGTGATGACCTCTCAAAAGGTCATCCAGACCATAAACGGCTTAAAGCCGGATACTGCTTACAGGCTGGAAGTGCGGATGCCGAAAGCAGGATCGCCCGCATCGTCCGCAGAGGCCGGTTCATCAGCCGGGGACACAGCATCCGCCGAGATCAGGACCGATTATGAGTATGTAACGTTAAATGTCAAAAAGTTCGGCGCCAGGGGCGACGGCGTTCATGACGATACCGTCAGCATCCAGGCAGCCATAAGCTGCTGTCCCAAAGACAGCCGGGTCTATCTGCCCAAAGGCATTTACAAAGTATCATCCCTGTTCTTAAAGAGCGATATCACCATCGACCTGGCAGAAGGCGCCGTGATATCGGCCTATACGGACCGGGACAAATTCCCGATCCTGCCGGGGCTGATCGAGAGCTACGATGAGACGGATGAGTACAACTTGGGCACGTGGGAGGGCAATCCTCTTGAGATGTTCGGAAGCATCATCACAGGCGTCAATGTGCAGAATGTAGTGATCACAGGACAGGGCGTGTTAGAAGGAAATGCCAGCTATGAGAACTGGTGGAAGGGCGAAGGCAGGGAGAAGATCGGCGGAGCATACCGCCCCAGGATGATATTCCTAAACCATTGTGAAAATATCACAGTCCAGGGGATAACGGTCCAGAACAGCCCGGCATGGAACCTGCACCCGTATTTTTCCAACAACACGCGCTGGATCGATCTGCAGGTGATCAACCCCAAGATCTCGCCCAATACGGACGGCATGGACCCGGAGTCGGTGGACGGCCTTCTGGTGGCAGGTGTGTATTTCTCCCTTGGGGACGACTGTATTGCCATGAAGTCCGGCAAGTTCTACATGGGCAATAAATACAAGACGCCCTCCCAGAACATAGAGATCCGCCAGTGTTATATGCGCCATGGGCATGGTTCTGTCACCATGGGAAGCGAGATTGCCGCAGGCGTCCGCCATATGGTGGTGAAGGACTGTATTTTCGAGGATACGGACCGGGGCTTAAGAGTAAAGACCAGGCGCGGCAGGGGCAATGATTCCGTGGTAGACGACATCCTGTTTGAGAACATCAAAATGGACGGAGTGCTGACCCCGTTTGTGGTCAATTCCTATTACTGGTGCTGCGACCCGGACGGACGCTCCGAGTATGTGAAGAACAAGGAAGCCCTCCCGGTGGACAAG
>ERZ791803.953-NODE-953-length-15111-cov-4.767468_pt1 | contig 15111 bp, 17 predicted proteins | sample MGYA00510307_ERZ791803 | MGnify/ENA primary metagenome ERZ791803 (study PRJEB30046, sample SAMN00791963) | human gut metagenome | study: EMG produced TPA metagenomics assembly of the A metagenome-wide association study of gut microbiota in type 2...
GGGTGGGGTTGGTGCAGATGTTCTCCGCCAGCGCTTCGCTGCTGAGGGAGCGTCCACTGTGGCTCAGGCAGACCAGCGCATGGACGGCCAGATTAAAAGAACTGTCCACAATCATCCCTCCTTCACAAGCTCGTAGGGCCAGTCGATGACACCGCCGAGACGGTATGCGCTTTGTCCAAACTAGATGTCTACCAGAAGATCACGGTAGACCTGAAGATGGATGAGTTGGACATGACTGCTGCGGAGAACAAGGCTACCTATGAAGAGATTCGGGAGTACGTCAAGGAGCACACCGGTCTGAACGTGAGCAACCTCTATATTGCACAGGTCAAGCGCAAGTGCGGCATCAAGGAGCGGCAGAACTACAACAAGCCTAAGGCTGAGAACCCCAAGCAGCTCAAGTGCCCGCCGGAGAAGGAAAAAGCCATCCGGGAGGCACTGAAGTATTTTAAGATGATTTGAAATGAAAAATAGACGGATGTCTGTCAACTGGCAGACATCCGTCCGTTTTTATGATAATCTGTTATGATCGCAGTTCCTCAAGCAATGCCGTACACCCTTCCAGCACATCCCGCCATGTGGCTTCAAAATCTCCCGTGAACCATGGGTCTGCTACCTCACGGGGCTGACCTGTATGCGCCATCAGCAGAGAGACTTTATGCTGTGGGTCACCGCCGACAAGCCGCAGGATGTCGCACAGATTACTTTCGTCCATGCCAATCAGATGATCATACCGTGCATAATCCAGCCGAGTCATCTGCCGGGCGGTCTTGCCGTTGCAGTCGATGCCATGTTCTGCCAGCTTCTGCCGCGCAGGAGGATAGACCGGATTTCCGATCTCCCATGCACTGGTGGCGGCTGATGCGATTTCAAATCGCTCGGAAAGCCCTGCCTTGGACACAAGGTCTTTCATGATATATTCGGCCATCGGGCTTCGGCAGATATTTCCGAGACAAATAAATAAGATCCTGGTCATTCCGGGTCGTTCTCCTTTTTGCCCCTGAACGTATAGCCGCCGTGGGTGGTGCGGATAAAGCTACCACAGTCGGCCAGCTTCTTTCGCAGATTGGAAACGGTATTTGCCACGACCTTTAAGGTGTCGTTACAGTTTTGTCCCCACACAGCACGAAAAAGCTCTTCTTTTGAGAAGATTTGTCCTTCGTGGGAAGCAAGCATCAGCAGCAAATCGAACTCCAGTCGTGTAAGGGAGACTTTTCTGCCGTTGCACGACACTTCGTGGGTCATTCCATCCAGTGTAAGCCCCGGAAGAACCAACTTCTCCCATGAATCAATGGATATTTGCTCTGCCTCGATGTGCTCCCGTTCCAGAAGCATCCGAATCTTTTGCTCCAATTCCGGGTCAGGCTGTCGGGTCTTTATAACGATCATGACAAACTCCTGTGTGAATTTTATTCTGCGGCGGCATCCATTTCCCGGAGCAGGTTCACCATCTCAATGGCGCTGACCGCACAGTCATAGCCTTTATTGCCTGCTTTGGTACCTGCCCGTTCGATGGCCTGTTCGATGTTTTCGGTGGTCAGAACACCAAAGAGCACGGGAACTCCGCTTTCCAGCGAGACCGTGGCAATGCCTTTGGAAACCTCATTGCACACATAGTCGTAATGGCTGGTAGAGCCGCGAATCACGGCACCAAGGCAGATCACAGCATCATACTTTCCGCTTTTTGCCATTTTAGAGGCAACCAGTGGGATCTCAAAAGCACCCGGAACCCATGCAACATGAACATCAGCGTCCTGCACATCGTGCCGGAGCAGGCCATCCATTGCGCCGCTCAGAAGCTTGGACGTGATAAACTCGTTAAAACGGGCTGCTACGATACCGATCTTGATATTCTGAGAAACCAGCTTACCTTCAAACGTTTTCATTCTTAAATACCTCTTTCGTTGTTAATATTCCAGAATATGTCCCATCCGTGCCTGCTTCGTTTTCAGGTAGAACAGGTCATACGGGGTCGCCGTCATCTGAATGGGTACGCGCTCGGAGATCTCCAGCCCAAACTCGGAGAGCTGATATACCTTGTCCGGGTTATTGGTAAGCAGGCGCAGGCTTTTTACGCCAAGTTCCCGGAGGATCTGCGCGCCGAGATAATACTCCCGTTCATCTCCATGGAACCCCAAGGCAAGATTGGCTTCCAGCGTATCCATGCCCTGCTCCTGAAGCTCATAGGCACGCAGCTTGTTGATCAGACCGATGCCCCGGCCTTCCTGCCGCATATAAAGCAGGATGCCCCGGCCTTCTTTTTCGATCTGTGTCATGGCGGCGGCCAGCTGCTGGCCGCAATCGCAGCGCAAGGAGCCGAACGTATCGCCTGTCAGGCATTCCGAGTGGACGCGGCACAGAACATCCTTTCCATCGCCAATGTCGCCCTTTACCAGTGCAATGTGATGTTCTCCGTTCAGGCGGCTCACAAAACCGTATGCTTTGAAGGTGCCATACTTGGTAGGCAGGTTCACCGCTGTCACCTGATCGACCAGTTTATCGTGACACTTGCGGTACTCCTGTAAATCACGGATGGTGATGAATTTGATCTGGAAACGCTCTGCCAGCTTTGCCAGTTCAGCGGTGCGCATCATCGTGCCATCCTCCCGCATGATCTCGCAGCACAGGCCGCATTCTTTCAGCCCTGCCAGACGGCACAGGTCAACGGTTGCTTCCGTGTGACCGTTGCGCTCCAGTACACCGTTCTTTTTTGCCAGAAGGGGGAACATATGGCCCGGTCTGCGGAAATCTTCTGCTTTTGCGTGGTCGTCCACACAAGCCATCGCCGTAATGGAACGCTCTGCGGCAGAAATGCCCGTAGAAGTAGAAACGTGGTCGATGGACACAGTAAATGCCGTTTCATGGTTGTCGGTATTATGCTGCACCATCTGCGGAAATTGCAGCTTCTGGACGAAAGCCTCGGACATCGGCATACAGATCAGACCTTTGCCGTGGGTCGCCATAAAGTTGATGTTTTCAGTGGTGGCAAATTCGGCAGCACAGATGAAGTCCCCCTCGTTTTCACGGTCGGGGTCATCCGTTACCAGAATGATTTTTCCTTGTTTCAGGTCTTGCAAAGCTTCGGGAATGGTATTGAAGTTCATCCTAAACTCTCCTTAAAAGCCGCAGCGCAGCAGTATTTCTTTTGTGAGCGTGTTTTGTTTCGGTGCTTCTGATGGAAGCAGCTTCTCGATATATTTTCCGATAACATCGGTTTCCAGATTGACAAAATCCCCTTTGTGCCGCTGGTTCAGGTTCGTCTGACAGACGGTGTGCGGTATCGTGGACACGGAAAAGCCCGTAGGTTCCACCGCAGCCACGGTCAGGCTGATACCGTCTATTGTGATAGAGCCTTTTTCAACGACATAGCGAAGGATCGTGGGATCCGCATGAATGGTGTACCAGATGGCCGTATCGTCTTTTCGGATATTGGCAATACGTCCGACGCCATCCACATGGCCTGCTACGATGTGTCCGCCAAAACGTCCGTTGGCCGGCATGGCACGTTCCAGATTGACCGCACTTCCAACGGTGAGCTGTGCAAGTGCAGAGCGGTTCAAGGTCTCGTGCATGACATCCGCAGCAAAGCTATCCGGGAAGAGCTGCCTGACGGTCAGACAGATGCCGTTGACGGCGATGCTGTCGCCGATCCTGGTTCCTTCCAGAACCGTTTTTGCACGAACCGTCAGTACGGCGGAATGCTGTCCCCGATTGATGGATTTTATTGTTCCGACTTCTTCCACGATTCCGGTAAACACGGGTACTCCACCTCACTTTCGATCAGGAAATCTTCGCCAAACTGTTCCAATCGACTGTTCTTCAGGCGGAATGCAGCATCCGGAAACGAAACACCTGCACCCTCAATGGGTGCTTTGGCATCCCTACCTCCGAACAGCTTCGGGGCGATGTAAGCCTGTACCTGCTGCACGATGCCGCTTTCCAGTGCAGACCAGTTCAAGGTTCCGCCGCCTTCCAGCAGAATGCTGTCGATCTGCTCCTGCCCCAGCTGTTCCATCAGTTGCGGAAGATTCACATGACCGCATTGCTCTTCCAGACAAAGGACTCGGCACCCGGTCTGTTGATATGCCGCCTGCTTCTCTGGGTCGCCGCAGCAGGTCGCAAGAATGGTGGGGACCTGTTTGGCGGTCGTGACTACCTGTGATTGCAGCGGTGTCCGCAAATGTGTATCACAGATGATCCGGACGGGATCACGGCCACCCTCTATCCGGCAGGTCAGCAGCGGGTCATCTGCCAGAATGGTTCCGACTCCCACCATAATGCCGCGGAATCGGTGTCGCTGCCGTTGAACATGAGTCCGGGCAATTTCCCCGGTGATCCATTTGGAAGCGCCTGTGTATGTGGCGATTTTTCCGTCCATCGTCATGGCGTATTTCATGGAAACGAAGGGGCGTTTTGTGGTGATATAGTGGAAGAACACCTTGTTCAGCGCATCGCATTCCTCTTGCAGAACATTTTCGGTCACATCTATGCCGTGTGCGCGCAGGATTGCAATTCCTTTTCCGGCTACCAGCGGATTCGGGTCAGCGGAACCCACGACCACCCGGTGAATGCCCGCGTCCAGAATCGCATCCACGCAGGGCGGCTGCTTTCCGTAATGGCAGCACGGCTCCAATGTCACATACAGGGTCGCTCCCTGCGGATCTTCGGTGCAGGATGCCAGCGCATTGCGCTCCGCATGAGCCTGACCGTATTTCTGGTGCCAGCCCTGTCCGATGATCCTGCCCTCTTTTACGACCACGGCACCCACCATCGGGTTGGGCGATGTCCACCCGCAGCCCTTTTTTGCAAGTTGCAAAGCCAGACGCATATAGTCTTTGTCGTTCATCGTGTTGCCTCCAAAAGAAAAAGCCCTGAACAAAAATGTTCAGGGCAAGCCGAAAAACACAAGGGATCCTTGTGCAAAAAAGAAAGCTCCAGAATGCAAACGCATCCCAGAGCAGCCTCCACAAGCGCAGGACCGTACGGGTTCTGCACTTGATATCTTCTTTCATCCAGACTGTACTGTCGGCTTCGGAGTTTCACCGAATCATGCCTTACGGCTCGTGGGCTGTACCACCGGTAGGGAATTGCACCCTGCCCTGAAGATTTATGATTCAATTACAGCGGCATTATAGCACGGCTTCTTTCGGATTGCAAGGGCATTCTGCAAACCGGGACGAAACCGGGATGAAGCGAATCGCTACAACAATAAAATCACATCGTCCGTAGGACAATGTGAACGGAGAATCCAAAGGGGCGCGGGTCGCCAGTGGCGACCTCAAAATGCGTTGCATTTTGAAGCGCTTGACCGAGCCGACAGGCGAGAGCAGCGCCCTTTGGCACACGACTTTGCTTGCAAAGTCTATTCCGAACAAGACGGTACGAATGGGAGGTGCTGGAAATGGCAGCAGAAAAGACCAAGGTCTACACATGAAGGTAGATACCACTGCCATTGAGCAGGAGAGCGCCGCCTATGAGAAGCAGCTACGGCAGCACTACTCCACAAAATCCCGGCTTATGGAGGAAATCGACAGCCTTGACCCGGACGACCGGCACTTTATCGCCCGAAAATCTGACCTTGACGACCGCCTTTATAAGATGTACGATAAAATCGAAGAGGTGGAAAATGGACTGATGGATGCCCGGGCAAAGAAGCAGGCCATTGAAGCCGACAAAATCACAGGCGACAACATCTATAAGATCCTGATTTGCTTTGACAAGCTTTATGCCACCATGACCGAGGCGGAACGCCGCAGACTGGTGGAAATTTTGATCGACGAGGTGCAGATCTACCCGGAACGCCAGCCTAATGGACAGTGGCTGAAGTCCGTCCGGTTCAAGCTGCCCATCATCGACCATGACCTTGAATTGAGTTTGGACAATCAGGATCGTGTCGAAGTCGTAGACGCTCTGATACCCCAGCGCCAGCAGCTTTTGTGCAGCATCCTTGCTGCGGCGGCCGCTGCGGCAGTAGATCAGCAGCGTCGCCTCCTTATCGGGCAGCGTCTCGGGCATTTCGCTCCCGATGCTCTCGTTGGGCACAAGGACGGCGTTTTCAATATGCCCGCCATCGTATTCCTCCCGGGTGCGGACATCCACCACCACGATCTCCTGCGAGATCATCATCTCATAGGCTTCCTCGGCGCTGATCTTATGATACGCCGCCTTGCCGGGAGCGTCCTCCTCTGTCGGCACCGGCTTGTCCTTGGTTCCCCCGCAGCTCACCAGAAGCAGTGCAAGCACGGCGGCAAGTGCCGCGAAAAGCAATATCTGACGCATAATCAACCTCCAATGCAACTGTGTTTACTGCTGATACAGTTTATATTGAAATATAACAGATACAGTTAAAACTGTTAAGGTACTTCGAGGCAGCTTTTGGAGCACAAGCCCTTTGTGGTTGTTGACAGAGAAGAAAATATAGGTATAATAAAAGCAAAATAATAAGACTCATTTTTGCATTTGGAGAGTTGGCGGTATGCCAAAATACGCAGAGGAGATATTGGCCGCCGTAACGGAGCTGCAGCAGCATCCCACGGCGGAGCAGGTGTTCCTGGAGATGAAAAGGGAGCATTCCAGCATCGTTCTGGGTACGGTATATCTGCCCTGCCTGCCGGGAGCAGAAAAAAGACAATCTTATGGAGGAGAAGTATCATGAACGCTAAGGTATCTAAGCTGATCAACGAGCAGATCAATAAGGAGTTCTACTCCGCCTATCTGTATCTGGACTTTGCCAACTACTACGCCGCCGCCGGACTGGACGGCTTTGAGAACTGGTACCGGGTACAGGCGCAGGAGGAACGGGATCACGCCATGCTGTTTTATCAGTATTTGCAGAATAACGGCGAGGGCGTCACCTTTGAGGCTATCGCAAAGCCGGAGTGGGAACGAGGCGACCACATGACCCCGCTGAAAAAGGCACTGGAGCATGAGAAGCTGGTCACCGCCAGCATCAATGCCATCTACGCCGCCGCATACGAGGTCAGGGACTTCCGCACCATGCAGATGCTGGACTGGTTCATCAAGGAACAGGGCGAGGAGGAGAAGAACGCCGCTGACCTCATTACCAAGATGGATCTGTTCGGCGGTGACAGCAAGGGGCTGTATATGCTAAACAGCGAGCTGAAGGCACGGGTCTACACCGCGCCCTCGCTGGTGCTGTAAGCCCCGCGCGTCTGCGGGCTTTCGCATCAGGCAAAAGGCAGACTGCATACAGGTGGCCTGCCTTTTCTTCCACCAGATGGTTAGAACTGACTAACCATGTATAAAACAGAAAGGACTTCAGAACTTGAACAAGGAAAAGGAGATCGAAACCGTTACGCTCATGGTGCGCCGGTATTATTGTGGCGTGCATTGGACAAGGGGCGAGGCGCTTTGTCCGGCGTGCAATGCACTGCTGGAATACGCCTGAGAGCGGCGGGACAGATGCCTGCACGGGAAAATTTAGTGGCACTTTGAATCCTTTCCGAGAGGCACAATGCGGCAAAAAATAAAGAAGAGATAAGGGCAACGGCTATGAAAGAACGAAAGACCTTCTGGGACAAAAATGCCGGTCGTTACGACCGCTTTATGCGAAAGGATCGGGCGGCATACGAAGAGATGTATAAGCTGATCCGGCCGGTGGTGAAAGCCAAAATGGTGCTGGAGCTGGCGACCGGCACGGGACTGATTGCAAAGCACATTGTGAACGCGGCAGCGCACATCGAGGCGACGGATGCCTCCGCGGAGATGATTGCCGAGGCCAAGCGTGATAACCACTCTGCCAAGCTGCACTTTTCCGTGCAGGATATGTTCCGCCTGCCCTATGCGGATAAGTCCTTTGATGTGGTGATCGTGTCCAATGCGCTGCACATCGTGCCGCAGCCGGAAAAAGCCCTGCAAGAAATCAAGCGGGTGCTGAAAGAGGACGGCGTGCTCATCGCGCCGACCTTCACCCACGCGGGGAACTCGTTTTCCGGCAAGGTCAAGGCATTTTTCATGAAGCTGGCGGGCTTCCCTCTCCACAGCAGATGGACGAGCGAGGAATACCTGCGTTTGCTGCGGCAAAACGGCTGGACGGTGCGGAAAAGCGCTGTCCTGAAAGCCTCGTTCCCATTAACCTATGCCGAATGTGTAAAAATGGAGGTGTGATATGTCATTCTTTGAAAATACCCGCAAGCCCGTGGGCTTTGGCGGGAAAATTATGGTCGCCATGATGAATCTCGGTCACAGCGCCGTGGCCCGGTGGGGGCTTCAATTTCTGAATACTGCGCCGGACGCCAAGGTGCTGGACTGCGGTTGCGGCGGTGGGGCGAACATCCGACGGCTGCTGAAAAAATGCCCACAGGGCGTCGTCAAGGGCATCGACTATTCGCCCGTCAGCGTGGAGAAGTCGAAAAAGGTCAACGACGTCGCCATCGCGGAGGGTCGCTGCGCCGTTTTGCAAGGCAGCGTGGCAGATATGATGTTTACGGACAACTGGTTCGATGCGGTGATGGCCTTTGAAACCGTCTATTTCTGGCCTGATCTGCCTCGGTGCTTCCGGGAGGTTTACCGGGTGCTGAAGGTCGGCGGGACATTTCTCATCTGCAACGAAGCAAGCGGCGACACGGACAAGGACGAGAGGTGGACGGAGATCATCGGTGGCATGACCATCTATAAGGACACCGAGCTGAAGGCGTATCTGGAGCAGGCGGGCTTTCACGAGGTGCAGATACACAAAAAGAAAGGCTGGCTCTGCGTCTCAGCGCAGAAATGAGGGAGAAGCAGACAGATGAAGGACAAGAAGCTCCTATTCAACCGCAAATCGCATTGACAACGGAAAAAAAGCCCGCTTCCTTTAATGTCAGTGCGATCGGTCTCCAGTACGTACTGGTATGTTCCATTACAATACGGATATCGCCTCCCAGTTTTTTGAGTGTGGATGCCAGCTTTTTCAAGTCACTGTTCGTGTGGTGGACCTCGAAAGGCCGAAGTACGATTTCGCCTCCGGGTCTCCGTACCGCAGCTGTGCTTTTGCTCTTTGACACATCGATACCGACGGCGGTAATAACAGCAGCTTCCATTTTTCTGACGTTTGCGAGCACAAGCGTTCAGCTCAAGCAATGCTTCGTTCTCTCAGCACATCTTCATTGTAGCTTAGGTTTAGGCATCTGTATAGCTCACTGGCTGTGAACTTCTCAGAACCAACACCATTGTAGCAAGCAGTGCAGACGTATATACATCTGCTTATTTTGCGTTGCAAAACGCTTGTTGGGGAATGCCCCAAGCCCCTTTGATCTGCATTTCCCAATGCAGGCTGCGCATCCCTTCGGGACGCTTTTTACCCGGTGATGTGCTCTGGGTCGTTCAAAACTTGCATGAGGTGAGAAGCGGCTTCTGCAAGAGAATCGTACTTCATCTGTTCAGGAACAGGCGCATCCAGAAGCGAAATGCCCCACACCTGCATACAGTCCGCAAGTTCTTTCTGTGCCTGCAATGCCGCCGCCTTACGCACATCCGGGATAGTTTCTGCATCCAGAACATAGACTGCGGAGTATTTTCCGTTGCGGTCTTCCGTCAACTGCACCATGGAGTAGTGGTCAATCCAGAAATAGCAGAACCAGACCCTGCCATCAATTTTCTCCATGCCGGAGCGCAGCTCTTCTTCATCGCTCCATTGCGGCGTCTCGGAGAGAATGCTCTGCAACTGCTCATACGCCTGCTGTTCGGCAGGGGTGACTTTCTTGCAGCGGTATTCCCGCTGGATGGTGCGCTGCCAGAATAACGCCAGCTTGCCCTGTTTTGCTTGCTCGATCGCATCCTGAATATCAGCTAAAATGCTGTACCGTGGTTCTCTCATTTTGACACCCCTAAACAATCAACTCTTTAGGAAGTAATATATCTTATAAGAATGATTATAGCCGAAAGGAATGCAACAGCCCCTTCTTTTTTCAGTTCCGCGGGATGGTCATTCGGCGCTCTGCTTTCTTTACGAGCCATGTTCCCGCCCATCCGCAGGCGGCTCCCAAAATGGCACCGCCCAGAATATCCGTCGGGTAATGGACACAGAGGTACATCCGTGAGAATGCGATAAGAACGCCTACCGGCAGAGCCGCCATCGCCCACTGCTTTTTCCCGGCCATCCAAAGGGCTGTCACCGAGGCGAAGGACGCCGCCGTATGGCCCGAAGGAAAGGAGAAATCGTCCGGGTACGGGATAAGCAGTTGTACCTCCGTAAGGATGCCGCATGGACGGACGCGGGCCACCAGCGGCTTGAGAAGAAGATTGCAGAGGACAGCGTCGATGAGGAGCGCCGCTGCCAGCACACATCCGACCCGCCGCGTTTTGCGGAACACCAGCAGCACCGCTGTCAGCGTCACCCAGAGAATACCGGAGTCTCCCAGACGGGTAATAAAACACATGCTTCCATCCAGCATGGGGCTGTGCAGGGATTGCAGGAATTGCAGGAAAGTGAGTTCGGCGTTCATAAAGCTCCCTCTTTCTCGTTTCGTTATGTACAGGATACCAGAAGTTTATGAACAGAAAACCACAAAGTCTTAAACAGTAGTTAAAACAGCCGGCTCCGCCGCTGAGTTTTGCAGCGTTTCAGTTCTCGGCGTTCCTGATGGACAAGGGAAAAATTAAAAAGAAGGGGCTGTTGCAAAATAGTCCCAACGAAAAAAATGAGATAGACTTCCCCGAAAGGGGTTGCCTATCTCATTTTTTCGTTGTAAGCTGAAACTGCAATGAACCAACTACAACAAGAACAGTATACAGGAAAGGGCGGCATATATCAACAGCTGACCCTACCAATAAGCGAAAATATTTTAATAGAGAAACAAGAACCGGTGTATGTAGCCAACGCCCAGCTTGAGGAACTGGATTACAGGAAACTGTATCAGGCGTATTCTTCGAGAGGAAGAAAATCGGCAGCAGAACCCCGGATCATGTTCAAGCTATTGGTGTACGGCTATATGTGCGGCATCTATTCCACCCGAAAGTTGGAGCTTGCGTGCCGCAAGAATATCGACTTCATCTGGCTTCTTCAAGGAGAAAAGGTACCGGACTATTCTTCGTTTGCCCGGTTCCGGAGTGGCAAAGCAAAGGATGCGGTCGAGGACTTGTTCTACCAGTTTGTAAAACGGCTTGCTGAACTGGAAGAAACGGAATATGAGGAAGTGTTCATCGACGGCACAAAGATCGAGAGCATAGCGAACCGGTATACCTTTGTCTGGAAAACAGGTGTCGAAAAGAATCTTGCCAAGCTAAAAGAAAAAGCAAAGGAAGTTTTCAACGAGTATGGTGGAAAAGGCAATCTTACCCGAAAGAAGCTGCGAGAGTTAGCGGACAAGCAGCTTCCTCCAAATGCAGAATTTGTTCACGGGATAGGAAAGCGCAAGAGCGAATGGCAAAAGCGGTATGGAAAGCTGGACAGCCTGTGGACGAAGTGGACAGAGTACGAGGACAAGCTGTTCGCTATTGGAAATAACCGTAGAAGTATGTCCAAAACCGACAAGGACGCTACATTCATGCGGATGAAAGAAGACCATATGGGGAACGGCCAGCTGAAACCGGCCTACAATGTCCAGTTTGCGGTCAACAGCGAATACATTACCGGTGTTGCCGCCTTTTCCAACCGCACGGATTCCGGTACGCTCATTCCGTTCCTGAACCATATCCAGCGGATGCAGAGCAGAAGCTACCGTGACATTGTGGCAGATGCCGGATACGAAAGCGTCCGCAACTATCTGTATCTGGAACAGAACGGTCAGAACTGCTTTATTAAGCCGATCTCTTACGAAAAACAAAAGACAAAGAAATTCAAGTCTCGGTTCTGGCGGGCCGAGAATATGGAACCGCTGGAGCATGAGGATGGTTTTCTTTGTGCAGGTGGGAGAAAGCTCCTCTTTACACATTCCAGTTCCAAAAAGGAAAACGGATTTGTTACCACCACGGACTATTACCGCTGCAAAGATTGCTCCGGCTGCGAACTCCGAAGCAAGTGTTTCAAATCCTCCGACGGGATGAAAAACAAAGAGATCCGAATGTGTACAGAATCTGCCGAACACAGAAAAATCGCTTTTGAAAACCTTCTTTCTGAACGTGGTGCACTTCTGCGGATAAATCGTTCCATTCAGGTAGAGGGGGCATTCGGCGTACTCAAGAGCAATCGTAAATTCAAATGCTTCCTGATGCGGGGAAAGACCAACATTTCAACAGAACTCTTTCTTCTCTGTCTCGCCTTTGACCTCCAGAAGTTCTTTTCCAAATTGCAACGCGGAAAGCGAAACTCTCATCTTTTTCCACTCAAAAAAGAGTAACGTTTTTCGGAACTGAAAATGTAAAAAGCTGAGCACCTGTTTTTTACACGGATGCTCAGCTTTGCTGTACTTGTTTTTGAAATCGGCCTTTGAGTTTTCAACCCGATTTGTACGGTGAATGCGGCGGTTTTCAACATTTTGAAGGGATGCTATTTTGCAACAGCCCCTGTTATGGGGACCCGCTTATCTGCGGGAACATCTCGGTTTTCCGCAAAAAGCCCAAAAGACATGCAGGCGAAGCAATGCAGCCCCAAAATCGGCTTCAGCAAAAAGAAAAGCACCATACTTCCTGCGAAGTACAGTGCTTTTTTGGTGGAGAATAGCGGGATCGAACCGCTGACCTCTTGCATGCCATGCAAGCGCTCTCCCAGCTGAGCTAATCCCCCATAGCCTGTGTCGTCCCTGACGACGTGTGTTATTATACCAGCCAAATGGAGAGTTGTCAATAACTTTTTTTATTTTTTGTGAGCGACGCTGCGGCTGGTGCTGCGTTTGTAGTAGAACAAGTACTGCTGTACGATGCCAGCCTGCTGATCATAGGAAGGAAAAGGGTCGCGGCCGCCGAATTCCTCATCAATGAGTCGCTGTATCCAGACATCAATGGGAGCCATCGCGGTACGGCCATAGCCAAAGAGGCAGACGCAGTTTGCTACCTTTTTGCCGACGCCGTCCAGCTCGAGGAGGCGGGAAAAGAGCGCGTCGTCGGGCAGCGCCGCCAGAGCACCGAGGTCGAGTGTGCCGCTGGAAGCCTGAGCGGCAGCGTTCTGGATGTAACGGGTGCGGTAGCCCAGACCACAGCCCATCAGCTGCGCCTCAGAGAGGCCGCAGAGCTGCTGCGGGGTAGGGAAGAGGAAAACTTCATCGCCTTCGACACTGAGCGGTTCGCCACAGCACCGGGCAAGGTGTTCCACGGCGGTGCGGATGGCCGGAATGCTCTTGCGCTGGGAGATGAGAAAGGTGATGAGCATTTCCCATGGATCCTGATGCAGGATTCGGATGCCCTGCCCGAAATCGAGCGATTTGTCCAGATAGCTACTCTGTCCCGCCAAGCTGCACCGCAGCGCGGCATAGTTCCGGCCCAAATCAAAGTAGTCGGCCCAGTACTCCCAATCTGAGCCATACCATGCGGCATCGTATTGTCCATCGCCCAGCGGAGTCAGATAAAGAAGTGCGCTGCCGGAAAGAAAGCGGTAGCGCCCGTCGGCCAGTTTCTGTGGCCGGAAGCACTGGCCGCTTTCGATGATCTTGTCGAGGTCAAAGTCGTCCTGGATGGCGACGAGCTGATGGGTGAGGGAAACTGTATGCATGGAAAACTCCTTTTTGAAAAAATTGTGGCGATGCCCGATTCGCGGTGGAAACTGATTTCTATCTGTACCCTCTGCGGGGAGGGTGACTTCTGACACCATCATTATACCACAAAGCTAATAATTTCTATCCACGCCCTCCGCGAGGAGGGCGACCTTCGTCAACCACGAAAAGCATATTGTCTTCGTGATTTCTATCCACGTCCTCCGCGAGGAGGGCGACCCCGCTGCTGGGCGGCGTAGGTACTACCTGGCAAATTTCTATCCACGCCCTCCGCGAGGAGGGCGACCCAAGGCCTGCATGGATGAGCTGGGCTTCGGCACGATTTCTATCCACGCCCTCCGCGAGGAGGGCGACCTGATGACCAAGATAGAGAAATGCACCGTATCCAATTTCTATCCACGCCCTCCGCGAGGAGGGCGACGTGCCGCAGCAGCGTCTCGGGCCCGTCCAGCAGATTTCTATCCACGCCCTCCGCGAGGAGGGCGACGCAGGCCCTCGCCCGTGACCAGCGCCGCTTTGACATTTCTATCCACGCCCTCCGCGAGGAGGGCGACCAGTCCACTCCCCGTCGTGGGGCAGGGTCGCAGAATTTCTATCCACGCCCTCCGCGAGGAGGGCGACGCTTTTCCAAGCCCGCTGCCGCAGCGAAGAAAGGAATTTCTATCCACGCCCTCCGCGAGGAGGGCGACCCGTCTTTGTCGATGTATAACGTCTCCGGCAGGGTATTTCTATCCACGCCCTCCGCGAGGAGGGCGACCCGTGACCCTGACGGGCATCCCGGGCGTGGTGAAATTTCTATCCACGCCCTCCGCGAGGAGGGCGACAAGCGAAATCTACGGCGAAGAGCGGGCCTATCAATTTCTATCCACGCCCTCCGCGAGGAGGGCGACGGCAGACGTACCTTGGTGCATACCATCCACAAGTCATTTCTATCCACGCCCTCCGCGAGGAGGGCGACGTGCAGACTCAGGCAGCGGCAAGATTGGGAAACGAATTTCTATCCACGCCCTCCGCGAGGAGGGCGACAGGCCGTATCGCCACCATCTGCAACAATGTTGCAAAATTTCTATCCACGCCCTCCGCGAGGAGGGCGACATGCTCTTTCTTCTTTGATGGTCAGATTGATGTTATTTCTATCCACGCCCTCCGCGAGGAGGGCGACCTTATCCAGCATGGCCAAAATCTTGCGCAGCTGGTTATTTCTATCCACACCCTCCGCGAGGAGGGCGACACGAAGTCCGGTGACACTTGGGATTTGATTGCCCTATTTCTATCCACGAGGAGGGCGACGGTGAAACAATCAACAAAGTAGAGTAGAGTAAAGAAATTTCTATCCACGCCCTCCGCGAGGAGGGCGACGCAGCGAACCAGCGGAGGGTCATTTTGACATACGAAATTTCTATCCACGCCCTCGAAGGCGGCAGCTTCCTCCAGTGTGATATTTCTATCCACGCCCTCCGCGAGGAGGGCGACACCGCCCGACCTCCTCGATGCCGATGCTCTGGTAATTTCTATCCACGCTCTC
>ERZ791803.955-NODE-955-length-15076-cov-2.727448_pt1 | contig 15076 bp, 13 predicted proteins | sample MGYA00510307_ERZ791803 | MGnify/ENA primary metagenome ERZ791803 (study PRJEB30046, sample SAMN00791963) | human gut metagenome | study: EMG produced TPA metagenomics assembly of the A metagenome-wide association study of gut microbiota in type 2...
AAAACTCCTCGCAGATATCCGTATACTCCGTTTCCAATCCATACGCTTCAGCATCTTCACACGAACATATCCAGTCTGTGCCATTATGGATATGCCATATGCATCCTCCGCAACATTGTTTATTCATAATTTCTCGCCTCCTAAATTTTAATTTAGTTACTATAGACTTCTTTTCTTGCTTCCTCTGGTGTGTAACCCATTTCTCTTAATTCATCATATCTTTCTTCTTTTTCCCAGTTTTCCTGCGGCGAAATATCAGGAGAATAACAAGCATATTTTGTATATGCATCTTGCGATTCATGTATCTTTTCTTGTACTTCCGTATCATCACGATTTAAATACGGACACTGACTACCATAAGGACCAGTGTGAAGACATATTCCTTTTCCACGTAAATTCGTTAAGATGAAATCCTTATTAAGACAACCACAATAAATACATTTCTGCGTATATTCTGGATTCTTACGGCAAGTTCTTTTATGTTTTTCTATTTCTCTTAAACTAAGAGAGATTTCAGCGCAATACGGACACTTATATGCCTGTATTTTCTGTATCTCCATCTTTCCACCTCCACTAAACTTTAATCCTGCAATTTCAACTGCATCGTAAATGTAAAAACGGAACCTTTGCCATATTCACTCTCCACCTGAATCTCACCATTCATCATATGAGCGATATTACGGCTTATTGCCATGCCTAAGCCGGTTCCTTGTATATTCCGCAGGGTTGCGTCTTCCGCACGTTCAAATGGCTCGAAAACCTTGTGTAAGAAATCCGGCTTTATCCCGATACCATTGTCTATAACCGTAACCTCAAATAAACCATAATTACCATTTTTAATTGGCTTTTCCCGTATCTCAAGTGTTATTTTCCCATAGTCCGGCGTATACTTTATGGCGTTCGACAGCAAATTCAACAATACTTGCTGAATCCGTTGCACATCGCCAATCAGCTTTTCATGTTTGACTTGAAACAAGTGAACCCGGAAATCCTGAAACTTCTGACTGACCGAAGTCTGAACCATAGTAATTACGCTTTGCAATAACTCGCCCATATCGAACTCCTCGTCTGTCAGCAAAATATGTCCGCTCTCTACCTTAGACATATCCAAGACCTCATTGATCAAGTTCAATAACAATTTGGAAGAAACCATAATCTTCTTCAAGCAATCTACTATACGCTCCCGATCGTCGATATGCATACTGGCGATAGTGGTCATACCGATAATGGCATTCATCGGAGTACGTATATCATGGCTCATACGGGATAAGAAATCCGATTTAGCCTGATTTGCCGATTTAGCCACTTGTAGGGCATCTTGAAGTAATTGCCTTTGCCGCTCTTCCTCACGAACCTCCATAATATCGGTCCGGGTCAAAAGAAGTATATTCCTCTCCTTATCGAAAAAGCTAAAACGCATCTTCTTATCCCTAAAAACGCCATTCTCCATCACCTGACAGAACAAGACATACTCACGGGAATTTCGTAAGACAGATAAGACATGATCTAGGGAAAGATTTCGGGTTAACTCATCTCGCTGATCCTCCGGCACATATTTGTGGTGGAACTCGGCTACCTCTTTTTCATAGTCATTACTCGCTATCGGGGGGACCGGCGTCCCACTTTCACGATTGGAAGTATACATGACATAGCTATTCGTGTTTGCCTCTATATAAACGACATAATCATACTCAGTCTGAACGGCAGCCTCTACGATCTGTGCCTTGCGACAATGATTCACATAGCGGCTGAAAAGAATGACACGATCCGGAATTCCACTCTCATCTTTCAAGATACGAATAAAAGCCTCATGCCACTCAAAACCAAACAAATCATTACAGAAACGCATGTCGAACTTCTTATTCGCTACGCCGCTAGCCGCCATTTGCCGCAATGAATTCAAGGATAAGATCTCCTCCCATTTCCCTAAATCCGCAGGATATACATATTCTTGAATGTAAGTCTGGCAAAGTTCTGTATAATCCAAACATTCTCCTTCCCTTTCGGGAGTCATCGAATCTTTGATTATCTCAACCTTTTCATTACCTAATGTGACGATCCAAAGCGTATCGACTAGCTCGTTTACACCACAGAGTAGTTCTTCCAAATTTAAAGTAGTATTTGTCATTTTCAATGATATAGATTTAATTAAGAGGAATAGAGATCCTATGATTTTGAGAGTATTTCATCAAGCCTCCCTCTCCAATCCTCTCCATTCAAAGGCTGATAGGTATGGAACCCTAGTTCCTGCCCCACTACGATATTATTCTTACCATCATCTACAAATAATGTTTCCTCTGGTCTGATTCCTGAATCCAAGACCATGCGATCAAAAATTTCACGATCCGGCTTCGTGACACCGATCTCATAAGAGAGATACAATTTATCGAAATAATCATTTAATGGACGGCCCGCCGGCGTAAACTCTTTTGTCTGTGCCCATTCAAGCTGTATGATCGGATTTGTATTGCTCAATAAATAGACTTGATATTTCTCACGGAGTTTTAATATGTAGTCCAATTTATATTGGGGAACGCCGCCAATGAAGCCAAACCAAGCCCAACAAATATCCTCATAAGAAAGGTCTTTACCCGTATACTTCCGTAAATAGCGACAAAACTCCTCTACTCCGATCTTTCCGGTCTCCAGATCTTGAAAAACCCCTTTTTGTTCGTAAGGATCTATCAATCCATCGGCATCTTTGACCCCAATCTCTATTAAACGGCGAACAGGTTCATCCCGGTCCAAATCTATGATAACGCCCCCCAGATCGAATACTATATTTTTTATTTTACCCATTGCGATACTATTTAAGTCCCAAAGATACAATTTATTCCGTATATCTAGGTTACAAGGATAAAAAAGGGTATAATCTTCAACGATTATACCCCAATCCAAAGCTATATTTATGTATATAAGACTTAATCCAATTTATGGATCACCAAACCGGAGCGAAGCTTCGGTTCGAACCACGTCGTCTTCGGCGGCATGATATTACCCGTATCGGCGATATCCATCAATTGCTTCATCGTAACGGGATACAAAGCCAAGGCAACCTTCATCTCACCGCTATCCACACGGCGTTTCAATTCACCCAGGCCACGGATACCTCCCACGAAATCGATTCGCTTGTCCGAACGTAAATCCTTAATGCCTAAAATCTCATCCAGAATCAAGTTCGAAGAGATCGTGACATCCAATACGCCTATCGGGTCATTATCATCGTACGTACCGGGCTTAGCGGTCAAAGAATACCATTTCCCTCCTAAATACAGGGAGAAATTGTGCAAGGCACCCGGTTTGTAAATAGCAGAGCCCTTCTCCTCTACCACGAAGTTTTTCGTTAATCTCTCAACGAATTGTTCCTCGGTCAAGCCGTTCAAGTCTTTTACCACACGGTTGTAATCGATAATGGTCAATTGGTTGGCCGGGAAGCAAACAGCCATGAAATAGTTATACTCCTCGTCTCCCTTATGATCCGGGTTTTGCTTGGCCTTCTCCGCTCCTACCAAAGCAGCGGCGGCGGAACGATGATGTCCGTCGGCAATATACAACGCAGGCATCTCCCCGAATAACTCCGTGATGCGGGCGATGTCCTTATCCTCATCGATAATCCAGAACGTATGGCCGAAACCGTCTAATTTCGCCACGAAATTATATTCAGGCTCACGAGCCGTATATTTCATTACGATAGCGTCTAACTCTGAGTTGTCGGGATAAGCGAAGAATACCGGCTCGATATTAGCGTTGTTGACACGTACGTGCTTCATGCGATCCTCCTCCTTGTCACGGCGGGTCAGCTCATGTTTCTTGATCGTGCCATTCATATAATCGGGAACATAAGCCCCGACTACCAACCCATATTGAGTCTTGCCATTCATGGTTTGGGCATAAACATAATAGCATTCTTTCTGATCCTGAACCAACCAACCTTTTTCCTGAAAATTATTGAAATTGGCGGCGGCCTTCAGGTAAACAGCCGGATCATGCTCATCCGTCCCTTCTGGGAAATCGATTTCCGGTTTAATGATATGGTAAAGGGATTTCTCGTTTCCTTCCGCTTCCGCACGAGCTTCTTGCGAGTTCAATACGTCATAGGGGCGGGAAGCCACCTCCTCTATAAATTCTTTTGGTGGACGAACTCCCTTGAAAGGTTTTATTTTTGCCATGGTAATTAAATCTAATTGGTTTATGTATCAATGTAGAGACGGGGCGTACCCGTCTCTACAACCGGATATTTTTATTTTGAGGTGTTTTGCCGGCGTATCTCTTCTCTCTTCAACCAGTTATCGAGTTGTGTAAACAGGAAGAAACAAGAGATCCCGGAAGCAATCGTTAAAACAATCGGGAAATAGGCTCGCAAAGAGCCTAAAACCGTTTCCGCCCCGCCCGGAGAAAGCTTAACCAAATACAAGATGCCTACTAACACAAGCATATAAGCGACAAATATGCTAAAAATGCCTACAGGTGTAAATCGTTTCTTGATATAGTACTTATATACCCGCTTCTTCTCTTGTATAATCAATGCCATAATACGGGAGTTTAATGAGGCCGAAGGTTGTTCCGCCGTCCCTCGCATCAACTTACGTGTCAAATGATCAATATCTTTCTCATTCATATTCATAACAAATCAGCTGTCTCTAATTTCATTTTATCTTGCAATACTTCATAAAACCGTTTCCGCCCACGGAATAGTTTTACTTTCACATTAGAAGCGCTCAATTCTGTGATCTGGCAGATCTCTTCCACCGAGCATTCCTCCAAATAATAAAGAGTAAGCAACAAGGCCTCATCAGCCGGAAGCTTTTTCAGCGTACGTGCGATCATCTCTTTCCGGTCCTCACGCTCTAATAAAGCCGTAGCCGATTCAACCTCGCCATTCGAAAGGTCTACAGGGCCCGCCTCCTCATAACTCACGAACATACGCTGTTGTCTCAAGGCCGTCAACGCCGTACGATACACGATCCTATAAAACCATGTTGAGAACTTACTATCGAAATGAAAATCGGAAAGAGCACGATACATCTTCACGAACGCATCCTGTACGGCCTCTTCTGCCTCCTCGCGATTTTCCAAGATACGAAGAGCGATGGTATAAGCCATCTTCTCATACTTCGCGACAAGGCAGGAGAAACTTTGCGTGTCCCCTGCCAAAATACGTTCTATCCACTTTCGCTCATCCATCCGGTATCGTTTATTCTTCCAGACGCATTTTCTTCTCGTCCTCCAATCTCTCCTTCTCCATTAAAGAACGGGAAAGAAAGAAATAAATTATAAAAGCTACTCCACCGAACATAATCGTAATAGCCGGAACTAACAAAAAGAACCAATCGTAAGTGAAAGCAGAGTCGACCATCATACCGACAATCACACCCAATGACAAACCGATCATAAAAATACCGTTACGCAGGGTATTATAACGATTAGGCCTTCTCTCGGGGCGCATAGCCTCTTCCAACACAATTCCTTTCTCGATCATCGCCATCTTTTCCTCATGCTTACTTTTAATGGTCATGTAACTAGCGATAATACCTAACAATACCGGCATACCTACCGCACAAATAACACCTAAAATAGGAATCCACAACTCGTTCATATCTTTTATTCTTTAAAGGTTTAATAAATTATTCGCTTTTATCAATAAGACATGAGTAATCACAAATCGGTTACAAAAAAGAGAAGAAATTTTATACATGCACAAATAAAAGAAGCGAACTCCATCCATTTATGAAGTTCGCTTCTTGGGAAAGTTATTTATCGTCTTTTTAGATACTTACGCAAGTTCACCTCTTACGATCTCTTCTTTGTCCTTATCCCAGTACATCGTACGTCCTTCCAGATAAGCACGCGTACCCATGTGGGCAGTCATAGCTTCTTGGAAAGCAGCGTCGATATTACAGCTAGGAGTCTTGCCTTGACGGATACATTCTAGCCACTCACGGATATGCAAGTGAGTCGTATCATAACGTTTACCATTTACATACGTATACAGCAAACCACGTTTAGCGAAATACAACTCCGTAGGAGATGTAACGGAATCCGAGCTATTTTGTCCCGGTACATAGGTATAGAACGGAGTATCTGTAGGAATAATACCTTCCTTGATCTTATCCGCATAACGAGTGGAATCTTGGTCAACCGTAATAGCCAAGATATTGGAAACCTCCATAGAAGCATCATGCCCCATGAACACCTTGCCACGGTTACGGCTACTTGCCAATGTAGCGCTATACAACATCGTCAAGTCACGATCCGGCCACTCGAAAGTAGTCTGCAATACATCAGGTACCGTACGTCCGTCCTTGAAGAAATAAACACCGCCGGATGAAGTAGCGGAATGAGGTATACCCACATGCATGATCTGGTTGACAGCGTCATACTCATGTGTCAACAAGTCACCGGAAAGACCTGTACTATAATCCCACCAGCAACGCCAGCGGAAGAAACGTTCCAGACTGAACTTGCTACGCTCGTCCGGACCGATATATCTTTCAAGCTTGTTGGATGTCATATAATCCATATATTCCTTAATACGCTCAGGATCACCCTCGAACTGCTTCCAATCAATCGTATTAGGATTTGAGCCTTCGATAATATCATATACCCAAGCACCATTTGGAGAGTTACGGTTCGTACAAACCTCGATCAAGTTAACAGGACCTAATAATCCGTTACCGATAATCTCCTCGGCCTTCTGATAGCAATCGGTCTGACGTCCTTGGTGACCTAACTGAAATACAACTCCGGTCTCTTTGATCACTTGGCGAACCATATACGTCTCAGGAACCGTCCATGATAACGGTTTCTCGCAATATACATGCTTTCCGGCACGTGCCGCAGCCATAGCGATCGTGCTATGCCAGTGGTCCGGACCAGCGATAATAACGGCATCCACATCCGGAGCCGTTACCAACTCTTGATAAGTCCGGTAACGTTTCGGAGCAGGCCCGAACTTACCGCCGCTACCCTCACGATGGATATTGGAACCGGTCAATACAGCGGCCTCACCATATACATCAAATATATCACAAACCGCGGTTATCTCAATATTCAGATCATCTTGCTCCATATATTGCTGATAACGCGTGTCTTTCTTATTCAACTTATTAGCTTCTTTCATCTTATCGATCCAAGAAGGCTCAGCGAAACCTGCGGCACGCATCAATTGCTTTCCACGAATACCGAAGCCGACCAAACCGATACGGATCTTCTTGCCATCGCCTTGCGGCTCCAAATAGGAGGCCTGTCTGTTACTTACCTGAAATACATCTGATATGTTACGGCCTCTTAAAGCGTCTTTCCTTTTTTGATAAACGCCATATGCCAAAGCACCTAAGATAGGCACTGTAGCCAATGTCTTCAATGTGTCCCGACGTCCTTTATCGGGCATTTGCTCCTGAGAAGGAGTATTCTTTGCATCTTCTGTTGCCATGGGTATCAAATAAATTTAAGTTTATGCAATATCGGACACACACGTCCTAACACACGATCGAATCCTATGATTTGTGATGTAGGGAATACGCACATCAAACCTAAGGCGGCGAACTCCACAAGGTTCTTGTCAATCCATAAATAAGAGCCTTCAAACGGCATCATATAGCTCGCTCCCACAAAAGAGGGGTGGGATAACGTGTACATAGCGAGAAGAATCATACCTCCAACAGAAGATAAACGATACAAACAGCCTAAAGTCAAGCCTAGGCCGATCAATAACAGAGCCCACTCATTCAAGAAGTTGATGGTCGTCATCAAACTGTCGTCTTGAGTCAATTTGATAAAAAATGAAGCAGCGGGACCCTTTGAATCGAGTAGATAGGGTAGAGATGTCCATTTTGGGTTCATGATTTTTACTAGGCCTTCATACATAAAGTGCCAACCTATAAAAAGACGCAGCATCATCAGCCAAGTCATCTGCGCTTTCGTGTAACCTTGTTCTATTTTCATTTCTTGGTCCTAAAAAATTGGTTTAGAAAAAGTCGATTATTAAAAACACAACACCCGAAGCTAAAATCATAGATTTAGGCCTCGGGCGTTATTTATGCTAAAATGTGCTTGATACGATTAATCCAAAACTTTAACAGTAATGTTACGGAACCAAACATCATCCCCGTGGTCTTGAAATCCGATGAAACCTTCTTTGTTAGCGCCACCGCAATTCAACAACAACTCATAAGCCAACGGCCATTTGTCTTTGCTAAATTTGCTGTTATCCAACATTTCTTTCCACTGCGGAGTCCACAAGTGATACTCAACAACAGGTTCATCGCTATTCAAATAGTGAACAACTGTACCCTTATAGCACATGATCTTACCCTTGTTCCACTCACCGAACGGTTTAGCGTTCTGCGGTTTAGCTGGGATCATGTCATACAGTGATGAAGATTTACGATTGCCATCCTTACCTAACTTAGCGTCGGGGTGGTTCTCGTTATCCAATACTTGGTACTCAGGAGCAGAGATGTAAGAAGGTTGTCCCTCTACCTCTTGAATCATGATGAATACACCAGAGTTAGATCCTTTACCTACTTTCCATTCGAACTCAAGCTCGAAGTTACCCAACTTATGAGCGAAGATCAAGTCCCCACCGTTGGAAGCACCAGCCTCACCAGCACCAGAGCCATTGATTTTGATCGCTCCGTCCTCGATTGTCCAAGCACCCGGAACGTCAGCACGGTCATAACCTCTCCAGCCATTGAATGTCTTACCATCGAAGATCACATATCTACCCTCTTTATCTTTCGGGAAAGTCGTGATATCTACAGTAGGAAGATCTGTCATGAGCTTGTACTCAGGAGTTGCGGCTTCTGTTGTAGTCTCAGCAGCTGCAGGAGCTTCTTCTGTTTTCTTTCCACCACCACAAGATGTGAAATAACACATCATGATAGCGGCACTTGCTAATAATACTGACTTTTTCATTTTATTTATTGAGTTAAAACTATTATCTCGGCATATCTACCAGCTTCCAACCGTCACGATAATTGTGCTTAATCAAACCTGCAGCAAATTCTTGAGCGTTGATAGGATCCGTCCACACTGTCTTAAATTTCGGGTCGCCATCGATAACCTCGAAGGTATCTTTCTGGATAATCTTGATCGTATCATTCGGATCGATATTCGTAAATCTCATGTTAGGACCATCCCACAACAATTCTTTATTCAATCTTTGTAAACGAACAGCCAATACACCCATTACAACCATTTCATTGAACGGACCAGCCTCCAAGAAGTTAGACTTCGTCTGAACACGGCTACCAGCGCTTTCCTTACAAGCACGGATCCAGTCTTGTTCGTGACCACCCTTCATAGCATCTTTCACACGGCGCAATGTTTGAGGAACGTTCGGTTTACGACCAGATAACAACCATGGGTTAACACCGTAGCAACCGCAGATCAATGTATCTTTCGTACCGTGGAAGATACACAATCCACCACCTTCACCCATCAATTCCTTACCTTGAGGGAATCCTTCTGGACGATCCGGCATCATACCACCATCATACCAGTGAACTTCAACCTCCGGCATAGCTACCTTCGGCATATTATCACGAGCCGGGAATACCAACTTAACATGCTGAGCGTTAGGAGCACAGTCTTGTAATAACAATGTAGAAGAACCTTGTACTCTTGTCGGATAGCCTAAATTCAAGCCTTTGAATACCGGATGCAAGATGTGGCAAGCCATATCACCCAACGCACCTGTACCATAATCCCACCATCCGCGCCAGTTCCAAGGATGATATGTCTTATTAAACGGTCTCAATTTAGCAGGACCCGTAAACAAATCCCAATTCAATGTAGAAGGAATCTTATCTACTTTCTCAGGAGCGTTCAAACCTTGCGGCCAAATAGGACGGTTGGTAGCGCATTCTACTTTAGTAACCTCACCAATCTCACCATTCCAAATCCATTCGCAGATCAAATCTACACCTTCAGCCAATGAAGAACCTTGGTTACCCATCTGAGTAGCTACGTCATACTTCTTAGCCAAGTTCGTAAGCAAACGGGACTCATAAACAGAGTGAGTCAACGGTTTCTGAGTGTATACGTGTTTGCCAAGCGTCATAGCGTCAGCCGTGATCATGGCATGAGTATGGTCGGCGGTAGCTACCAACACAGCGTCGATAGATTTACCCATCTCATCATACATCTTACGATAATCCCAGTATTTCTTAGCTTGAGGATGACGGTCGAATACCGGTTTCGCATACTTCCAGTCAATATCACAAAGAGCTACGATATTCTCGGTAGTCTCCATGTTCTTTAAGTTAGCGTTACCCATACCTCCGATACCTACACCGGCAATATTCAATTTATCAGTTGGAGCGATATGACCATGGGTTTTACCTAGGACCGCACTCGGAACAATAGTCAAAGCTGCTGCGGCAGCCGTACCTTTTTGAAGAAAAGATCTTCTAGAAATGTTTGACATAGTAATAATTTTTTATAGATTAGCACTTAACAATGATATTTCATGTGTCTTTACACCTTTACAGGCAACAAATTGTCGCAAATATAGCCAATGCTGTATTATTGACAAGATCAAAAGACCGCTTTCTTATTTAAAATAGTTTTTTTTAACAGACAGGATAGATCTTATTTATAATTTCATAAATATTATCTATAGGATTGGGGGTATTTTATTAACGCGGTTTGGATATATTTGTAAAAACATGAAAACATATTCATATTAACAACTGTTATCTTAAATGAGAACAACTATATGAAAAAAGAATCTGCATTCATACGAATATATCGCTTTTATCTGGAAGGATTCCGGGAGATGAAGCTGGGCAAGACTCTTTGGCTAATAATTCTAGTCAAATTGTTTATCATGTTTTTTATCCTGAGATTATTCTTCTTTCCTAATTATCTCGGGCAATTCGATAGCGATAGTGAGAAGGAGAACCACGTATCGAACGAACTCATACAACGGGCAATAAATCCTTAAAACATTAATAAATATGATTGAAAACATTGACACTTCATTGATCGATTGGTCGAGGGCCCAATTTGCCCTTACTGCCATGTATCATTGGCTCTTCGTGCCACTAACACTAGGACTTGGCGTTATCCAAGCTATTATGGAGACGATTTATTATCGGACAGGTAATGAGGCATGGAAAAAGACCGCCCAATTTTGGATGAAATTATTCGGTATCAATTTCGCTATCGGTGTCGCTACGGGATTGATCCTCGAGTTCGAGTTCGGAACCAACTGGTCTAACTATAGTTGGTTTGTCGGGGATATCTTCGGGGCACCTTTGGCTATCGAGGGAATTCTCGCCTTCTTTATGGAAGCTACCTTTATCGCTGTTATGTTTTTTGGTTGGGACAAGGTTAGCAAACGCTTTCATCTCGCCTCCACTTGGCTGACGATTATCGGTGCTACTCTTTCCGCTCTCTGGATCTTGATCGCTAACGCATGGATGCAATATCCGGTCGGTATGCATTTCAATCCGGATACGGTCCGTAACGAGATGTTCGATTTCTGGGCCGTAGCCTTATCGCCTGTCGCCATTAATAAGTTTTTCCATACGGTATTGTCCGGTTGGATCGTAGGCGCCTTGTTCGTACTAGGAATCAGCTGCTGGTATTTATTAAAGAAACGGAATACCGAATTCGCTTTGTCAAGTATCAAGGTCAGCGCTATATTCGGGTTGGTAGCCTCCATCCTTATTATCTGGACGGGTGATGGCTCCGCTTACCAAGTCGCTCAAAAGCAGCCGATGAAACTAGCCGCCATGGAAGGTCTTTATGAGGGTGGCAACGGAGTAGGACTCGTAGGTATCGGCATCTTAAATCCGGCAAAGACGAGTTATCTGGATAACCAGAACGCATTTATTTTTGACATTAAGTTCCCCAAGCTCCTCTCCTTCTTAGCAGAACGTGACATCAACGCATACGTTCCGGGTATCGTAAACTTGATAGAGGGAGGCTATACGACCAATAAGGGAACGGTAGCGCTCTCCGCCAAAGAAAAAATTGAGAAAGGTAAAGCCGCTATCAAAGCGTTAGCTGATTATCGTAAAGCGGTCAAAGATAAAGATACCGCAGCCGCCGGGCAATACAGGGTAACTTTGGAAGAGAATTTCCCCTATTTCGGATATGGTTATATTAAGGATCCGGCAGAGTTAATCCCGCATGTAGGATTGACATTCTATTCTTTCCGTGTGATGGTGATCCTTGGTTGTTTCTTCATCTTACTATTCATTATTACGTTGATATGGGATAAAAAAGGGAAAATCGCTAATACACGTTGGTTGCAATACGTGGGCCTATGGTCTATACCTTTAGGATATATAGCGGGACAAGCCGGTTGGATCGTAGCGGAGGTAGGACGTCAGCCTTGGGCTATACAGGATATCTTGCCGACCAGCGCTTCGATATCCAAGTTAAACCCGTCCTCGGTACAGACCACTTTCTACCTGTTCCTTATCTTATTTACGATCCTGCTGATCGCAGAGATTGGAATCATGGTTAAGGCCATCAAGAAAGGGCCGGAAGCTGCCGCCCACTAATTTTCAATTTTCAAATATCAATTCTTAATTAGAAAGTCCTATGGATAGTACATATATATTGTTACAACATTACTGGTGGTTTCTGGTATCTCTACTGGGAGCGCTATTAGTATTCCTTCTTTTTGTACAAGGAGGCCAATCTCTACTCTTCACTATCGGCAAGACGGAGATACAGCAAAAAATGTTATTGAACTCGACCGGGCGTAAGTGGGAGTTTACTTTCACTACGTTGGTCACTTTCGGAGGTGCTTTCTTCGCCTCTTTCCCTTTATTTTATTCCACAAGCTTCGGCGGAGCCTATTGGGTATGGATGCTGATCTTACTTTGCTTCGTGATACAAGCCGTATCTTACGAGTATCAAGCGAAAAAAGGCAACTTACTCGGGAAAAAGACGTATCAAGTATTTCTTATGATCAATGGTATAGCAGGTCCGATCTTACTCGGAACCGCTGTAGCGACCTTCTTTAACGGCGCCGAATTTATTGTTAACAAAGAACAGTTGACTGATGTAGCCATGCCCGTCATTTCCACGTGGGCCAATCCTTGGCATGGATTAGAGGCGGCTTTGGTATTTTGGAATTTGTGCCTAGGACTGGCAGTTTTCTTCTTGGCACGAGCTCTGGCCCTACTCTATTTTATCAACAATATCGATGATCCAGAGATTGTCGCTAAAAGCCGGAAACAATTGATACCGGAGACAATCTTGTTCCTCGTCTTTTTCTTGACATTCTTGATCCGTTTATTGTTGGTGGACGGTTTTGCCGTAAATCCGGATACCGGAGAAGTATTTATGCAACCGTATAAGTATTTTATGAACCTGATCGAGATGCCAATCGTGTTAGCCGTATTATTGATTGGCGTGGTTGGCGTGTTATTCGGCATAGGGAAAACGATATTCTCGAAGACTTGGAGAAAAGGCATCTGGTTCGCGGGAGCAGGGACTGTCTTGACCGTATTAGCTTTATTACTTTGCGCAGGATGGAATAATACGGCTTACTACCCATCTTTGGCGGATCTACAAAGTTCATTGACGATCCAGAATAGTTGCTCAAGCCCATTCACGTTGAAAGTAATGAGCTATGTATCTATTCTCGTCCCATTCGTATTAGCCTACATTTTCTATGCTTGGAGAGCGCTTGATCTACATAAGATCAATAGTAAGGAAATGCAAGAAGGAGGTCATACCTATTAAATAATGTGCAAATTAAATAATATGCCAATGTGCCAATATGTCAATGTGCCAGTGAGAATGCAAGTGATAGTATCTTAATTGACACATTAGCATATTGGCATATTGCTACATTGGCACATTAATTTATTGCCTTTGGAAGTCCGCCTCTTTTGTCCACTTAGGCATCTCATCATTGTTGGCGATGACTAAACCGATACTAAACATTAAGTTCATATCTTCCATAGCCCCATCAAAATCCCACCAAGATTCATCATACTCATCATTCGGTTGGTGATACCGGTAAACTTTCGGTTTAGCCTCATGGCGTGCTTTATCCACGTAATCCTTACCGCCACCAACTAAAATCGTAGGTACGCCTTTTTTCACGAAATTAAAATGATCGGAACGGAAATAACCACCCGCAGGATCTTCGGTAATAACCTTCACGGTCCGTCCTTGTGCCGAGGCCATAGCGATCACCAAGGCATCTGTATCCGTCTTGCCCGCTGCCCGGAGAGAAACATCATGGGTACGCTCACGCGGGGCCGTGCCGTCAAAATTCAAGTTAATAGCTGTTTTAGATAACGGGAACAAAGGATGCTCACAATAGTACTGAGAACCTAATAAGCCACATTCCTCGGAAGTCACCGCCACGAATACGATAGAGCGACGAGGACGAACAGGCAATGATTGATATTTCTTAGCTAATAGCATTAAGGTAGCCACACCCGAAGCATTATCACTAGCGCCATTATAGATACTATCCCCATCTATCGGAGTACCGATCCCAAAATGATCCCAATGAGCGGTAAAAACCAAGTATTCATCTTTCAAGTCCGTGCCCGGTAAAACAGCCGCCACATTATGAGACTCGCCTACGGTCATCTTTACATTTAATATAACCTTACTCTTCGCCTTCATCGTAAAACTCTTGAAACCCGGTTTCTTCGCCGCGGCAATCGTCTCATCAAAATTCAATCCGCTAAGGGCGAACATTTTCTTGCAAGCCTCCTCCGAGAGCCATCCCTTCATGCCCAAAGCTTCCGCATTCATTGTCTCCGAGCAAAGAGCGATATTTGTCTGCACGTGAGAAGCCTGACAGACCTTCCAACCATACGAAGCGGCCGCCTCGTTATGAAGAACCAATAAACCTGCGGCACCTTGGCGTTGCGCCTCCTCGAACTTATAAGTCCAACGACCATAATAGGTCATGTTCTTTCCGCGAAACAAAGACGTATCATAAAAACCGGGATCATTCACCATAGCGATAACGATTTTCCCCTTCACGTCTACATTCGCATAATCGTTCCATCCATATTCCGGCGCATTAATGCCAAACCCACAGAACACATAGTCCGTAGTAGGGATAACTACCTGCTCTGTTCCC
>ERZ791803.969-NODE-969-length-14944-cov-3.349520_pt1 | contig 14944 bp, 15 predicted proteins | sample MGYA00510307_ERZ791803 | MGnify/ENA primary metagenome ERZ791803 (study PRJEB30046, sample SAMN00791963) | human gut metagenome | study: EMG produced TPA metagenomics assembly of the A metagenome-wide association study of gut microbiota in type 2...
TGCGAAAAAGCCCGTAATATCAAGGAAAAACGCACCATAGAGATGTTTAATACGGCCTGAAGGCCGCCCGCCGCGCTCCCCAGTTCTCCAAGCGCTAATTTTCCCTACTTCTCAGTACGTCTCACGACGTCGATTTGCAGGAAAATTCAGTACTTTTGGAGCTGTGCGTGGTCCTCGAAAGTGTTCCGTTTTGTTTCGTAAGGAGCAAGCAAGGAGCACACAAGGAACAAGAAGCGCAAGCGAAAACAAAAGCCTTATGAAGCAGGAGATCGTTCCGCAAGGAGCGTATCTCCTGCTTTTTTTTGTGCTGCACGGCTTTTCCTTCTTCCTTTTAGATCTTGTTGATTGCCTCCACCAATGTTTCGATATCTAGGTGGGTATAGACACGTTCAGTGAGCGTCATGGCACCGGAGTGTCCCACAATCTTCTTGATCATGGTTTGGTCTACATGGGCCTCTGTCAGCATGGAGATGCAGGTGTGCCGGGTACAGTGCGGCGTCTGGTCATATCCAAGCTGCTCCATCAGGGGCGTGAAGTAACTGTCGTAGTAGTTCCTGTAATCAAAGTGCTTTTGATCCGGCGTGTGGAGCAGATATTCACACTGAGAACCTTCGTACCACGCTTTGTAGAATGGCAGCACCTTGTCGGCAATAGGAACTTTCCGCAGGCCGTTTTCGGTTTTGCTGGCAATCACATCAAAGTATTGTTCTTCCAGATGTACGTTTTCCTTCTTCAAGTCGAGGAACTCCGAGATACGGCAACCGTTGTAGATCAGCATCAGCACGATCTGATAGTACGGGTCCTCTGCAAGCTCCCACAGGCGGGCAATCTGCTCCTTTGTGAACTTGTTGCGGTCACGCTTGTTGGGGTTCTTATCCTTGTACCGGCTCAAATCCACAAACTCGGAATAATCCTTGTTGCAGATGTCGTTTTTCATGGCGTAGGCATACAGCTGGTTAAACAGCCCCTTGAGTTTTTTCAGGGTGGGGTAATTCTTCCCGCAGGTGTCCACCACAAATTGAAGGTCCATCAGTCGAATGTCCCGAAACACCTTGTTGTAAAGTGTTCCGCATACCCGATAGGACGCCTCATAGCCTTTTACATTTGACTTGGAGATGGTGGGAAACTTCTCCTTTGACCAGCGTTCATAGACCTCCTGGAAGGTGGCTTTGGATGCATTTATGTCAAAGGGATTGTTGTTGTACTCTGCCAGCATTTGCAGCCCCTCTGCTCTGGTTGCCGCATAGCCGATGGTGATTTGTTCCTGAACGGTTTTCCCTGTTTCAGGATTGATGTGCCACCCTACCGTTTTCCTCACTGCATAGGGCCTTCTTCGCTTTCCGGACATTTTCTTGACGCTTCCATATCCGTTGGGTAATCTCAAAAAATCTCAAACTTCCTTTCTCCCAGCGTTTGAATTAAATTTGATAAAGGGTATGCAACACCCTCTGTTACTCCTGGTCGCCGTTTTCCTCGGCGGCCTTTTTCATTTTCTCCAGCATCTGCTGATCCAGTTCGTTGCGCCGCTGAATGCGCTCCAAATCGGAGAGAGCTTCCACTTCCTTGTCCTGCAACTTGGCACCTGCGTAGTAAGCCAGTTCTTTTTCAATCCAGCGGTCAAAGGATTCTTGATCGGTCCAATAGGTTTCCAGCTTTTCACGCTCGTCCCGGAACTCTTCCAAAATCAGGCACAGGGAATCATTCATTTCTGCGGAGTGGTCATTTCCCTTGAATTTCAGGGAGCAGGACCATCCTTCGCTGTGGGGCGGGCGCTGGACATCGATTTCGAACCGGATACCGGCCTTCTTGTTTAATTGGTAAAGAACCGCAATTACATCAGACAGGCTGTCCAGCTGGATTTCAGGTTTCTGGTAGCCAATCAGGTCTGCCGGAGATATGTTTAAGATTTTGGCGATGGCATTGATCATCGCTATGGATGGCTCAATTTCACCGCTTTCGTATTTTTGAACTGTGCGCATCGTCTTGTCCAGACGCTGTGCCAGCTCCGTTTGGCTCAAGTGAGCGGCCTTGCGGGCTGCCTTGATTCTCTCGCCAATTTCAGCCGGGTTGCTGTGCATTGTCATCACCTCGTTTGTATTGTAACACGAAGCCGTGCGAATTACAAGGTCGTAATACGAATAACTTTTTCGCATTTAGTGTTGACAAGCGGTCTTGGATGACTTATAATCAAAAATACGAACTAATAATTCGCATATTAGCAATAAGGAGGTCATTCACATGGAGAAGAAAGTTTATGTCGAACTGCCGCCCTTCACTGGACGCAATGTCCCCATCACCGAGATTGCAGTCGCCATGCACAAGGATGCCCAGTATGTGCGCATTGGTTTGCAGCAGGGAATCCTGAAATTCGGCTATGCGATCAAGCTGGAAAACTCTAACGAGTACAACTACTACTGCCCCGATAGAAAGGTGTGGGAGGAAATTGGATACTTCCAACCGGAAATCGCATAAAAAAAGAGCCCTCATCCTGGCAGATGAGAACTCTTGACGGACAGTACAAACGGCAGCTGCCGTGTGACTATCACTCAGCAAGGATATTATAACACGACAGCTGCCAAATTCAACAATTATTTAAGGAGGAATAGAATTTGACAGCTTTACCAGACAGCATCATACAAAATGGTCTGTTCTGCTGCTGGAAGTATGAGGAACGGAATGAGAGGAAAACGAAGGTGCCATACCAGCCGCAAACCGGTCTGGGAGCGAAAAGCAACGATCCTTCCAGCTTCGTACCTTATAAAACAGCAGTACAGGCCAGCGGATATGATGGCATTGGAATTGGAATTTTCAACGGCATCTGTGCGATTGACCTGGACAACTGCGTTTCGGACAGCGGCTATTACACCCAGACCGCCGCAGAAATTGTGGCCTTAATGCACAGCTATACCGAGTACAGCCCCAGCGGAAACGGTCTTCACATTCTCTTTTCGGCAAAAGGGTTTCAGTATGATACCAAACGATTTTATATTATGAACCACCAGGCTGGAATTGAGGTGTACGTGGCGGGAGCAACCAACAAATATGTCACCGTGACCGGAAACCGCTGTGAGGATTATGAGTATGGTGACCGGACCCAGGAGCTGCAAGTGTTACTGGACAAGTTCATGCGCAGGCCGGAGGTAGGCGCAGAAAATGCAATAAATGCAAAAAACTCTGATTTAAGCATGGAGCAGCTTCTGCAACTGGCAAAAAGCAGTAAGAATGGGGCAGCATTCACAGCCCTTTGGAATGGTTCATTGGAGGGATATTTGTCCCCATCAGAGGCAGATCTGGCGTTGTGCAGTCATCTCGCCTTTTGGACAGGACGGGATGCTGCCAAGATGGACACTATGTTCCGGCAGTCGGGATTGATGCGGGATAAATGGGACCGGCAGCAATCCGGCACAACGTATGGTGCAATCACCATTCAGAAAGCAATCGAGCATTGCCGGGAAATTTACACTCCAAAAGCGGAGTCGTCACCGGTTTTTCAACCTATTGTTCCGCTGACTCCACAGTGGAGTGACCTGCCTGCATTTCCGGTAGATGCTCTCCCGGATGTGGTTCGGAATTATGTGAGTGCGGTAGCTGAACACAGTCAGACTGCCCCGGACATGGCAGCGGTGATCAGCCTGGGTGTGCTGGCTATCTGCTTACAGGGAAAATACAAGATAGAGGGAACGCCGGGATACTGTGAGCCTTTGAGCTTGTACACAGTGGTGATCGCCGCACCGGGGGAGCGAAAGCCCAGCGTCATGCGGGATATGACCACATTCCTCTATGAGTATGAGCAGGAATATAACAAGGCGCACAGCATGGAAATACGGGAAAACCATTTGCAGCGGGAATCTATGGAGCGACAGATCTCCGGTCTGCAAAAGAAGCTGGAGCGCAAGGAAAGCCGGGAAATGGAGTTGGAGCTGCGGCAACTTCAGGAGCAGCTGGAAGAAATTCCAGAACTAAAGCCGGTTCGCTTTTTTGCGGACGATTGTTCCAGTGAAGCTCTGACCAGCTTGATGGCGGCCAACAACGGAGTATTCTCCGTGATTTCCACCGAGGGCGGTATCTTTGACATCATGGCCGGACGGTATTCCAACAAATCCAACATTGATGTCTGGCTGAAAGGTCATTGTGGAGATGCCATTTATGTGGATCGAATGACCCGTGAAGCAGAGTGCATCATGCACCCGGCACTGTCAGCTATCCTCTCTATTCAGCCCAGTGTGCTGGATGAAATCATGTCCAATACCACCATGACTGGACGGGGACTGATTGCCCGATTCCTGTATGCGTCCCCACCATCCAGAATTGGCAGCCGGGTCTTTCGCACCCAGCCAATTCTGCCCGAAGTAACCGCCGCTTACCGCAATCTGATTTTTCACCTGATGGCTCTGCCGGTTGCTGAAGATGCCCAGACGATACACCTTTCCGAAAAAGCCTTTGACCTGATGGCCGATTATTTTCAGGAGCATGAGAAGTTTCTGGTTGGTGAGGGACAGGCAATTTCTGATTGGGCAAGCAAATATATCGGTGCCGTACTCCGGATTGCGGGATTGCTGCACTGTGCTGATATTGAAGATGACAAAGCAGAAGTAACAGCTTCTACGATGAGCAAGGCGATTCAGATCGGCAAATACTTTCTGGCTCATTCCACCTACGCCTATTCAATGATGGGTACTGACTTGAGCATCCAGAAAGCCAAATTTGTCTTGGCAAAGCTGAAAAAGAAGAATGTATCGGAGATCAAGCGTTCTGAGCTTTTTCAGATGTGCCGGGGAAAATTTTTCAAGAAAACGGAGGAGATTTTTCCGACTTTGGAATTACTGGAGGGGCATGGATACATCCGGCTGGAAGAACCAGAACGCCAGTCGGTAGGCAGACCAGCCGATGTGAAAATCATCGTGAACTCCGTCGCATGAAACCGCAATTATCTGCATTTATTGCATTTCCTGCACAGAGTTATACTCTGGTATCGCATCACCGTCCCCATCGAAAAATCCGCAGATTTGGAGATGGATGGTTCGGGAGAATCCGGTGAATTTTCCCGAACCGTGGGCGGCAGGATTGCTTACAGAAGCAAGGATGCCGGACACACCTGACTTGCTGTGTGGATAGCACACGCAAGTCAGGGCGGCTCCCGCAGGAGCCGCATCCCCCCTCGGAGAGCCCACGATACTTTGCAGCCGCAGGATGAAAGTATCATAGTGGGTTATTACACTTCCGCAGGAAGTGCGCCCCGGCCCGCAGGCCGTACAAACGTGAAAGGAGCTCTATGGCGAGAAACGACGGGATTGACCGTACCAGTGCAAGAAACGTAAACCTGACTGCCGCCAAAATCGGAAATGCCCAGCGGCACAACGAACGAGAAAAGGAATCCTATACCAACCCAGATATTATACCAGAACACACACCTGAGAACATCCATTTTAAGAAACCTACCGCCGGATATGCAGAGATGTTTGCTCAGATGGAAAAAGACGGTGTAATCTCCACCCGTGGCCTGAAATCAGACGCCAACCTTTACGGGGAACTAATTTTTGATGTAAACTCCGCCTACTTCTATAACCATGGCGGGTATGAGTTTGCCAAGCGATTTTATGAGGACGCTTACAGGGCAGCCGTAGAGATCGTGGGTGGCGAACAGTATATTCTCTCCGCTGTTATGCACGCCGATGAGCGCAACCGGGCTATGTCCGAAGCACTGGGGCAGGATGTATTCCATTATCATCTCCATGTGGTCTATGTTCCGGTTGTGGAGAAGCAGATCCTCTGGTCCAAGAGGTGCAAAGACAAATCACTTGTGGGAACCGTCAAGGAAACGATTATGCAGGTGAGCAGCAGTAAAAAATGGCTGTCTAAACCAGCGTTGGACGAACGGGGAGCGCCCATCCTCCAGAAGAATGGCAGGCCGGTACTGCGGAAGTCTTACAGCGTCCTCCAGGATGATTTCTTCCAGGCCATGCGCAATACCGGATATACGGATGTGGAGCGTGGAGAACGAGGCAGCTCCGAGGAACATTTGACCGTGACACAGTTCAAGGTGGAACGGGAACAGGAGCGATTGGAAGAAATTACAGCACAGACGCAGCAGAAAGAGCAGCAAGCAGCTTCTCTGGAAAAGAAGCTTGAGAAGATTCAAAAACAGCAGATTGCCGTTCAGAAAGTGGAGCAAATAGAAACCCATGCCATTCCATTTTCCTCAAAAGTCATGCTGGATCGTTCTGAATACGAAAACCTGGCAGCTGCGGCAAAGAAGTTCTATGTCCAGGATCGCAAGGAATCCAAGCTGCAAAAGGCTTTGGAAGCAGCATTGAAGATGGTAAACGAGCTGAAAACGAAGGTCGCTGCACTGACCGCAGAGCTGGCAGAGCATAAGTCTGTTCGGGGGCAGCTTCGCACCGTAGACTTGGAGAAGGAAAATGGTGAGCTTCGTGGTAAACTCCGCAAATATGAAGATGTAATTTCTCGGCATAATTTATGGTCGTATTTTTCACAGCATAGAAGAAGCGAGATTGATAGAGGAGAGTCGCGATAATTAACAAATAGGAGGTTGGGTTTTCACCTGGCCTCCTGTTTGTCAAACAAGGCGGAGAAATATCTAATCTACAGCTATAAAACAAAGATGGAGCCAGTCTAAGTTTGTTGATTTATGTGCCATTTTGTGGTATACTATTACACAGATACACAATTAAATGTGCATGAGAGGTAAATGATTATGGCAGAAAGAAACATGGTAAATCTGACAATCACGATGACACGGAAAGAGCGCAAAGCGCTCAAGCAGATTGCCTTGGATAAAGACATGACGGTTTCTGCCCTTCTGCGTGAATGGCTGAAAGAGTATCAGGAGAAGGAGGAGCAGTAATGGCCGGGAATAGCAATCTAAATAGTGCAAAAACAGCAAGAAAAGATGAGTTTTATACACAGTTGACTGATATTGAGAAGGAAATGCGGTATTATCGCAAGCATTTCCAAGGTAAGACTGTGCTGTGTAACTGCGATGATCCGTTTGAGAGCAACTTTTTTAAGTATTTTGCGCTGAACTTCAATCGTTTGGGGTTGAAAAAGCTGATTGCAACTTGCTACTATTCGTCTCCGATTGCAGGGCAGCAGTTACAATATGGTTGTGACGCAAACGGCCAGATGACTTTTTACTTTGAAGATAAGGGCGTGGGAGAGAATAAAAACAAGCGCCCTTATAAGGCGGTGGTTACTCAAGTATATGACAAAAAGGGTGACGGCGGTGTGGACATGCTGGATGTGGCAGAACTGTTCCGCTCCGGTGAAAATGAGTTGGTGGAGTTGGAGGGCGATGGCGATTTCCGTTCGCCTGAATGCTTAGCTTTGCTGGACGAAGCAGACATCATAGTTACGAATCCCCCATTTAGCCTTTTCCGTGAATATGTTTCTATGCTTGTGGAACATCAAAAGCATTTTATTATCATCGGAAATCAAAATGCAATTTCTTATGAAGAAACGTTTTCTCTGATGAAAAACAATAAAATGTGGATAGGCGCCAGCATTCATTCTGGAGATAGAGCATTTTTCGTGCCTGACGATTATCCTTTGGATGCCGCAGGTTGTGGTATTGATGAAATAACAGGTAGAAAGTACATTCGGGTAAAGGGAATACGGTGGTTCACCAATCTTGATATTAAACAGCGACACGAGGAAATGATCCTTGTCCGTCACTATACTCCAGAGCAGTATCCGAAATATATTAATTACGACGCTATTGAAGTGGCTAAAACATCGGATATTCCTTGCGATTATGACGGAGAAATGGGTGTTCCTATTACTTTTATGGACAAGTATAACCCTGAACAGTTTGAAATTATAGGGATCAGCCGTGAACTGGTACGTACATTATCTGAGGATGTGCGAAAGAATGGTGCATATCCTCAAATTGGAAGATTTTATCTTGATGTTGGTGCGGAAAAATACAAAAAGGTCTACGAAAGACTTGTCATCCGCAATAAACGCCCTGAACTGCCGAAAGAGGAGAAATGATATGCAAATCAATGAACTGAAGGTGACCGTCGGTGAAGTCTGTGAGGGCTATTTCAATGACGCAGAGGAAGGTGTCGTTGGATACGACGAGCGCCTTGATATAAGACCGAAGTATCAGCGCGAGTTCGTCTACAAGGACGCGCAGCGTGATGAAGTTATTCGCACTGTCATGAAGGGCTTACCGCTCAACGTGATGTACTGGTGCAAGGTAAAGAAAGAGGACGGCTCCGAAGGGTTCGAGGTTCTGGATGGTCAGCAGCGTACCATTTCCCTGTGCGAGTATGTAGACGGCACCTTCTCTGTAGATGACAAGTATTTTTATAATTTACCGGCCGACAAGAAGCAGCAGATTCTTGACTATCCTCTATTCGTATATGTGTGTGATGGTACGGACAGTGAAAAGCTGGAATGGTTCCGTATTATCAACATTGCAGGCGAAGAATTGACTGATCAGGAGTTGCGGAACGCCGTCTATGCCGGCAGCTGGACTTCTGATGCAAAGCGGTATTTCTCCAAGACTGGCTGTGCAGCAAGTACGCTGGCTGGTGATTATTTGAAAGGCGCTTCTATCCGTCAGGAATACCTTGAAACGGCTATTTTCTGGGCGGCCAGTGCCGAAGGAAAAACCATTGAAGCGTACATGGCTGAACATCAGAATGACCCCAGTGCGGTGCAGTTGTGGAACTATTTCCGCTCTGTGATCGACTGGGTACAAGCGATTTTCCCGAAAAAGCGCAAAGAAATGAAGGGGCTTCCGTGGGGGCTTTTCTACAATCAGCACGGCAAGCGGCCAGACCTTGACCCCAAGAAGCTGGAGACGGAAATTCAGCGACTCATGGGCGATGAAGATGTGACCAAAAAATCCGGTATTTATGAGTACCTGTTGACTGGCGAAGAAAAGAAACTGTCAATCCGTGCTTTTGACCGTCGAGATGCTCTGGCTGCTTACGAGAAGCAGGGACATAAGTGTGCTATTTGTGGTGAAGAATTTGAGTTTGAACAGATGCACGCTGATCATATTACACCGTGGAGCAAAGGCGGCAAGACGACGCCTGATAACTGTCAAATGCTTTGCCGGGATTGTAATCTGAAAAAGGGTGCGCAGGAATAAGTTGTCTGTTCAGCATGAAGTTGTCACGAACGACTTGAGCTATAACCTGAGAAATGTGAAGAAGAAAAGCGTGAGTTGATAGAACTCCGTGACTGGGCTCCTGCCCATGCTGATGAATGGACTGGCACGGGTGGAATGAGGTGAAAAGATGAGACGGAATTTTGCCCAAATTCTAAAAGAAGCTAAAATTGATATAAAATTAGAATATCAGAAGTTATATGGTATGCTTTATGATCGCAGTATTCAAGTGTCAAACACCAAACGGATTTCTGCGTACGACGAATTGAGCGATTATTTTCTGGGATTCTATTTTCGTGGGACCTGTTTGTCTATAGAGGAGTTTAATAATGTAAACGGGTTTCACTTTGAGAAAGAGCCAGAACCTTTTAGCATTGATAACTTGATTCTGTTATGTGAGTATATTGAAAATATGCTTATGGGGTACCAAAGCGCACAATGTGCTTCTGGAGTTGGATATTTACCAATGCCACAACCAGCAATTAATGTTCAGTTTTACTTAATGCAAATTGCTCAGGTTATCGAAAAAATAGGGTATATGCCTTTAAATCAAGATGGTTTTGTAATATATGTTGAGAAATCGCCTGCGGCAATTTCTGTTGCGGAAAGTGAGCAGATTCCAAAAGAAATATCGTATAAGATGATTTCCTATAACCATCATAGCATGAGGGGAAATTTACAAGAAAAGAAAAATACGATTTTGAAGCTTGCAGAACTATTAGAAGCCAAGCGGACTGAATTAGCTAAAGTTGATAGCAAATTTTGCAGTGATATCTTTTATTTGTTCAATAATTTGAACATTCGTCATAATAATGTTGATCCTTCCATAAGCGGAAAGTTCAAACAAGCGGTTGCAGACATGCCTCCAGAAAAATTAGAACACTGGTATGATGAAACATATCAAATGTGTCTCCTCGCTTTTTTACGGTTGGAACAAGCAGATCGTAAGATGGAATTTGATAAATTAAAAAGTGTAATTGAAAGCAATTAATTGTTCCTGGAGCATGTGTATAGGAATTTGTGGGAGTAATACCTGACAAGGGGAGCTGTTGGCACTATGATAATAAGCAAGAAGCTACGGCCTCTATGGCAAAATGCAAAAGAGTTATTACTTAGAAGTCAGCAGAACAATTTAATGTGCAGGGGGGTGATAAGATGAATTTGTTATACTGGAATTTAAAATCCAACAAAAATGAAGAATATATTGCTCTCCTGATTAAAGAGCACTCCATTGATATTGCAATTTTTTCAGAATACTCTGGCACTGACTTCAGTACTATTACGCATACATTGTTATCAGACACTTATCAGTTTTATCAAGGATATGGTGGCTGTGAAAAAGTGGTGATGCTCGCCAAGAAGACTATACAGGTAGAAATCAATCGTGAGCATAGTAGATATGTGTTATACTCTGTTATCTCTGATTCGTCTAAGTATATAGTTGCGGGGACCCATCTGCCATCAAACCCTCATACCGATGCGGATGGAAGAAAAATGGTTATCCGAGAACTGATTGCCGATTTAAAAGAACAAGAGAAAATACATAAACATTCTTATTCGATAATTATCGGTGATCTAAATGCAAGTCCATTTGATGAAGAACTTATCCAGAAGGACGCATTTAATGCAGTTTTATATAAAGAAGTAATTCAAAATAAGAGCGAGATAGTATATCAACACAGAAAATTCAGATTGTTGTATAATCCTACATTAAATCATATATCGGAAACCAATCATCAGTATGGATCTTTTTACTATACAGGAGATTCAAAGAGTTTGTATTGGTACTGCTATGATCAAATTCTTATGACACGGGATTTGGTGGATAAATTTCAAGGCATGGAGTATTGTCAATCGATAAATGGGAAATCATTGTTAAAAAAGATTTCTCCCAATAAAGCTGTCAGTGACCATTTACCGTTAGTGGCTAAATTCGAAAGGAGTGTTAACGATGAATGATTTATGGCCTGATTTTGATATGACAGAACAGTCTGAAGCCAATAATGCTCTAAAAATCCTGCGTGAACAATCACGTGCTTTAGCAAAAAAAATGGGCAATAAAGTAAAAGCAACCTTTAGTAAGATACAGTACACGGAAACTCTAAGTGGTCTGACATCAGCTTTAAGCGTAGTGGCAACGTTAAGTGCTGCAACTCAAGTGAAAAGAGAAGAGGTATTAGACGAGGATTTAACAGGAAAAACTAATATTTCTGATGTGTTGAAAGAACAGTATTATAAATTTGAAATTTATAATGAAAAGTATCGATTTAGGTTGTTTACTTATACCTACACCCCAATATATCCAAATAAGATGTTACTTGACGAAAATATTGCGAAAGAAATTGATGAAAAGCAAGAAGTTTCCGTGGAAAATGATCAGGAACTTATTGATCTTCTTCGTTCGATTTTTTCAAGCCAACGAGTTGCACGTATCATTAGGATGATGGTTTTGGAAATGGAAGGCGATGATAAGAAAACAAACTAAAACAACCTCTCCTTCACCCAATCAACCTATTTTGACCCCAGAAATTGGTAGGAAAAAGCAAATTCTATTCTAACAAAAAGTGAGCCGAGCAATATTGCTTGGCTCACTAAAAATTAATTGTAGTTGTCCAACTCTAAGCTATGGGGGCTGACTATATCTTTAAGATAATTGATTAATGTACCACCCAACACCATCTGTGCATAGGACAATGGATCGTTATAGATCAGCCAGTTCAGTTCTGCCCGGGCGTGGGGAGAGTAGACAAATTCATCCTCAACAGCGATACAGTCAATGCTTAGGATTTCTCCATCTGCATATCGTAGCTCGACACAAGCAGTGTCTATGTTAAACTTACAGGAAAGCAATATATCCATTTTGTTTTCTCCTTTGCTGTTCTGAAAAATTGAGGTGACTCCAAGAACAGCAACCAAGTTTCTTTCCTTACTGTTGTCCTGCGTTGCCCTGGGCAGCGATACGCAAGGCACACATAAGGAGCAAAACCTGCTTTTCGTGCGTCATGCACGTGGATAAAAATTAGAATCTGATGTGTAGAAAAGCCGCAGTATTAAGCCAAAAACCAGGCTGAAAGTGAAGAAATGACCAGATGTTTGGCAGAGTCAGCACCAAGTCCTTGAAGTTCACCAAGCGCTAATTTTTCGCCTGACCTTTTAAAATGCCGCCCATATGGGCGGCATTTTACTTGCGCTTTCAGGGCTCTGCGGCGGTATGGGCGCCGCTTGCTTCTGCGGGTATGGGCGGATGACTCCGGCTCGGATATTGCAGGAAGGAGAGCCTGCGGCACAGAAATCGGGAGATTCCTCCCACAGTCAGGGCACAAACTATTGTCCCCTCCCGCAGGCCGCAGATGGCCCCCAGGCTGAGATAGGAGAGCAGGGCGGCTGCCGACACCATAGCCAGATCATAGCCGGTCTTGGTCTTCCCAAAATCCCAGCCGAATACCTGGCTGGCGGTTCGGACAAACCCCTCACATGGCAGGATCAGCACATTGGGAAGCACCTCCAGCGCAACCCCCAGCCCCAGGGAGAGACAGCCCAGCAGGAGCACCACCCACCTGGCCCCATAGGACTCCGGCACCAGCGGGGCCAACAGCTCCGTCCACAGGTCGATGCAGACCGAGAAGAGGAGCGTGGCCGGAATCTGGAGGAGCTGTATGGACTGAAACCTGTGCCGGAGCAACAGCACCTGGCCGACCAGCATGGTGCAGTTCACCAGGAAGGTAAACACCCCCAGCGAGAGCCCTGGAAAGACAAACGTGAGGACATAGGAGAGGCTGGACACCGCCGAGGTGCCCATACCGGCTAAGGTAATCAGGGCGATTCCCAGGGCGGCGCAGAGAACTCCGCAGAAGAACAGAATATAGCGGCGCAGCAGGCTGGGCTGTCTCATAAGCCTACCCCTCCTTTTATAAAAAATATTTTTTAGATATAATAATATTTTAGCATTTTTAAAAATTACGTTCAATTGTCGGCCTGCCCAAAAAACCACCCCCATTTTTGACATCCGGCGCCGCTGATACAAATGTTCTTTGACATGCCTTATACAATCCGCTATGCAGTGTAGAGACCGTGTAAAGAAACGCCCGACCTCCGGTATCCAAAGGGTTTTCCACATTATCCACATGGTTATCCACATCAGTTAACACCCTGTGGATAACGCCAATATGCAAAATTCAGTTGACATAAGACAAGTCAAGCAAAAAATCCACGGCGGATTCTACAAACTTTTTTGTTCTCCATTTTTCTTCCAATTGTGGTACAATAACGTCAGGTGTCCTGAACATATCATGAGCCGCCGCTCAATCATGAGGTGAAAGCATGTCCGAACCCATTGCCGCCATTGCCACACCCCCGGTTCCCAGCGCCATTGGCATCGTCCGCGTCAGCGGAGAGGGCGCTATCGAGGCCGCGTCCGCCGTGTTCCGCGCCGCCAGCGGGCGTCCCCTGGCTGCCTGCGAGAGTCGCAGGCTGGTCTACGGCACCCTGCTGGGCCCCGACGGTGCCCCCATCGACCAGGTGCTGGCCACGCTCTCCCGTGCCCCCCACAGCTACACCGGCGAAGACACGGCGGAGCTGCAGTGCCACGGCTCTCCCGCAGTGCTGGCGATGGCGCTGGAGGCCCTGTTTGCCCAGGGCGTCCGGCAGGCCGGGCCGGGGGAGTTCACCAAGCGGGCCTTCCTCAACGGAAAACTGGATCTGACCCAGGCGGAGGCGGTGGCGGATCTCCTCGAGGCGGAGACCCCCGCCGCCGTGCGGCAGGCCGCCGGACAGCTCTCCGGCGCGCTGAGCCGCCGGGTGGCCGCCCTCTACGACGGTCTGGTGGATCTCATGGCCCACTTTCACGCCGTGCTGGACTATCCGGACGAGGACATCGACCCCTTCCGGGCCGACACCATCCGGGAGGGCCTGGACGCCGCCCATACGGGCCTGGAAGCCCTTCTGCGCACCTATGACCGGGGACGGTATATCGCCGGCGGCGTGCCCTGCGTGCTGATAGGACGGCCCAACGCGGGCAAGTCCTCCCTGCTCAACGCCCTGGTGGGCTATGACCGGGCCATTGTCACCGACGTACCCGGCACCACCCGGGACACGGTGGAGGCCCGGTGCCGGCTGGGCGGCGTTGTGCTGCGGCTCATCGACACCGCCGGCCTGCGGGAGACCGACGACGCCGTGGAGCGCATCGGCGTGGAACGCAGCCGGGCCGCCCTGGCTGGGGCCGCCCTGGCCCTGCTAGTGCTGGACGGCTCCGCCTCCCTCACCCCCGAGGATGAGGCCGCCATGGCCCAAGCCGCCCGCGCCCCCCGGGACATCTGCCTGATCAACAAGTCCCCTGGCTTTCGCGCCGGAGGAGCTGCGGAGCCGCTTTCCCCATCTGTGTGTGGTCAGCGCCGCCACCGGCGCAGGGCTGGATGCGCTGGGGGAGACCGTCGCCGCCCTCTTCCCCGCTGGAGGCGCGGAGAGCGCCGGAGAGCTGCTCACCAATGCCCGGCAGGCCGATGCCGCCCGGCGGGCGCTGGAGGCCGTTACGCGGGCCTCTGAGAGCCTGGAGGCCGGTATCACCCCCGATGCCCTCCTCACCGACGCGGAGGAGGCCCTCGCCGCCTTGGGAGAGCTCACCGGGGCCAGCGTGCGGGAGGACGTGACCGCCCGCATCTTTGAGCGCTTCTGCGTGGGAAAATAGGACGCATGGCCCGCCGCCCGCCGGGGCATCCTATCGGGTGAAAGGAGCGATGCACATGGAGGTCTCCATCGAGCGCAGCGACTGTATCAGCTGCGGGCTGTGTGTCTCCACCTGCCCCGACG
>ERZ791803.981-NODE-981-length-14799-cov-3.057108_pt1 | contig 14799 bp, 8 predicted proteins | sample MGYA00510307_ERZ791803 | MGnify/ENA primary metagenome ERZ791803 (study PRJEB30046, sample SAMN00791963) | human gut metagenome | study: EMG produced TPA metagenomics assembly of the A metagenome-wide association study of gut microbiota in type 2...
ATAAAGAATATCTCCGTACCATGTCCAAGTTCTACAATTACTCCTTCAACAACACGCTGCTCATCGCTATGCAGAAGCCGGACGCAACGCTCATTGCCGGATATACCTCATGGCAACGCAACTTTGACCGGCATGTCTTGAAGGGCGAAAAAGGGATCAAGATCCTCGCTCCCGCGCCGTACAAGGTCATGGAGGAACGTGACAGGCTTGACCCGTCCACACAAAAGCCGATCTCTGATCAGGACGGAAACGCTCTCAAGGAGACGGTGGAGGTCATGAGACCGGCTTTCAAGGTCGTAAGTGTATTCGATGTCAGTCAGACAGACGGCAAGGAAATCCCCGATATTACCGTCGATGAACTGACCGGCAGTGTGGAGAACTACACTGCTTTCTTTGAAGCACTCAAGCAGGAATCACCTGTGCCGATTGCATTTGAAGATATTCTCGGCGGAGCAAAAGGCTATTATCATCTGGAAGATCGCAGAATTGCCATTCAGGAGAACATGAGTGAGATTCAGACAATCAAGACGGCTATCCATGAAGTTGCTCACGCAAAACTTCATGCGCTTGATCCTGATGGCAAACGTAACCTTGAAAAGATGAAGGACAGCCGAACCCGTGAGGTCGAGGCTGAAAGCGTTGCCTATACGGTTTGCCAGCATTATGGCATCGAGACATCTGATTATTCGTTCGGCTATGTCGCCGGTTGGAGCAGCGGCAAGGAAACAAAGGAGTTGAAAGGCTCTCTTGAGACAATCTGTTCGACAGCCGCCGAGATGATTGAGAGCCTTGATGAGAAGCTGAAAGTTCTCCTGAAAGATCAGGAGCAGACCAAAAGCCCATCTCTTTTAGAAGTGCCGGTTTACAAGGAGACTGCGGAACATGCTCGCAACAGCGGCGAGCTTGAAGCCTATCGCACTTCATACAAAGCAAACGTTGCCTGTAAGGATGCCATTGAACAGGCGATCAGCGACCATTACAGAGATAACCGCTTGAGCGATGAAGGCACAAAGAGCGTCCTTGCACAATTCGGTGCTGAGCGCGTCCAGTATGTCCTTGCAAATACCGTCCAGCACAAGGATTGGGACGGACGCATCTCAAAGGACAACAAGGAGTGGGCAAAAACTGTGCCGATTTGTGCCGGAAACAGCGATTATTTTGTCGTGGACAAGTCGCATCCGGGCTTGACAGACTTGTTCCTTACTCAGACACGAAAAGAGCTTGAAGCGACCGAAAAAGAGAAAACTGCCTTTTCCCCGGAACGTGATCCGGCACTTGTCTCGCCGGAAGCGGATGGAATCTCTTCTGTTGAGAAGACCGGCGCGGAGGCGAAATCTCCCGTAGCCGCACCGGTTGAAGAAACAGCGCAGAAGCACCGCCTGACGCCGGATGAGCGAAAGATCAAGGATGCTGTGACAGACAAGCTCAAGGAGATGATAGCTGTTCGGAATGACGGCATATTTGCAACGTATAAGGCGTCTCCGCAGTCTCAGAGAATTCTCATGGATAATCACGTCAGGATAGAAAAGGATACGGTTCTCAAGAGCGGAGAACCGCTTTTTCAAATTCATCGCCGGTTTGCCGCTAAGAAAACGAAAGGTTGTTACCGTGAACTAAATCCGACACTTGAGTATGTCATGCCGGAAAAGAAGGTGGAGAAGGCATCCATCCGCGATCAGCTCAAGGCTGCGGCGAAGGAAAGAGCTGTGCCGCAAAAACCGGACAAGCAGAAATCTAAAGGCTTGGAAATGGAGTGATGCAATGAAGAAACACACAGAGGTTGACCTGTATGAAGCACTTGGTAAGGTCGTAGAAGAGAACACTGCCTTCTACAAGGATGATTTTGAGATCGACAAACGGATCATCCAAAGAGCAGCAGAAAGCGATGAACCGGACGAGAAGCGCCTTCTGTGGCTTTCCCGGAAGTCCGGCACGCAATGTCTCAACGAGCGGGAAGCGTTTATCCGCGACACCCGCGATTTCAACACTTGGCAGTTCTACGCTCAGCAGGCGGACGATCATTTTGTCGCTTTCGTGGTCGAGCCGTATTTCATTCAGGGCAAAGCGGCAATCGGCAATCTGTACGAGCTGGATTTTCGTGAACATGCAGCGGAAATGGCTAAGAAAGCGGTCCGCGTCAGCGAAAAAGAAATAACCTTTGAGGATGGCTATGTCACTCGAACACCGTTCAATATCGGATGGGGCGCAGTTTCCAATTTGGTTGAAGAGCACGGCAATATCGTAAAGCAAGTCGCGCTCCCGCAGGATCCGGATAAGCTTCATGATGTTCTTGCGGAGCAGCGCCAGAAACGATATGCAATGAAGGAAGCAAAACGGGAAGAAATCCTTCTGCCGCTTCCATTCGCCGAACAGAACGCTTATAACGCCGTCAAGGAAGCACATCCTGCATCGCTTATCTGCTTTGCCCAGCACGGATACTATGAGCTTTACGGGGATGACGCTGAGAAGGCGTCGGCGGTTCTCGGAACAAAGCTTCTCTCAAAAGAACTTGAAGGCGGTGGCAGCGTTGCAGTGACAGGCTTTCGGGAATCGGCTTGGTTGTCCGGCTCGCATCGGTTGTGGAAGACCGGAGAGGATGTCTTGCTCTTCAAAAACGGCGAGATAGAAAAGGACTTGAAAGCCGCCGATTACATTCCTGTTGGTCTGGTTATCAGAATCGACAATCATCCGTATCAGATCGACGCGGTTGATTTCAAAGCAGATGAGGTCAGGCTTCATGCTGCGGTGGCCGGGGTGAACCCTCAACAGCTTACGGAAGACATCGCTTATATCCGCAGCTACGTCGAAGAAACGCCGATTCCGCTCACCAAAGCCGAAATCAAAGCAATCGCGGGCAAAACGGATGGTGAGAAAAAGCGTGAGAAACCGTCTGTACGAAACAGGCTCAAAGCAGAGCAAAGTGCTCAGCGAAAGACGCCCGGCGTCAACAAATCCAAAGGAAAGGATATGGAGCTATGAACAATTTCACAGTGGAAGAGACTAACCTGATCTGTATCTTTGACACTTCTAACCGGGCGAAACTGATCTCCGAGATGAAAAGCGTTCCGCTTGCCGATCTCGATGATGAGATGCAGCAGCTTCTTTTCCGGGTAGTACACAAGCTTGTGAAGATGAACGACGAGGAATTTAGCCGGTGCGATTTTGCACCGGCTGAATTCATGGATGAAAGGAGCGAGTAAATGCCCAATATTGATGAAGACTTTGAGAAAGAAAACAGCGGTAAACTCTCTGTATTGATTATCGAGCCGATGAAGGAGCCGTATGCTCAGGAGATCGACAGCGGCTTGGCTTCGCTGCAAAAGGCTGTTGGCGGAGACATCGAGGCGGTTTATCCTTACGACGATCCGGTCGCACTTGTCTGTAACGAGGAAGGAAAGCTGAACGGCTTGCAGCTCAATCGTGCGCTCAGCACTGAGGACGGAGAGGTTTATGACATTATCGCCGGTACTTTCATGGTAACGGGGCTGACCGATGATAATTTCGGCTCTCTCTCGCCGGAGCTTCAGCAGAAATACGCGGAGCTGTTCAAGCAACCGGAAATGTTTGCCCAGATAAACGGCAAGATAGCTGTAATTCCCGTTGTGCCTGAAACGGAGCAGGAACAGAAGAAAACGCTGGACATCTACCAGATCAAAGATGATGAGCTTGGTAAGAAGATGTCCTTCATGAATTTTGACTATCTCAAAAAGTTTAACATGCCGGTCACGGCAGAGAGATACGATAAGATATATACCGGTGACATGAAGCAGGGAGAGGACCTTGAAGGGGTTTACACTCGTTTCAATCTCAACCACCCTGCGGATTATCGCGGTCACAGCCTCAGCGTCAGCGATGTGATTGTCGTGCATGAGAACGGCAAAGACTCGGCTCATTTCGTGGACAGTTATGGATTCAAGGAGATTCCGGACTTTTTTCAGACGCGGGAAAAACTCCTTGACGCCACAACTCAGGGACTTGCAGTTGCCGGGCATATCGGTACATGGCACGTTATTGATGAGGCAAGGGTTGAAGATAAAGCGTTCTTTCTCCTTGAGCATGATACTTACGGGGATGAGGCGGCAAGTATCATTGTTGACGCCAAAGGAAAACTCGTTCTGGATGAAATCTTCAACGGGTTTGATGATGAGACGCTGGAACAGCTCCGGCTCGATCAGCTTGCTGTCGGCAATCCTCCCGACCCGTCGATTACGACCGATGAAATGAAGAAATACGGTTACGCATGGGGCGGGATGCTCCCCATGCGCGAAGAAGCCGCAGCGACCGTCTTTGAAAAGCCCGGATGTGAGGTCTTCAAGCTCTATGCGGACAACTCGGAAACACACGTCATGAATCCTTCGGAGATTGCAGAACACGCAAAGCGCGGCGGCATTTTCGGCGTTACCAAGGAAACATGGGTTGCTGCCATGGAGAAGGAAAACAGTCTCAAAAACGCGGAAATGTCGATGGAAGATGATTACGGAATGATTGACGGGATCATCAATAACGGACCGAAGGAGGAAAAGCAGCTTGAACCAGTGAAAAAGACTTCCATCATGGATCGGCTCAAAGAAGCCAAATCCGAAAAGCCTCCAAAGAAGGACACTCCGGCAAAAGCCAAGAGTAATGATCTCGAAATATGAGCAGAAGCGCAAAGTGGAAGGCCGAGTGGAGCTTCTTTCTGGATAAGGACGGGCGGCGGAAGTACAATTACTTCTGCCGCCGCTGTGTCCATGAATGTAAGCAGAGTTTTCGAGCCGATCTGATTGACTGCCCGCGTTTTCTTTCAAAGCGTTCAGAGAGAAGCAAAAAGTGTTGATATAAGTGTCGCTTTTGGGCGATTCTCTGAGCTATACGGTGGTTTACAATGTATCTCCGTATGCTTTCTCATTCGCATTGACAAGCATCGGAATGCGCAGAAAAGAGTCGATTTTGGCACTTATCTCTCCCTGAATACTAAAGAGCCTCAGCCGGTGCCCTGACGGGTGTTGGCTGAGGCTTTTTTGCATTAGTTTTATGACATTAAGACCGCTTTCCCGCCAAAGTTCGTCAGTGTGAAGCATCCAGCGTTGTATATCCATTCGTGGGTAACATCGAATACGAATGGGAACATCTGTGAAACCGAAGAAATCTCTGTAATTTCATAGTAGGCTTTTTGCTTTAACGCCAGTGTGGTCTTCACTAAGACTTTTATCGTAGCATCATCCAGAACCGGATACTGTTTTATTAAGTATACTCCCACGGATTGATTCTCTATTGCGCCCAGATTTTTGATTGTCTGCAATATCTTATCACTTGAATGATAAAGTGTGGCTCTTTCTCCCCACTCTTCAAATAGCTTGTCTTTGAGCCATGCGGTTGTAAAAGTGTCTTGAATTACCGTGAGTTTTCCAATCAAACCGCATATATCAACAAACACCGGATAACAAAGCAAAATCATACACCAGTGAAGAGCCATTTTGCTTCCTTTACCAGTCTTAAATGCTATGATTGCGTCGTTCCGAATATCATCCATATCTTCATTGGGGTAGACCCATAAATTCATCAGAATCTCTCTTGTCTTTCTGATGTTTGTTGGGCTTTTTATTTCAAACGACAGGTATTCATTGAGTTCATCCTTGATTTTATTCTCTGATAACCCAGCAAGGACAAGTTTTACTGTTTTGTCAAGCCATTCACTCTTTAATCCGCGAGAAAGTCCTACCATTTTAGCCATTGTGTTTACTCCTAATCTTGATGAATGGCACGATTACTTCCTCAATCGAGATGCCGCCGTGCGTCATAACATCCTCACCTTTATTATCAAATGACGTATCGCCTTTGCATATCATGTATTGATATGATTTGTCCATGTAATACCCCGGATACACTATCGTTCTGTCCCTGAGATCATCCGAAACTTCGGCGAAGTCCTTCAATACAATCATTCGCTTCGATTTGGTTTCTGTCTCTACACCGGTGCGTTTAATTGACCCTCCGCCCACACAATGTGTATTTCCGTGATCAGCGGTCAAATAGACAGAAAATCCGCTTTCCAGTAGTGAGCATATAAGGCTTTGCAATTTGCCCGTTTTAGCGAGTAGTGTCACATCATTAAACATGCCTTGGCGTCCCTGCATCTGTCCATGAACCATATCATCAATATCATTTATGATTATTGCAGCAAAACGGACAAGAGGACCGGGCAACGCATCATAGCCTCGCGCATAAAACGTCTGTTGCTTCGTGTACCCGTGTTCTGATGCAGCATTATAAAAGCCGGATTCCTCTTTTGCAAGAGAAAAAGGATCACTCAACTGTTGCGGATATTTACCGCTCAACAAGCTCTGTCTGGAAATGCTCGTCGTTGTTGGGATCATCGCAAATGAACAGTTGTAGTCATACTCGAAATCCGAGAAGTATTTCGACATTATCTCAAAGTCGAACAAAGACATGCCGTCCGCCACAATGATTGCTGCTTTTCCTCCGGCAATCATGTCTATTGCTTTTGGAAGAATCGAAGGAGAATTTTTCGCAACCACGCCCGATAGTTTTGGGTATCCATCAAAGATAAAACATTCAAACTCATTGTCTATTGCAAGCGGGCTTCGTTCTTCTCCAATACTTGCAGCATAAACGCCAAGTTTGGCATTTTTCTTCGCAATGCTAATCCAATCCAAATACGAAGAAGCGTTCTTAGCTTCTTTAAGTAAATCGGCGTCTCGTGCGGCAATGAACGGAGAAATAGCTGCTTTTGTAAGAACTCTTTGCTCTATGAAATGTCGTGTCTGTGCCTCTGTTTTTTGATCCTCATATAGAGAGTCATACACATAATCAATCAGCTCAATGTCATTCAAATGCTCAAGAAGTACAGCAGAATTAAGCTTTGGGTAAAGCGCGTCCAAAGACAGTTCAACTTCATAGAATGCTTTTTTGATGTCATAAGGAATGTATATGTGACTGCGGGAGATGATGGCTGCTTTTGCCTTAGTGCCTCTCAGGTTGTTTTCATACGTCAGCCTGAAAGCTTCAATATCATCATATAGAATTACTTCGTACCCCGCATCAATCAGCATTTGGGCATAGTCAACGACACTGCTAAATGAGTTCTTTTCATGAATTAGCAAGCGGTTCTCGTATTCCATTGATAGCAGCGTTCGTACCCGTTCTTCAATCATTTGTATCACTCCATGTGTACGAGAATTTCCAGCTGGAAGTCAGGACATATTTGTTTCCCTGCTTCGTAAGCAGCATCCATCTCAGCACTCTCTAAGGCTAAAGAGTGTAGCTTGTGAGTTCTAATATTGTCAATTCCTATATGTTTAGCAGCATCAATTCTGAGATTGAGCGCATAACTGTATTTCTTGTGATTCTCTTCATTCTTTTGCTCGTATTCGTTCTTCATTTTGACGAAAGAATCGTATGCGTATTCTTGTGAAGCCGTAAGCAGCTTTTCAAGAAAATCCGGGGCGATAACAGAACCTTCGCTGGTTTGAATAGTTTTCGTGTCATCAAGCACGGCTTCCCAAATACGCTTTCCCGCCATTGGGCGAAGAATACCGCTTTCATTGATAAAGACCGGCACGGTTTTCCCGCTGTTGCCATCGGCAGAAACAGACAGATGCCATAGCATTAAATATCCTTTTTCGTTGGGGAAATCTTGTATGGTCACATTGAGAATGGCGGCATTGGGATCCTGCGCGATTTCCTTTTTCAAATGCCGGACAATGATCTCATCGTTGATGCCGTAATTATCAATCGGCAAATGGGGATTGCCCATAGAACTTTCGTAGTAGGCTACCATGGAGCGCAGAGCTGCTTCAATGTCAAATGAGGAATCCATACCAACGAAAGAGGATAGGTCCTTATCCTCGTGAATCAAGTCCTTGATTCGCATCGTGTTTTTGACCTGCGTTTTCAGGTCCTCTTCAATGGGTTTAATATTATACTCTACACTCTTTGGACTGCGGATGGAGTTCATATAAGCATCTGTGAAATTGACTCCTGCCGTCTCACTGTCCAGAACATCCGCATATTTATCAATACCGATTTCCTTCAAGATGACGGCAAGCTTCTCTTCCAAAACGCCCTTTACGCGGCTTTCTACTGTGTCAGCCAAAATGAAATTATATACTTCTACATCGCGTTGTTGACCAATACGATCAACACGACCGATGCGTTGTTCGATTTTCATTGGATTCCACGGAAGGTCATAGTTAATCACGCAGTTGGAAAACTGCAAGTTAAGGCCTTCACCGCCAGCGTCAGTTGAGATCAGAATGTTGGTTGTCTCTCTGAATTCGGCGAGAACGATGTTTCTCTCTTCAATACTTAAACTGCCGTTAAGAAGAGAAGTTGAGTATCCTCTTTCAGCAAGAAGTCTGCTGAGATAGTTTTGTGTGCCTACGAACTCAGTGAAAATAATAACTTTACGATCTTTATCTTCGTTAAACAGGTCATCAACGATAGATAGCAACGGCTCTATTTTCACGTCAAGATACTGGTATTCCGCTTGCTGGGCGACAGCAATGATTTCATTCAAACTTGCAATTTCATCTGCAATATCCAGAGAAATGGAAGAGATTGCTTCATCCATACTCTCTTCAAGCTCCATCTCGGCAAACTCAGATTCCGTCATAGACTCAAATTGAAACGCCTGATCCTCAAGCACATGAACGCGGCGTATCAAGCTCTCCTTTACAGCCGGAGTGCTGCTTGTAACGAGCCTTTGCATCATAATGAGTAGAAATACGACCCACATGTTTTTGCCGCGATTGCGCATGGCTTTATTGTAGTTTTTCGACACATAATTCGACACCATCTCATAGAGCTTGCGCTGCATCGTATGGCGCTCATCCCAATGAAGTTCGATAATATGTGTGTTGCGGTTCTTAAACAGGACATTGCCGTTATTGTCAATGGCTTCCCGCTTTTCAGTTCGTATGACGTAAGGTGCGACCTGTTCTTTCACGACAGCCTTCATGTTTGGGAAGGCTTTTTCGTCCACAAGCCTAATTAAGCGAAGAAACGGCTCCGTCTTCCCATTATGCGGTGTAGCAGTAAGCATAAGAAGGTATGGGCTTGCCTGAGAAAGAAGGCTGCCCAGCTTATATCTTGCAACTTCTCCGGTGCTTCCGGCTACTCTGTGCGCTTCATCAATAACAATCAAATCCCATCCGCTGTTGATGATGGAATAAATGCGCTCTTCGTTATACTTCTCAATACGCTCTTCTGTCCAGCCGACACGCTTCTCAAGCGGCTTGATCGAATCCATAGGAGAAATCACCTGATCGAACTGCCCATAAACATCATCGTTATCTGTTATTTTTCGGATTGTGTCATAGTCTTCTGGCAAAATGACGTGGAACTTCTCATCGAATTTCTCCTGCATTTCGAGGCTCCACTGCGTAACCAGACCAGTGGGGCAAACAACGAGAATGCGCTTGATCAGTCCGCGAGCTTTAAGCTCTTTGATAATAAGCCCAGCTTCGATTGTTTTGCCAAGTCCAACCTCATCCGCAAGTATATATCTGACGCTGTTTGTGGATACGGCTCTGTTCAGAACGTGCATTTGGTGAGGAAGGGGGATAATTCCGCTGGACAGCTTTGAGAGGATGCCTTCGGAGGTTTCGCTTTTGATTTTTGCAAGCATGGCAACATAGCGCAGATAATACTCGTTGCTGTGGTCCTTACGGACTTCCTGCGTAAGCGCATCTGCCGGAAGCTTGTACACTGCTCCGGTGATCGGATTGAAGACCTTATAGGACACAAAGCCCCAGACCGTGGTAATATCCACGATCTGAACACGGTCATTATTCTTACTGTCAAAAGCGTAATCGCCGATTTTGAGCATAGGTTATGCCTCCGCTTTCGCTGTCATTTGCGGGATGGCTTTTACTTGCCCCTCGTATTTGGAGTTCATAAATGCCACAACCGTTTTACATGCTGCCACAAGTATCTCAGCAGAGAAAGGCGGTTGGCTTCTTATTCCGCCGTGAGACAAGTCTTGACACAATGTAAAAATGCAAGAGTCTTGAGATAAAATGCTGTTCTCGGATATATATTTTCCGATACTGCGCTCAGGGTATTCAAATCTGCTCACTGTTTCAAGGACGTGGCGGATTGAGTTTGCCGTTGTGTGCGAAGGTGGTTGCTTCCCGGCTGCAATAGCAACAATATCCTGCAAATGGCTTTCGTATGGCATAAGTAGTTGGTGTTTCAGCTGTTCAATCTTTCCCGGTTTCATAACATAGACGTTAGAGATTATGTAATTTCGTGCCACGATACTTAGAAATTCCATGTTATGAGTGAAAACCCACATTCGAGCAAACGACGTTATTCCAAAGTATTCTTTTATGTCCCTGAGTGACTGGGCAACCGCATACACAAAGTGAAAATCCATGCTGGAAATGGGATCATCTATCACGAAGAATAGTTGGTTATAATCTGTTTCTCGCGCAATCAGAACATGCGTTGAAGCAAGGTAGTAGCAGAATGCTACAATGCTTTTCTCGCCATCGCTAAGTATGTTGGACGCATTCTTTCCTACGCTACTCCCCATGAATTTCACTTGGAATGTGTCTTTGTCAATGGTGTATTTACCCGAAAAGAATCGGTTCAAAAAGAATGTCAGCGTTTCATAGACCTTATCCCTTTTGCTGACACGTTCTTGCTGCTCTTTTTCCAAGATGCTCTCTCGCAGCTTTGCAAGAGAATCTTTCACTTCATCAAATTCAGTGAAAGACGATGTCGAGTTTAATTGAAGCCTTAAAAACTGTGCTTTGCAGAGATTGCGCCTTAGAAGAAGACGCTCTCCATTTGCATTGTTTTTTACAGTGTTTATTGTTTTGATAGTATCCTCATTCTTGCTTGTAGTAGACGCGAAGCGTTCTACAATAGATTTGCATGAAGCTGCAAGTGAATCAATCTTATCGAATATTGCAGGTAAATCAGCCGCTTTTAAGCTCAGTAAATCTGTTATCCTTGTAAATAATGCGGCCTCTTCTTCTGATAATTCAGGCTCATCGAGAACGGTGTTGCTGAGAGACGGAAAATACTTTTTTATGTTTGCAATTTCACCGATTGCTGCTTTTGTATCCTTCTGGACCTTCTTTAATGCGGATAGATTATTGCTGACCGAGGCAGAAAGCTGTTCAATCCTTCTCAGGATTTCGGCCTCTTTATCTTGCATGTATGCCTTATATTGATGGACAAGCGAAAGCGCATCTGTACCGTACGGTTGCTTACAGAACGGACAGATATTCCCGCTGCCGGACAGCTCGACGCCAACATCAATAAACTGTCTATGCGTTTTGTAATACTCGACGAACTCTTCATCCCATTCTGTTTTTGGATATGCTGTTTTTAGTACAGCGGCAACTTCCTCAGATACGGTTTGGTTTACTGATAGAATGGGCGCTTGTACATCAGGCAGATTTTCAGGTACTTTTGACAAAACAGCAAGTTGTTCGACAATTTCATCGAAAGATGCCAGTTTCTCAAATTCCTTTTTATCCCGCAACTGACTTCGTTCAATTAAGCCGTACTCTATTGTTGAACTCTTAACACCCTTTGTCCTGAGTTCTTCTTGAGCATCAAGAATCAGTTTGTCTATGGCATTGCTTATCTCATCCAGCCTGAGCTTTTTTGCCTCTTCTGTCTTTTTTTCTTCGGTAAGGTCAATGTGCGTTTTGCCAAGGATGTACCCTTCAATATTTCCATCTGGGGTATAATGCTTTGGTTTGATGTTCTCTTCCACGAAATCACTGTTGAATACATGGAATATCAAGCCCGTGTCGTTTTGGATGACCGGAGCCTTGCCGCGAGCGATTGCAATAGAGAGTTTCTTTTCATTAGTACCTTTGATAATCTGGAATGCGAGATTTCCTTTTGCCTGTCCCAACGTGAGCAAGTCATCAGCAATTTCAGTTTGCTTTTCGGCTGACGTGAGCCGAAAAGCGCGACTGATAAACGATTTTCCCGTGCCGTTTGAAGCAAAGAAAATCGCTTTATTTGAGTCTACTTCATCGGAAAAAGTAATTTTCTTATCGCCAAAGTGCGGACCGATGTTGTCAACGTCAAGTTTAATACTGAATGTTTGCTCTGACATCTTACACTCTCCCTAAGCTGATGTCGTAGTACATGAGCAATTTGTCATCCTCCTGAATGATCTGTTCGGGGAGGCGCTCGGCAGTATCTACGATGAGCTTGTAGTTCTTATCTGCCCACAGCTTCGCAAAGCCCACGCGGACCGCTTCGGCGCGAAAAAGCTTGAGCTTGCCTTTGGTAGCAAGATAACCTTCAAATTCTTTGAGCAGCTTCTTTTCACGGAGCTTAGCAACATCCGCTTCCTTCGTCACGTCGGGGATATACCACTTGCCTTCGTCGTCCTGCAAAAAGTTTTCTTCCAGCAGAACAGACAGCTCCGGCATGTCCTCAAACTTGTCAACGGATTTGATTTCTTTCATGAATTCAGGCTGAATTGCCTGATATGTCTGCGGTGTTTCAAGCTGTTGATAGAGCCACGCGATGGCAGATTTCTCGTTAGTGACAAACAGTTGGAACTGAATCGGCTCGACATCATTGATTATTCGTGCTGTGTCATACTCGTTTATTTGGTCAGCAAGGAAATACATTCCGTCACGTTTCAAGTACCGGTCATCAAGTCCTCTGTAAAAATCAGTTGCATCAAGTGGAACAGGAATGCCCTGCATAATGTGGTATGCAACCATACGATCATAAAGAAGGTACGCCTGCCGTTCTGCAACTATCTCAATTCTACCATTCTTGATTACTGCAACAGGAATGTTACTTAGGTGTTGCTGCGTAAATGCCCATGCAGTTTCAACACTCCCTGCTTTTTTTAGAAAATCACGCTTAAATGAGTCTTTTGGTTTGTATGCGGAAATAACTAAGTCTTGTTTCACCGACGATGTGTTTGAAAGCTGTTTTGTGGTTCCCTTTTGCTTGTCAAGAGTGCGGACATCGGCAACAATAAATCCGGATTTTTGAAGCGTCTCTTGAATAGCATTCCAAACAGCGTTTTTAGAATTATGGAATTCAACGGTAATCCAACGATTGGGTTTTACTATTCGGTAAAACTCCTTAAAGCATGCCTCCATCAATTGTTGGTATTCTGCAAGTGCCTTTCCTTGAGAACTGTTAATTACCGCTTCCGTTTCATTTTGTGTTATACATTTGAGCCACGATTCTTGTATGAAGTTCAATTCCGAGTAGTTTAAGTTATCACCGAAAGGTGGATCGGTAAAAATGTAATCGATGGAAGCTGTGGGAATGTTTTTTAAGTCTACTGATGATTGAGTGCTTACAATTGAATTACTTGAAATCGCCCGTAGTTCTGTAATTGACTTAAGTTTCGCTTCAAGTAAATCTATGATGTTTATTTCTGCTTGAAAGAAGGGAATATACAGGGTTCCACTAAGTGGTCCGACATGGCGATGATGATTCGGCATATATCTATTCAACCGGTGGGAACGAGAATATATTGACGACATCCAAAACATCAATAACGATCGCTGTCTATCGTCTTGTATTTCCTGGATCAACGAATAACAATTTGCTAAGACATAGAGATTCCTTTTTGTGTAAAAATGATGCACACGCGTCATTCCAAGATGATACCCCGAGCGCCAGCTGTCTCCCCAGTTTTCCCCTTTTCCCATCATCAATTCGTGTGGATACCAATTGCTTATATTTAATTGGTTTATTCTTTCAATGATAGATAGATCGTCCTCGTCCGGAAGCTTTGTATATCTCGATTTTCCAACGGAATATGCTATCCTAACGGGATATTGCTTAACGGTCACTTGCGTTTCACCAGTGACTGGATCTATCGAAAAAAGTTTTGCTCTATCACATTCGTCCTTCTTGATAGAGCACCCGCAGAAGGGGCATACCGGTTTCTCAATTAAACTTTCATTTTCTCTTACCGAAATATCCCAGTACTTTATTTCATTTCCGCAATTTGGGCAAAGATAAATATCTGACCAGATTGTGTAGTTTAATACTCCCTGTTCAGCAAGCAATGATTGTTGGGATGTCTGCCTTTTTATATGATTTGTTTTGTATACCCAACCGCACACATCGGTTAGTTTGTGTAAAATGAGATTGGCGTTTTGCTGAAATGTTGTAATATCCGCAGGTGAATTGTAGTTATGGGCAATAAAACTTGCCTCAGTAGACAAATCACTTAGGATCGCATTTCTTTTTCCAAATTCAATATTGGGGTTGTCTTTTTTTGCTTCTTGTATTATTCCAGCATCAGGGTTTGCACACATAATGGCGGCAACCCCTGTCATTCCAGTACCACAAAAGCCATCGAAAACGACGTCTCCTGGATCGGTATAATGAAGCAAATACCTCATGATTGCTTTATACGGTACTTTAGTATGATAACCGTGAGCCATATATAGGGGGTCATTTTTGCCTTCACTCACGTCCGCAGCGAAAGGTTCTCTATGATAATCGTCCGTCGCCTCATCGTAAGGCTTTCCGTTCTCCTTGATAAAATCAGCAATAAACGGGTTTGGGCAAGCCGTATAATAAGGAGCATCAGACAGCGCGATAATGTCCTCATCCTTACCGATGGGGAAGCCTTCAATATCGCGGACCTTATCAATGTCCTCTTTAGTCAGCTTTCTTCTTTCCATGTCTTTGTCTCCTTATCTCTTAACTACAATGCGGAGCTTCTCTGCATCCTTGCCCTTTGTGTAGGCACTGAGAACATCGTTCATGCGATTTTTGAAGGTTGCAATGTCGCACGGGCCGAGCGCATCCAGCTTGTCGATCAGCTCATCCGCCGGG
>ERZ791803.987-NODE-987-length-14718-cov-4.243743_pt1 | contig 14718 bp, 9 predicted proteins | sample MGYA00510307_ERZ791803 | MGnify/ENA primary metagenome ERZ791803 (study PRJEB30046, sample SAMN00791963) | human gut metagenome | study: EMG produced TPA metagenomics assembly of the A metagenome-wide association study of gut microbiota in type 2...
TGAAAATGAGATTAAATTATGATTAAACTATAATATGAAAGTAATTGATTTTAGCCAAACAAATTCGATTCTAAACCAGTACATATCCGAAATCAGAAATGTAGAAGTTCAGAATGACCGCCTACGTTTCCGCCGTAACATTGAACGGATCGGAGAAATCATGGCTTACGAAATGAGCAAAGAGTTCCGATACTCAGTAAAAAACATCCGGACACCACTGGGCATTGCTCCCGTCAGCACACCGGACAACCAGCTTGTCATCAGCACCATTCTCCGCGCCGGCCTTCCTTTTCACCAAGGCTTCCTAAGCTATTTCGACGGAGCAGAAAATGCATTTGTGTCCGCCTATCGAAAATATAAAGATACCCTGAAATTTGATATACATATAGAATATATCGCATCTCCGCGTATTGACGACAAAACGCTGATTATCACCGATCCGATGCTGGCTACAGGCGGCAGTATGGAACTGAGTTATCAGGCCATGCTTACCAAAGGCCATCCCGCCGAAATTCACGTAGCTTCGATCATTGCCAGCCAACATGCAATCGATCATATCAAGAGCGTATTTCCCGAAGACAAAACAACCATTTGGTGTGCTGCCATCGATCCTGAAATCAATGAACATTCCTATATTGTACCGGGGCTGGGCGACGCAGGCGATCTGGCTTATGGAGAAAAAGAGTAATATCGATTAAAGATTCCTTCGATATTGCTGCGGCGACATCCCCATTTGCTTCTTGAAGAATGTGCCAAAATAAGAAGCATTGGGGAAGCCGAATTCATTGGAAATCTCCTGAATATTTTTTTGCGTATTCTTCAACAAAGAGATACACTTACGGATAATCGCCTTGAATACAAGTTCCTGCACCGTATACCCACAGATGCTTTTGGAAAGAGCCGAAAGGTATTTCGGAGACAAACAGAGTTTATCCGCATAGAATTCCACACTCCTTTCCTGCATATAATATTGCTCTATCAACTGGATGAGACGGACAAATATCTCATTTTTCCGCCCGCCCGTTTCCTGTCCGGCACTAATCAATTTACGGTTATAGACCGAACAAATACGATAGGTCAGTGCCAGCAGAAGGAGTTTCTGCTCATAAAGGCTAAACACACTCTCCTCCATTTCCAGCACACTGTCTATCAAAGACATATACTTCATAATCTCATCTTCCTCGCCGGTATTCCATACACAAGAGAGTTCCGGAGTAAGTTTCGAATACATATACATGGAAACCACGGAGTTGCCGATAATGTCACGTATCGGTTCTATCTGATAGGCAAGAATAAGAATTTCCACATCTTCGGTCTCCTGAAGCACTTGAACCCAAGATTCCTCATGAATAAACAAGGTCTCACCCGCCTTGGCAGAAGCGCACTTATTATCAAGAGAAAACTGGAAACTACCTTGCCGGCAGACAATCAAACCAAGCCCCTGCATCAGAAAAGGTTCTTTTAAAGAAGATGGAAAACAACTGAGCACACCTCCCGAACTGCATATATTCTTCCCGCTTTTCAGATCGCGGTCAAGCTGTAATAAACGTTCCTGCTGAGTATCCATAACACTGACTCACTGATAAATTACTATTGAAAAACGATACTAAGTTAGCAATTTTCGTTTGGGATAAGGCACTACGAGCACAAAAATCATACAAATAACGCCTGCATAAATAGTCCACCCTGCCATTTCTTTCACAGCAGAGAGCGTAGCCTGCACCTGTATCCGCCCCTTGACGGACATGGCAGCCATGTTATGCGCTTCCGTTTCACTCTTTCCCTGATATTGCATTCCCTGCACGGTATTGGTATACGAAGCAGAAGCTTCGGGGTTTACCAGATCAACATTTTGTGCATAACGGGTAATATAATGTTGCTGGCGCTCCTGCAGTACATTTGAATAAATAGCCCCTCCGATACCCGGTCCCAGTACCATACGGACGGTAAGCATGATGCAAATCCAGGTCGAAAGATATTTGAAAGGCATCCGCTGATTGGCATATGCTGCCGTCAATGCATATAAAATCATCATTCCGATGGTACGAATAATTACGGGATACTTCATTCGTTCGTAAAGTCCGGCTGTCTGCACTTCGAAGTACATGAATCCTGCCGACAATGCCAGAAAGAAAAAGCCAAGAGCAAAAAGATATTTCAGATGCACCCCTTTAGACCCCAATACAATGGAAATCAAGGCACCGATAAAATAACCGACCATACACCAGTTTGCCAGCGATGCATTCTGCAAATTATCCAGGTGCATCCCGACTCCTGCATACACATTGACAAACATTGCGCTGGAATTGATAATCATCAGCAATAAATAAAGCAAAGCCCCCATACGAATGGTACGCAGCCTCAACGCCCCCAAAATAAAGTAGGAAGACCGCCGGGTAACATCCATATAAAGAAAAATCCCGGCAAAAAGGATACTGATCGCCGTTGCCCAGCAAATAGATGGATCATCATACCAATCCAGCATCTTGCCATAAACCAGCACATAAGTGATGCACGTCAATGATATGCAAAATGCGGTCACATTGCCGAATTTGCGGAAGTTGATAGGGAAACGTCCGGCAAAACCATGATTAGGCATCGTAATGAACAGTATCAGAATGGACAGCAGCAGAATACCCATCATAAAATAATATACATATTTCCATTCGTATTCGAAAGCCAGCCAAGCCGTTAGCGCCGTACCCATTTGCCCCAGGATCATAAAAAACAGATAAACTACCGGCTGGCTGATACATTTTTCGATATCCAGTTTATTCCATCCCGTCGCGTCTTTCGGTTCCATGCCGGGAGTAATATTACGCGTTGCCTCCATGCCAAAAGCATATTTGATCAGCGTAAACAGATTGACCATCATCAGTACCATACGCAGGAACCCTGTCAGCAGGCTGCAGAGTGCCAGCAAAAAGATACTGTCGGTTTTGGCACATACATAGCTGAATACATACATCAGTGCAAAACCTGCGATACACATCAGTTTCTCCCGTCGTATACAAACTAGTTCATACAAGAAGGGAGCAAATGCCGCCATACCGATGGAAGTCACAAAATTGGCAAACTGAATATGCTCGGAAATAATACCCAAGCCGCTCATCATCTCGGTACTGTTCACGGAGTATACCCCGCCCACCGAAAGAATCGGCAGGAAAAAGAACAGCAGAATAATAATACCTATCGGTTTGGGCACCCAATTGTAAAAAGGATAATTTCTAGGACACGAAGGCATGGCTATCAGAGTTTAGCTTTTACTACTACCATCATACCCGCCGCCAGCTTATCATTATCTTCCTTCGATAAATCCGTAAAATCAATACGGACAGGGATACGCTGCTGTATTTTCACAAAGTTTCCGGCAGAATTGTCAGTCGGCACCAACGAATATTTAGAACCTGTCGCTCCGGAAATAGCAGTCACTTTGCCTGTAAACTCTTTCTTACTGATAGCATCTACCGTGATAGCCACCTCCTGCCCGATGCGGAGATTCTCTATCTGCGTTTCTTTATAATTAGCAATAATCCATTTTTGTGTATCGGGCAGAATATATGTAATGCATTGCCCTGCTGTAATGAACTGCCCTTCTTCCAGAGAACGTCTGCCTAACTTGCCATCGCAAGGAGCCAGTACAACCGTATACGAAAGATTCAGCCGTGCCATTTCAAGCGCAGCCGTAGCACGCTGGATGGCAGCTTCCGTATTCTCACGACGGTGAGATACTTCATTCACTCCCGAAAGAGCCGCCTCCCGCTGGCGCCTGGTTGCTTCCAGCTTCTTAAAGGTAGCTTCATACTCTGTTGTAATCTGTTCCAACTGGATAGGTGTCGCCGCATTTCGTTTGACCAAATTTTCATACCGCTGACGGTCTTTCTCCAGTTTTGCTAGCCGGATTTCTATTTCAGCTATAGACGCATCATACACAGATGCAGTCGTTTGTGTAGTCTGCAAGGTAGCATTTATCACAGTGGCGCCTGCCTGCGCATCCTTCAATGCAGCCTCAGCTTCCATCACCCGGATTTTATATTCGCGGTCGTCCAGCACCAGCAAGGTATCACCTTTACGTACCTGCTGATGTTCCGTAAAATAAATCTTATTAATATAGCCCGATGCACGCAGATTGACAGGTGACACATATTGCTCTATCTGCGCATCATTGCTGGTTTCCGTCTGCTTATAGCCCAGAAAGAGAAAAACAATTTCAATTACTCCCCAAACAATCACAGCAACTCCAAACAGACTTACTATAATCTGCCAGCGGCGTAATTTTCTCATTTTCTTAGCTTTCTCCTGATGCGTACTGGAGATTGTATTATTGTCCATTGTTTCCATATGAATGATTCAATTAGTTATCTGTTATTTGAACAAGGATGAGATCTGTCCGGTTAGTTTCAGTAACATCAGGTTGGTCACCCGATAATTATAATGTGCACTAATGTAGTTGTTCTGTGCCTCGCTCATCCGCATTTCATCCTGCAGAACTTCAGTCATTGAAGTGATTCCTTCCCGATAGCGGTCGGTAGTAACCGTATACACTTCTTCGGCAAGCAGATAATTGTCTTTCTGTCTTTTAAAGTTCCGCTGGTTATTCATCAAGTCATTTACAGCATTCAAATACTGTGTTTGCAGATTCTTCCGTGTATCCAACCGTGAAAGTTTCATGGTTTCGATATCGATCATTGCTTTCCGGATCTTATACTTCTTATCCAAACCATCAAAAATAGGAATACGCAAAGTCAGTCCCACCCCATAAGAACGGAACCAATGATTGGACGGACCGGAATGAAACCAATGATAAGCCTCATCAGTATAAGCGGCAAACCTCCAGTTTCCCGTCAGATTGAGAGAAGGAATATAGCCATTACTTATCAATCGTTTCTGCCGCTCTGCCAGCTGCACCTGTGATTGAAGCAACTGAAGCTCATAGAGGTTTTCCGACAACCCGGTCAAAGCAACCGTAGCGATACTATCCGTATTGACCGGCAACAGGCCGATTTCTTTTTCTGCCGGATAATCCATGATGTACTTCAGCATATTAAGCTGCTGCGTCATCATCGCCTGCGCATTGTCATACTGTACTTTCAGATTTTCCAGATTGATATTCACCCGCTTCAAGTCAACTTCCATTGCCATTCCATTATCAAAGAAAGCCTGTGTGATATCTCTCAGTTCTTCCAATCGGGTGATATTGGCTTTTATCAATGCAATCTGTTCCGCAGTAACCTGTCCCAGATAGTACATTTTACTGATCTGCAAGATCAAATCTTCCCGTGCCTTTTCATACGAAAGCCGGCTCATCTCATCCACAATCTCTGCTATGGAAATCGAAGTATAGAGAGTCTGATTATAAAGTGGCATCTGCAATTCTATCCCGGCATTGGCACTATATTGCAACGTTCGGGTAATATTATAAGGTACTCCATAGGAAGAACCGTCAGTTACTGAGACAGGCGGATCGATATTATCATTAAAGTTGGCAAAGCCATTGATTTGCGGCAACAGCTTCACCCGATTCTCCGAAATGCCATACTTACTTTTCTGCATCGCTTTTCGTTTTCCCTGTAAAGAGAGATTGTTCTCAATCCCTATACGAAGGCAGTTCTCCAGAGTCAGAATATTCTGTGCGCCTCCATGAATGGCAAGGAGGCAAAAAAAGGTAAAAATGAACAATAGTCTTTTCATAATAATCGCTCTATATTCAGGCACAAATTTAATGGGTTGCGACAAAATGGGACTATCCATATATCGACTGTTTATGTTCATATTTTCCTTTTTCAGTCCTGATATCCACCTTAATTATTATAATATCACTATATTTAATAGACAAATCTTCGCCCTTTGTCGATTTCCTTTTCTTCTGTTTAAAGAACCACTTAACTTTGGAATATAAAATCAATTAACAGCAAAACAGCGTTTGTTTTTCATAATTTTTTAGTGAATGCATAAGCGGCTCTCTTCGGGATGAAGAGAGCCGCTTAAGGTATATAGAGTACAATATAGTACAAGATCAGAAAAAAGTTTAAGAGTTCTCAGCCTCCTTTTTTTTCGGAGTTGTTAACTTCTTCTTGCTGAACCAAATCAGAATCATCACCCCGATCAGCAATAAAGCCAGTGACGCATAAGCTATGCTTTCCGTAACATGCAAGCTCTGCGGGTCAAACCACATCTCAATCGTATGCTGGCCTGCGGGGACATTCATCACACGCAAGATATAGTCAGCACGGGCAATATCCACCGGCTGTCCGTCAATCTTGGCCTGCCAGCCCGGATAATAAATCTCAGAGAAAACAGCCACTCCATCTTTAGCAGAAGAAGTTTCATATACCAGGCGATTCGGTTCATAGCTGGTCAGACGAATGGTAGATAAGGAGTCTTTGTAACCTTTCGTCACACCCTTCAACTGATCTTTAAATTTCGCATCAACCACTGCTGTTTCCGTTGGAAGAATATCATTCAGCGCATCAATCTCTTCATTTGCATTATTGACATACTGCACCTTATCCACAAACCAAGCGTTACCATACGCATAAGGGTTTTCAACAGGAACCGTCTGTCCTTGCTGTCCGGCAGGGAAAATAAAGTACTTCGTATTCAGCATATTCAGCACACGGAATTTGGAAGCGTCCACACTATCCATCGCACCGCCTGCGCCGGCAACTTCCTGATAGGCATCCTTCATTTCCGGAGTTATATGATAATCGATCATTTCCTGATAACGACGCAACTTGGCCGCATGATAACCACCCACACTCTTATGCCAATATGAGGTATTATTTTCATTGAAAGTATTACCGGGAAATCCTACGAAATTCAACACCCTATAATTCAAAGCCGTATCCTGAAGAATTATCTCATCCGTCTGAGTTTTAACGAATGCTCCTGTCTGGTTTGACTTCGATACAAATTGTTCATCATTCAAATAGCGCTTATTGACAGTCCACATATCAATCAGACACAGAAGCACGATACCTGCCATAGTAAAAGAAGCCTTCAACTTTTTCTGCTGATAAAGGAATAATAAGAAGCATCCTACTACTATAATAAAGAAACTACGCCATGCATCCGAAGTCAGCATTGCCTTGCGCATTTCGGCCAGATTCGTAATGATCGGAGATAAATACTCAGCAGGTAGTCCCTGCTGCAGAGCGGACATCTCTTGTGCCGGAATATAACTGGAGAAGAAAACTCCCGGGGCAACAGCCAGAATCAGCGAAACACCGGCTGTCAATACCAAAGTGATAATTACTCCTGTCCGATTTTCTTTCAACTTTAATATTTCCGGTTTAGCCAGCACTTCTTTTAAGGCAAAGACTGCTAATAAAGGTATCGTGAATTCAGCTATAACTAAGATAGAAGATACGGCACGGAACTTGTTATACATCGGTACATAATCGATAAAAAAGTCCGTAAGTCCCATAAAATTCTTTCCCCACGAAAGTAGAATAGAGAAGATAGTAGCTCCCAGTAAAGCCCATTTCAGCGGTCCTTTAACAATAAAGCACCCCAATATAAACAGAAACAAAACAAAAGCTCCCACATAGACCGGTCCGGAAGTCATAGGCTGATCGCCAAAGTACTGTGTCAGCTGCGAATAGATGTTACTATACATCGGATTCGCTTTTGCCATGGCAGTCTCATTCTTGGATAACGGAACCGATGCCCCTCCTTTTACATTCGGAACCAGCAAAGTAAGCGTTTCACCAATTCCATAACTCCAGTTCGTTATATAGTTACGGTCCAGTCCGCTGCTGGTCTGATTGGCAGCAGGTCCTTCCTGTTTCAGTTCACTCTTTCCGCGCATAGTCTCCTTACTATACTCATAAGTATGGTATAGATTGGAGAGGTTCGCACACACTCCTATCATCGCAGCCAATGCCAGAACGGCACTTGCCTTGAAAAAATGCGGCAATTCCTTCTTCTTATAAGCATCTTCAAAGTAAGCTCCTACAAAAAACAGGATGACAAACATGAAGTAGTAACTCATCTGAATATGATTCGACTGAATCTGAAGCGCGATAAACAAAGCGGTAACAATCCCTCCCAACAGATATTTTTTCCGATAAGCCAGTACAATACCGGCAATCGTAGGCGGAATATAAGCCAATGTAACAAATTTCCAGATATGCCCTGCCGATATCAGAATAAAGAAATAGGAGGAGAAGGCCCAAATAATCCCCCCTAAAGCAGATAACCAGACAGACAGCCCGAATGCCCGCAAAAGGATATAAAACCCGAGCATCATGATGAAAGTCAGCACCACATAAGGCGGAAGATATAAATGATAGATGTTTTCTATCCACTTCAGCGGTTTGGTAGAATCATAACTCGGAGACATCTGATAGGTAGGCATACCACCAAAAAGAGAGTTTGTCCAGCGGGTACGTTCTCCTGTACGTTCAAGATATTCCTGAGCTTCTTGACCGGCTCCCACTCCAGCCACCGTATCGTGCTGAAACAGAATACGACCTTCGATATCAGCCGGAAAAAAATAAGCAAAAGAAAGAATGATAAAAGCTAAAATAGCAATTAAGTCGGGAAGGAACTTCTTCATAAAATTGACAATTGACAATTGACAATTGACAATTGAAGGTCAACAATAACAGCCCGGCAGATCACTCGTTCCATATAGCTGTTCATTGTCATTTGTCAATTGTCAATTGTCAATTAAATTAGTATCTATAATGTTCAGCCTTATAAGGTCCGTCTACCGATACACCGATATAAGCGGCCTGTTCCGGAGTCAGCTTCGTCAGTTTCACCCCGATCTTTTCGAGATGCAGGCGAGCCACTTCTTCATCCAAGTGCTTCGGCAAGCGGTATACATTCACTTCGTATTTCTTGTTGAACAACTCGATCTGGGCCAGCGTCTGATTGGTAAATGAGTTACTCATCACGAATGACGGATGGCCTGTCGCACATCCCAGATTCACCAGACGACCGTCAGCCAGCAAAAGAATGCTGTGACCATCCGGGAAATAATAGCGGTCTACCTGCGGCTTGATGTTTACACATTTGATGCCCGGATAATGTTTCAACGCATCCACCTGGATTTCATTATCAAAGTGACCGATGTTACATACGATCGCCTGATCTTTCATTTTCTCCATGTGGTCAATGCGAATGATATCGATATTCCCCGTAGTAGTCACGAAGATATTACCTTCGGTGCAGGCATCTTCCATCGTTACGACTTCGAAACCTTCCATAGCAGCCTGCAACGCACAAATCGGATCGACTTCCGTCACAAGCACACGCGCACCATAAGAGCGCATTGAATGCGAACATCCCTTGCCCACATCACCGTAACCACATACCACCACTACCTTACCGGCAATCATCACATCGGTCGCTCTCTTGATACCGTCAGCCAGTGACTCACGACATCCGTAGAGATTATCAAACTTAGACTTGGTAACCGAATCGTTCACATTAAATGCCGGGAACAGCAATTTGCCTTCTTCCTGCATCTGATACAAACGGTGTACACCGGTCGTTGTCTCTTCCGATACACCGCGCATTTCTTCAGCCACACGGTGCCAGCGGGTCTTATCTTCAGCCAATACTTTTTTCAGAATGGCATTCAGTTCGATTTCATCTTCCGCATGCACTTCCTTGTCCAATACGGCAGCATCATTCTCGGCATCATAACCGACATGAATCATCATGGTAGCGTCACCACCATCGTCTACAATCACATTCGGACCTTTTCCGCCGGGGAAGTTCAATGCCTGCAATGTGCACCACCAGTAGTCGGCAAGATTCTCGCCTTTCCATGCAAATACCGCAACACCGGAAGCAGCAATCGCAGCAGCAGCATGATCCTGCGTTGAATATATATTACAAGAGCACCAGCGGACTTCAGCTCCCAATGCAACCAGTGTTTCAATCAGTACGGCGGTCTGGATGGTCATATGTAATGATCCCATGATACGGGCACCTTTTAACGGTTTGGATTCTCCATACTTTTCGCGAAGAGCCATCAGGCCGGGCATTTCTTTTTCTGCCAAATCGATTTCCTTGCGTCCGAAATCAGCAAGTGTAATATCTGCCACTTTATAAGGCAGAGTAGAGAATAATTCTGTAGACATATTGTAAATCATTTAAAATGTAATTGGTGCAAAGATAGAACATTCTGATTAGTAGGGCAAAAGCTATCCTTCTTTTTTATATTATAATAACTTGGGAGTTCGCCCGTTTCTTGAATTTTTATTCTATATTTGCAACATAAAAATGCATTTTCTACAACACTAAAATAGTTATTATTCATCTTCTATGGAGGATTACAACAACAAAACAAAAGCGGAGCTGTTAGAAATTATACAAAATCTCGAAAAAAAAGTAGAGCAGCTTTCCTCCGAATCAGTCTCCGGCAGAAAAGAACGCTTTCGCGACAGGTATTCCAATCGGATATTAGATAATCTGCCCGATATGCTTACCGTGCTCGACCGCGATGCCAATATCGTGGAACTGGTTTCCTCCCCGTCAACCAATCACGTAGAAGGTACTACAGCAGACAGCATTACCCAATCCAACATAAAAGATATTCTTCCGGAAGATGCGTACAAGAACATACGCAAGAATATGGAGCAAGTTTTCCGCTCCGGAAAGAGCGCCATCGCCAGGCATGACTTAATGATGGACGGTGTACCGCATCATTACGAACACTGGCTTTCCCTGCTCGACAAAGAATATCTGCTATGTATGTGTCGGGATGTTTCGCAACTTTGGGAAACAGAACAGACCAATGCCGAACAACAAAATGAAATTATGCGGCTTAATTCATTGATGGAAGCCATAGTGAATAATGTTCCTGTATATCTATTCGTCAAAGACTCCGGAAATGATTTCAGATACTTATACTGGAACAAGACTTTTGCAGACTATTCCGGTATCCCTATCGAGAAAGCTATCGGCAGAAATGATTTCGAGATCTTCAAACGGACGGAGGATATGGAGAAATTCCGCCTTGACGATATCAGAGTGCTAAAAGAAGGGAAACTGGACTATTTCGAAGAATATATGGCTGCTTCCGGAGAAATCCGCACGATAACTACCATGAAGCGCCTCGTCCCATCCAGTAACGAACATCCTTATATTATCGGTATCTCCTGGGATATCACCGAAATTAAGAAAACAGAGAAAGCACTGGATGCAGCCCGTATCAAAGCCGAAGAAGCGGACCGGTTAAAATCGGCTTTCCTGGCAAACATGAGCCACGAAATCCGTACCCCGCTTAATGCGATTGTAGGATTCTCCAAACTGATATCCAGCACAAATAATGAAAACGAGAAGAATCAGTATGCCGAAATCATTGAAAGAAATTCTGATATGCTACTGAATCTTTTCAATGATATTCTCGATTTATCCAGCCTGGAAGCCGACTCTCTTAAATTCAACATTCAGCCGGTCAAGATACTGGATATCTGCCTGCAATTAGAACAGCAATATGGTCACAAAACCCAGGCAGACGTAAAACTGATTCTGGATGGCGGAGACGCCAATACATTTGTTTCCGCAGACTGGAACCGGACGATACAAATCGTAAGTAACCTGCTCAGCAATGCTGTAAAGTTTACCTCGCGAGGAGAGATTCATTTCGGTTTCCTCAATAAAGAGAATTTTGTAGAGTTCTATGTGAGAGATACCGGCATCGGTATTCCTGCCGAAAGAGCCGCTACCATTTTTCAGCGTTTCGGCAAAGTAGACGACTTCGTTCAAGGCACCGGACTGGGACTCACCCTCTGTAAGATGCTGGTGGAAAAAATGGGTGGTCACATCCGGGTATGCTCAAAAGAAGACGAAGGTACCACCTTTTATTTCACACTTCCGCTGGCCAACCGGTAAATTATATGCGTCATATACAAAAGCGGTGGACATCTTTACAATGTCCACCGCTTTTGTATTTATGAAGATAGCTGTTACTTCTTTTCTTCCTTCTGTACTTTTGCACTTAGCATTTCCTTATACTTCGCAGGATCATTCAATACCTTTATTGCTTCCTGCAAATCATCATCATCCTTCAGTTGCTCGATAATACCACCTCTCTGGAAATAATAACGCTTGATAATTTCATTAGCAATCATTCTCTTTATATCCTTTGAGAAATAATCCAGGTCACGGTCAAGATTATGATTCAACTTCTTTTCCAGTGCCTTGAACTCTTCTGCAGCATCTGTCATATAGCCTTCGAATTCAGCGGCCTCTTTCAGTGTTTTCAGAATCTTCTCACTTTGCTGGTCATATTTGAAATCAGCCTTCTTCACCAGTTCCTTGAAATCATTGTAGTCAGCATCCGTCACTACAAACTTTTCAGGAGCAGCTACAGTAGGATGCTTCAAGCAGTAATGAGTCGCATAGTCAAAAATCAGATTATCACGTACGAGATAGAACAAGATATTCGGGAGTTTTTCCTGTTTGACAGTAATATCAGGCATTACACCACCTCCGTCACGTACTTCACGTCCGGCAGCAGTATAGAATACGTTAGTCAGACTGTCGGGAATCGTCCCCACACTTCCATCTTCGTTTCGGTGCTTATAGTCAATCGCCTGCACACAACGTCCGCTTGGGATATAATATTTGGAAGTAGTCACTTTCATCATTCCTCCATAAGGTAAAGAACGGGGAACCTGTACAAGTCCCTTTCCAAATGTACGGTTACCAACAATAACGGCACGATCAAGGTCTTGCAATGAGCCCGACAGGATTTCTGAAGCAGAAGCCGTACCACTGTTTACCAATACAGCAATCGGAATATCCAGATCCAGCGGTTCACGCAAAGTCTTGTATGTGTTGCTTGCCTGTTTCGTCTTTCCCTTGGTTGTTACGATTACTTTTCCACGGGGCAGGAAGTAATTGGCTATTTCCACTGCTTCATCCAACAGACCGCCACCATTATTACGAAGGTCGATGACCAGAGAAGTAGCTCCCTGTTTCTTCAGATCCAGCAATGCTTTTTTGAAATCTTTGGAAGGATTGCCGGAGAATGTGCTCAGGCTGATATATCCCACCTTATTATCCATGACGGTAGCATATGGGATGGCAGGGGTCTGAATAGACTCACGTACGATAGTAAACTCCATCGGGGTTTGTCCACCTTTCTCATTAGGACGCTCCACTTTCAGTTTAAAGCTCGTACCCGCCTGTCCGCGCAACATCTGGCTGACTTCTGAATTATTCTTTCCGGCCAGATCTTTTCCGTCTATTTCCATCAGGATATCTCCCGCCTTCAGTCCCGCTTTGGCTGCCGGAGTTCCTTCGAACGGTTCGGCAATCATGGAACGTTTCAACTTCGTATTATAGGTAATAAGAGAACCGATGCCTCCAAAACTTCCTTTCACCATCTGTTCCAGTTCGCTTTGATCTTCCTCCGGGTAATATTCTGTATAAGGATCCAGCGAGAAAAGCATATTGTCGATTCCTTCACGAATGGTCTTGTTCGGATCAATAGTATCCACGTAGAACATATCCAGTTCTTTCACAATCGCATTAAATGTATCCAAATTCTTGGCAATCTGGAAATTGCGGTCGTCTCCACTCTTAAAACTAAAGAAAGCTACGGTAGCTATTACAGCCACCAAAACAAGAGCTATCCGCCTATTCAGCAATTTTTTCATATATCTTTCATTAAAATGAGACGTAAAAGTAACTCAAACCTTGGTTATTCCGCCAGAACCTTGTTAATATTTAACTTAATTTCATCCCAGCGCTCCGGAGAGATTGTTGTTCCAATCACCTGAATAACATTTCCCGAGAGAATAGAACCAATTTTTGCACATTTTTCGAGCGAGTATCCGCACGTCAGACCATACAGAAATCCGGCAGCGAAATAATCGCCTGCGCCGGTGGTATCCAGAACTTTTTCTACAGGAATAGCCGACACTTTAATTTCTTCCGTACCTTTACGGATATAAGATCCGTTTGCTCCAACTTTCACAATAGCAATGCTGCATTTCTTAGCTATCACTCTCAGAGCTTCCTCCGGTTCTTCGCCGGTAAATGCTTTCGCTTCTTCCTCGTTTGCAAAAACGATATCCACATACTTATTTATTAATAAGGAGAAAAATTCCAGATCATTCTCCACGATATTATAACTTGCCATGTCGAGACAGATTTGCAGGCCAGCCTCTTTAGCCAGTTCGATGGCATGAAGAATCATTTCGTGATCCTGAACAAGATATCCTTCTATAAATAAGTATGCATATCCTTTGAACATCTCCAATGTCAGATCTTCAGCTTTCAAAGAAGCGGCCGCTCCCAGATAGGTACCAAAAGTACGCTCTCCATCCTGAGAAATAAAAGTGGATGCCACTCCCGAAGGAAGCTGTTCGGAGGTCAATAAATTGTCTTCAATATTATTTTTCTGCAGATTTTTCCGAAAAAAATCGCCATAATGATCATTTCCTACTTTTCCGATAAAACCTGTTCCGGCACCCAGACAAGCGAGTCCAAGTATGGCATTTCCTGCCGATCCGCCTGTTGCCAGATGCGTTTTCATTTGTGAAAATTTTGTGTTAATCTGCTGTAACTTAGCGTCATCGATGAGTTGCATGCTTCCCTTGGGTAATTCCAGTTCATCCAAGAGTGTATCGTCTTTCAGGGTTGCAAGTACGTCTATCAGGGCGTTGCCCAATCCTATTATTTTGTCCATTCTCAATATTTTTTTTGCAAAGATATTGCATATTTCAAAAAAACCTACTACTTTTGCAT
>ERZ791803.990-NODE-990-length-14651-cov-2.977802_pt1 | contig 14651 bp, 16 predicted proteins | sample MGYA00510307_ERZ791803 | MGnify/ENA primary metagenome ERZ791803 (study PRJEB30046, sample SAMN00791963) | human gut metagenome | study: EMG produced TPA metagenomics assembly of the A metagenome-wide association study of gut microbiota in type 2...
TATCGCCTCTTAAAAGGCGGTAGTAAGGTTAAATATCGTCATGTCAGTACACTAGCACATTATGATTCGGAAGACAGAACCCTGCTCATACACGGCAAAGGCCGGAAAGAACGCCTGCTCTACATCTCATCCCCGGAAGTCTTGCAAAAACTAAATAACTGGCTGGACATCCGTAATGAGCTCCATCCCGTAACTGATGCAATATTCCTGAATAGATACGGTGGCCGATTATCAATCTACGGTATAGAAAATCTTTTTCAGAAATACAGGGACTTATCATCTATCAACCCCAACTCCACCCCACACTATTTAAGACATAGCTTTGCAACCCAGCTGCTTAATAATGGGGCTTCCATCCGGGATGTACAGGAACTCCTCGGACATGCAAGTATTGTAACTACACAAATTTATACAGAAGTATCCATTGACCGCAGACGGCAGGTTCTTGAACGGTATAATGCACGTAATTTTTTGTTTGATTGCAGAGAGTTGAAATAAAAAAAGTGATTTTATCCCTATCCTTTGGTGGTGGTATTGGCTGCTGAGGGGTGGGGAGTTTTTTTGTTTGGTGCAAATAATAACAATTATTTGATGTTATATAGGTTCAATATTTAATTTGACAACGTTGAATTAGGAGTTTTCTGAGCCATAAAACAAATATATATTACATGACTTATGCCGGGGATAGGTGGACGAGGTACTCATGAGCTTTCCCAAGAAGAAGCCTTTGCCACAGGAACTGGTGGGTAGTTTCATTGATATGAGAGTAACCGTACATTTGAAGCTTATCGAGATGGACAAGCTGAAAGACCAGGTACAGCATGGGGAATGCATAGGGACCTATACAGTCCTTACCAGCAGCATCAACATGGCATTCTGGTGCCAGGCGTTTTTCAAACGCGCCATAGACAAAATTCTAATATTATTGGGGATGCGGACATGGAAGAGAATGTACAGCATATTTTCCTCATAGGAGCTAAGTCATTAGGAGCCTACGGAGGATATGAAACATTTGTCAACAAGTTAACTGAATATCATCAGCATGATTCAAGGATTAAATATCATGTGGCATGTAAGGCAAACGGTGATGGCTGCATGGATGAAACTAAGGTAGTTGGTGTGAGTAATGTAATAAAGAAGAATGGCGATACCGCCGAATTTACCTACCACAACGCCCGTTGCTTCAAAATCAGAGTTCCACAAAAATTGGGACCTGCACAGGCGATATATTATGATGTGAAAGCATTGGAAGAATGCTGCAGGTACATCGAAGAAAAGAAAATAGAGCATCCAATTGTTTATATTATGGCCTGTCGTATCGGCCCGTTCATGAAACACTTATATAGGAAAATCCACAAGTTCGGTGGCAAGGTTTACCTGAACCCAGATGGACATGAGTGGATGAGAGCCAAATGGAGTGCTCCGATACGTAAGTATTGGAAAGTATCTGAGCAGATGATGGTTAAGTGGTCGGATCTTGATATATGTGATTCCGTGACAATCGAGAAGTATATTCATGAACAGTATGATGGAAAAGGCATTGGAGGAAGAAATCCGAAAACCACATTTATTGCTTATGGCGCAGAAACCAGGAAAAGCAAACTGGCGGACGATGATACAAAGTTGCTGGCTTGGTATGAGAGTAAAGGACTAAGTCCTCATGAATACTATCTCGTTGTAGGAAGGTTTGTGCCAGAAAATAATTATGAGACAATGATTAGAGAGTTTATGATGAGTAATAGTAAAAAGAACTTTGCGATTATTACGAACGTAAATAACAGGTTTTTGGATAAACTTGAAAGCAAGCTGCATTTTAGGTTTGATTCCCGTATCAAGTTTGTAGGAACTGTGTACAATCAGGAATTGTTAATGAAAATCCGCGAGAATGCATATGGGTATTTTCATGGTCATGAAGTCGGTGGAACGAATCCAAGTTTATTGGAAGCACTTGGAAGCACCGAATTGAATCTTTTGTTAGATGTAGGCTTTAACCGTGAAGTAGCTGAAGATACAGCAATCTATTGGGATAAAATGAATGGAAGCCTGTCTGGTCTCATAGATTATGCGGATAAAATCAGCATGGAGAAGCGAGAAAAGTATGGTGAGAAGGCAAAGCAAAGGATTCAGGATGCATACAGTTGGCAGTTCGTCGGAGAACAATACAGAAGATTATGGAATGAAGGGTCGATATAATAATTTGGAAGGTTTGAAACCAATTGGCTGATTATGTATTATTATATTAAATTAATTATTTATTGTATGTTGTTTAAGAAATCTTATGTGAAAAGGAAAGAATTCAAAAAAGGAAACTATTCGAGCTATCGTTGCTATAATGGCCGAGGCCACCAATTTGGTGCGCCATTTCCTGCGTTTTATCAGTCTCTCTGTAACGATAAAACCCCTGAAGTTCTTAATGGTCCTGATAATTTAAGGTTTCGGGTCCTCACTTTATGACTACCACATACTTTTATTACCATTAAATAAAACTATAGCTCATTATTTCAGTTTGATAGTCTTAATGAAACCTATGTTAAACAAACTTATATGATTGATATGAATTAGATGAGGAGTTTCAATGAAGAAGTATAAAGTTGGATATACACAAGGAGTTTACGATATGTTTCATATCGGGCATCTTAACCTTATTAATCATGCAAAGGAATATTGTGAGTACCTGATTGTAGGTGTGAATGCGGATAAGCTAGTGGAGGAATATAAGCATAAGACACCTGTGATTAATGAAGTAGAGAGAGCTAAGATTGTATACAACATAAAGGCTGTTGATGAGTGCGTTATTGCTCACACTTTGGATAAAGAGATGGCTCTGGAACTTTACCACTTTGACGCAATTTTTATAGGTGATGATTGGAGAGGAAATCCCCGTTGGGAACAGACTAAGGTTGACTTGGCAAAGCGTGGTGTCGATTTAATTTTTCTCCCTCATACGGAAGGTCTTAGTTCAACAGCGTTAAGGCTTGTAGAGAGCAGAAAAGTTAAAGAATAAAAGAGGACTAAACTTATGGCAGACGATTTGAAAGAGCTACATGATGTTGAATTTGAGATGCTTCTACAGTTAAGACGTATCTGCAAGAAATATAATCTTACATACTATCTTAGTGGAGGGACTTTTTTGGGGGCTGTCCGACACAATGGTTTTATCCCGTGGGACGATGATATGGACATTGCACTACCACGAGAGGATTATCAAAAGTTTCTTGAAGTTGTGAATGATGAACTTCCTGAGGAGATGGAGTTTAAGTCATATTCACTTGATTCGGATTACCATCACCCAGTTGCCCGCCTGATGAATCATACGGTATGTGTTAAGAATAATAGCTTTCGTGAAACACGTCTTGAACCGGCATGGATTGATATTTTTCCATTAGATGGGATGCCAGATGAAAAGCTGGCTTGTAATATACATAAGATTCTTTTGCTTTGGAGAAAAGTAATGATTGGATGGGCTAATTATAAGGACCTGCAGGATTTGAAACCAAACAGACCGTGGTACGAAAAAGTTTTGATGTTTATTGGTACTACATTTAAACCTGGACGCTTTATGAGATTGACAAAACAGTATGAGAAGCTTGAAAAGGTATTAATGAAGTATCCAGCCTCAAAGTCGAAGGTTTATATGAATTTTAATGGGATTTACCGCTTTAATAGTATTATGAATAAAGATTATTACTATGGAAATGGTGCTTTATATACTTTCAAAGGAGAACAATTCACTGCACCAGCAAATTATGATGCATACCTAACAAAGATATATGGAGACTACATGAAGTTACCACCTGTGGATAAGCGCAATACACATTCGACTGAAATTGTAAGGATGTAACGTTTATGAAGATAAGCATTGTAATGCCAGTATATAATTCGGAACAATTTTTGGGTAAAGCATTAGATAGTATATTGGCGCAATCATTTCAGGATTTTGAACTTATACTTGTAGATGATTGTAGCAAGGACGGTAGCCCAACAATTTGTGACGAATATGCCCGAAGAGATAACCGTGTCAAGGTTTATCATTCAAACGAAAATGGTGGAATATGTAAGGCTAGAAATATAGGACTAGAACTTGCACAAGGACAATATATTGCATTTTGCGACGATGATGATGAGTTTTTGCCCAGACTTCTTGAAGAGAATTATAGATTCGCTATCGAAAGTAATGCTGATATGGTTAAGTTTGGTCGTCGTCTTATTGACGTGTTAAAAGATGGTAGCGTTGTAAGAACTAAAGATACTAAAAACTATGGGTTCCGTATATACAGGGGATATGAAAAATACACAGACTATTATGAAATCAAGTCGAGAGGATATATGACAAATTTGTGGAATGGAATATATAAGACCTCATCAATTAGGAAATACGGAATTTACTTTGATGAATCTATGAGATTCGGAAGTGAAGATTTAGATTTTACGTTAAGATTATTTGATAAGGCAGAATGCATTGTTATTAATCCGCAAACTTATTATGTACATTACCGAAGAGATGCTTCGTCAACATCAAGAAAATTCAATCAAAATAAGATTGATTCAATCTTAAAAACTGCTGAGCATGAGATGACAATTTGGGATAAAATGTCTAATTCTGTTACATATAAAGTTCAAAAAGACAGAATATTATCCGATTATTTACGAAATATTATATCGATACAACTTCTTCATCGCGATTGTCCTTATAATAAAAAAGAAAAAGTTAAAATGGTATCTGATTACACCATGTTGCCGTACATGAATTTCAATATCGATAAAAATGTTTGTAGACAACTTCTTCGGGATGATATTAAAAGTTGGATAACAGTAGCTTTATGTAGACTGCATATGTACAGATTGCTTATCGATATTTTGAGTCTATATAGAAAGTATTTTGGTGACAACTGGAACTAAGAGGAAAAAGATAATGAGCAAGAGTAATAATAGCGTAAAACTGATAGCCTTTCATCTCCCCCAGTTTCATACTTTTCCAGAGAATAATGAGTGGTGGGGAGAAGGATTTACAGAGTGGACAAATACAAAAAAGGCGATAAAAGTCTTTCCAAAGCATAATCAGCCAAGAGAGCCTCTGGATGATCACTATTACGATTTGTCAAATTTAACTGAAATGCTATGGCAAATGAAACTTGCAGAAAAATACGGTGTATATGGTTTCTGCTACTATCATTATTGGTTCAACGGAAAACTTCTTTTACATAAACCTCTGGAACTAATTCGAGATTATGAAGGGCGTAAACTTCCATATTGTCTGTGTTGGGCTAATGAACCTTGGACTAGGTCTTGGGAGGGGAAAGAGACAACCGTTTTAATGCCTCAAGAATATGGTAATGAGAAGGAGTGGGAAGACCATTTTCAATACTTTTTGACATTTTTTAAGGACAATGTATATATTAAGATAGATGGGGCTCCACTTCTCGTTATTTACAGAACTAACAATATTTATAACGCAAAAGAAATGTGCGAATATTTTGTGAAACGTACCAAGGAGGAGGGCTTTCCTGATTTGTTTCTGGTCGAAGAACTTAATTGTTACCAGATTAAATCAGAGACATCTGTATCAAAAGCGATATTACAGTTTGAGCCTTTATATTCTATGACGAAAGGCTGTAGTCTTACTGATAAACTAGTGTATAAAACGCAATCTATATTATTTAACAAGAAATACGGCGCGAATTCTCACATATATGGATATGATAGATTATGGAAAAGAATAATTGCGAACACTCATAAAATAGATGAAGAAAAGGAATTCTTTGCGGGGGCCTTTGTTGACTGGGACAATACTGCACGTAAAGGCAAGAATGGCCGAATAGTATTAGGTTGTAGTCCTGAAAAGTTTGGATATTATCTAGAGAGACAGTTTAATAATATTGTAGCAAATAGGGGCAGATTTATCTTTATAAATGCATGGAACGAATGGGGTGAAGGAACTTATCTGGAGCCCGACAAGTTCAACAAATATAGATATCTTGAGGAAGTCAAAAAAGTGTTTGGAATTCAGTAGTGGTGGGTGTTTGGAAATGAAGATTGGATTATTTGGATTTACGTTTGCACATGAAAATATGGGATGTCAAGCATTAACATGCGCTTTCTTGGGGATATTGTCTAGGTTATTTCCAGAAAAGAGAATTAGAGTGATAGATTTTCACGAAGAAAATTCTTTAGGATTAATTCCGGGAATATTTCCTGATTTTGAATTTGAGTTATACAAAATAAACTTGAAAAAAGACTTCTTTGGTTTCATAAGAAAGCTTAATGAATGCGATTTCCTTTTTGATGAATCATACGGGGATGGCTTTTCAGACATATATTTTACTAGAAGTGTTTTTAGACATACAATAATTAAGATTTTGGCGGGTGAATCAAGAACACCATTCATCCTGACCCCACAGACATATGGACCGTTCGATAATAAATTACTTAAATGGTTGGCAGGACGGGCAATTCGTAAGGCTACAAAAGCATATTCACGAGATTCTACATCAGCCGAATTTGCGAAGAATATATCTGGAAGAGAGATTAATTCTGTCACAGACCTAGCTTTCGGGCTCAATATTGAGAACATAGTATCCAATGCAAGGAATTTAGGAATCAATGTTTCAGGATTACTGTGGCAAGGTGGATTTAATGGTGCGACAAATCAATTCCACCTGCAAGTTGATTATAGGCAATATATAAAAACAATAATAGAATATGGCCTTAATAATGGCTTTTCTGTACACTTAATTCCACATGTAACTCAAAGCTACAACGAGGGAAGAATAATACCTGATAGTGATTTTGTAGTATGTCACGAATTGGCCGCAAAGTATCCAGATACAAATCTTGCACCGATGTTTAAAAGCCCATACGAAGCCAAGAGATATATCTCGGCTATGGGGATTTTTGTGGGTGCCCGAATGCATGCGACAATTGCTGCGTTTTCAACAGGAGTAATTACTATCCCGTTTGCTTATAGCCGTAAGTTTAAGGGACTTTATGATGATATAGGATACCCGCATTATATTGATGGAACAAAATTGTCTACAGAAGATGCAGTTGAACAGACAATAAAAATAATAGAAAAACAGACTAAGTATTCAGAACTTCAAAAGCAATCAATGAACAATATCAGAGAACTTTTTGATAGGTTCGAACTGGAGTTGTTTACATTTTTACAAAATAAGTAAATGTAAGTATATACGATAAATATATGAGGAGAAAAGATGATAAGAAATCCCCAAATAGGAACATTGAGTTTCTTGAAGATGTTCGCACTTCTATACCCGATATGTCCTAGGTATTTCTATATTGCTAGTATTCCAATCAGGGAATTTATTTTATTCATTTACTGGGGTTATGATTTTGTCTAAGGGGAGCATTCTTAAGCAGAACAAAGCAAAGCCTCGTTTTTATGAAGTTATTATCTGGACAATAATTTGGCTTATAATTCAGTTCTACCATGCTGAATGGATGCAAGTTGTTACTAAAATCTTCCTTTGGATAGGAATGATATTTTTAAGCAGCAAAATAATTAATTCTAAAGAAAAGTTTCTATCAATTATTGATACTGTCATTTTAGGCGGAGTTATACTAGGCATATTTGGGCTAATAGAAGAAGTTACGCATTTTAACGTATTCTCCCTCTTGAACACTATAAATGCTGAACTTAATTATAATCCAATGAGGCTAGGTATTTTTCGAATCATTTCGTTTACTTCACATGCAATATCATATGGTTGCTATTGCATGATAGTTTTAGCATTAGTATTCTATCGAATTTCTTTGCTAAAAGAAAAAAAATTTTATTTCAGTGCAATTATAATATTTGTCAATGCTTTTTTAACTCTATCCCGAATTTCACTATTAGGTATTGCTATAGAATCCGTTCTTTTTTTGTGGTTCAGTGGACATAGAAGATTCCTTAAAAAAGTTCTCCACATTCTAGTGATTGGAGGCATCGTCCTTATTATAGTCTGCTTGATTAGTAATAAAATAAGAGAGTTTGTCATTTTGATTGGCTATGTTGTACTTGCGTTATTTGATGGAAACTATATAGATGCTCTGGTTAGTGCTGGATTCACTGACAATGCTGGTGGTATCGGAAATAGGTTAGATTTATATAAATGGGTTTTTGAAGAAACAAAGAATCATCTCCTTTTAGGTAATGGTGCAAACACATTATTTGAATATAGGTTTATAAATGGAGACGGTTATTGGCAGACCAAGAGTTCAATTGAAGTTGAGTGGTTGAGAACATTATATAGATATGGATTTATCGGACTACTTGCAGAGATTTATCTATACATAAATTTAATCAGAAATTCATTATCAAATGCACTTCAAAAGCCAGCAGAATGGGAAGGAGTTATTAGTTTTTCAAGAGCAATAGCAGCACTATTAATAGGATATGTTGTTGTTTTATTTGGAGTAATGCAAAATCAAGAATCGCAAGTATTTTCGGTTTTGATTATGCTTCTTTTGGCATATTCATATAACGGAACTTATAGAAAGGTTATTCGAAATTAGTATGCAGAGATTAGAAAGAACAAAAAATTCTATAAGAAATTTAATGTGTGGTATTGTCAACAAATGTATATCAATTTTCTTGCCGTTCCTGATTAGAGTAATAATTATTAACGTCCTTGGAAAAGAATACCTGGGGTTAAACAACCTATTTACATCAATACTGCAAGTACTAAATCTCGCAGAATTAGGTATTGGCTCTGCAATGGTATATTCGATGTATAAGCCGATTGCTGAAGGTGATGGGGAATTAATCTGCGCTCTTTTAGCCTTATACAAAAAATTGTACAGAATAATTGGGCTTATAGTATTTGCAATTGGTTTTGCTCTGATTCCCTTTTTATCTTATTTAATTAAAGGTGGAGTTAATGACATAGATTATAATGTACTTTACCTGATTTTCCTTGTTGATACAGTACTATCATATCTTCTTTTCGCATATAAGAACTCGCTTCTTATTGCTCACCAAAGAACAGATGTGGGTAGCAATATTGGAACTATTATTCATTTGCTACTCAACTTTTTACAGGTTATTTTCCTTTTTATATTTAAAAACTATTATGCTTACATCATTGTAAAACCTGTATTTACCATTGCTAATAATCTTTTTGTTAATATTGCGACGAAACGGATGTACCCACAATATAAGCCTTGTGGAATTGTTTCAAAAGAAAAACAGCGAGAAATCTTATCCAGAGTAAAAGCTTTAGTAGGACACAAGGTTGGAACAACGGTAGTAGCATCTGCAGATAGTCTAGTAATTTCATCATTCTTAGGTTTGGGCATCCTAGCAATATATAGTAACTACTATTATATTATTTATTTCATTGTAAGTCTTACGTCAATATTCTTCAATGGAATGCTTGCAGGGATTGGTAATAGTCTTGTTGTTGAAACAAATGATAAGAATTATTCCCTGTTTGAGAATATTAATTTTATTCTATCATGGCTTGTTTCTTGGTGTTCAACCTGCCTTTTATGTCTCCTTCAGCCGTTCATGGAGTTATGGATGGGAAAGGACATGTTGCTTTCCACATCCTCATTAATCTGTATGGTTATCTACTATTACTCTTGGCAGTTTAGAACAACTGGATTGTATTTCAAAGATGCTGCTGGAATGTGGCAGGCTGATTTTTGGAAACCATATGTGTCCGCATTTTTCAATATTGTCATGAATATTGTGCTAGTTCAAATAATTGGTATCAATGGTGTTTTCATTTCAACGATTGTATGTATGTTTGGCATCAACTTTTTCTGGGAAACCATTGTTCTTTTCCGAATTTTATTTATGAGAAGTCCTACTAAGTATATATGCAAGGAACTCTTAAACCTTTTAAAAACAATAGTAATGTGTACAGTTACATATTTTATGTGTTTGGCACTGCCGATGCAGTATGGATTTAGCTGCATCATATTTCGTATTTTAATCTGTATTATTTTTCCCAATATTATTTTCATTATGTCAAGTTTTAAAACGAGAGAGTTTTCTTTTGCGGTAGGTAAAGTCAAACAAATTATACAGAAAAGACTGTGAGGTTAGATTATGTTTGCATTTATTAGGAAGCGTATTAACAGTATGATTATTCATTTGGAGGGAGGAGGCAAAACCTCATTGTATGCCAGAAAACTAGCCAAAAAATGTAATGTCGATATTGGAATGCATTCGTATGGAAGTTGCTTTGATTCCCAATTTAATGTAGGGGGGAAAGTCAAAGTGGGAAGATATTGTTCTTTCGGTCCAAACGTTAGATACTTTGGCGGGAATCATCCAATAACACACGCAGTAATGACTCCATATTTTTACAAAAAAGAATGGGGGTACGATGTTCAAGATATATCGAGACAGGAATTAAGGGTAGGAAATGACGTTTGGATAGGATATGGAACAATAATCACATCATCATGTAAAGTTATTGGAAATGGCGCTGTCATTGGAGCTGGCGCAATTGTTACCAAGGATGTTCCGCCTTATGCTATAGTTATGGGTGTGCCAGCTAAGATTACGACCTATAGATTCTCCGAAGAAACACAGGAGAAATTAGAAAGGAGCAAATGGTGGGAGTTAGAACCGGATGCTCTAATTATGTACTATGATATTATCAATCAACCTGAAAAATGGGCTGAGGCTATCATAAAAGATTGTGGAGGAAATTGATATGCCATTAGTAAAAGGTAACTCAAAGTATATAGAGTCATATTGCTCCGGTTGTGGTCTGTGCAATTATATTTATGGATGTGAACTTTCAAATGATAAAAAAGGATTTCCGACTATATGTCAAAGCGAAAAAAGTGAGGAACTAAAAAAGATTTGTCCGGTTTTTTACTATGGAGAGGATGCCAAGCATGATGTTTGGGGAACAGTTCAAAAAGCTTTGGTAGGTTATTCTTCCAACAAGTTAATCAGATATAAAGCTGCTTCTGGCGGAACACTAACAGAATTATGCGTTTATTTACTTGAGTCTAATCTAGTAGACGGTATAATACACACTACATTTGATTCAAATAATCAGACAAAGGCGATATCGTGTGTGAGCTATACAGCAGAAGAAGTTTGTAGTCGGTGTGGTTCTCGTTATTGTATTTCAGTTCCATTATATGACCTGAGTTCTCTTATTAAAGATGGGGAGAAATATGCTTTTGTAGGGAAGCCTTGTGATGTAATGGCACTAAGAAGAGGAATAGGTGTTAATTCAGAACTAGGTAAACGGATTCCTTATCTTCTTTCTTTTGCGCTGGTGAGCCTAGTGTTAATGCACAGAATAATTTGCTAAAAGCAATCGGAACAACGAAAGAAAAGTTCTCAACGATTACTTACCGAGGTAATGGATGGCCAGGATATACGACTGTCACTGAAAGAGACGGAAATGTCCTGACGATGGAATACAAGAATGCTTGGGGAAAGTATCTTGGAAAAGATATAAGAAATCTTTGCCGGTTTTGTATGGATGGCACAGGGGATGCTGCTGACATTGTGTGTGCTGATTTTTGGCATCTTGGCATAGACGGTACACCTGATTTTACAGAGCATGAAGGTCGCAATATTATCATTACGAGAACAGATACAGGGACTAAAATACTTGAAGGCGCTATTAGCGATGGTAGGCTTACAATTGAAGATGACTTTACAGGAAAAATTGACACAGAATTTCATCTGTATCAGCCAAGTCAATATAAACGTAAATGTACAATGGGGAGCATGATATGTGCAATGAAATTGTGCCATAAGCAGGCACCGGAATATAGTAAAAGTTATCTAAAAAAATACGCAAATCATATAGATTGTAAAATAAAGTATAAATTCTTTATAGGTACATTGAAGAGGATTCTAAATAGGAAAATTTGATATAATTTTTGATGTTACTGCGCTCAAAAAAGTGAATCAAGTATCCTGCTGAGAATCCGTAAATACTCCATAGGTTCATTCCATTGTTAGTTGAATTCAGCGTGAAAAAGTTCATGGGGAGTATCCCAAAGATTGTGTAAACCTCCAAACTGATGTAAGATAGAATGACTCAGTTTGGAGGTTTTATTATGGCAAGGAAAAATGACACACCACAGAAAGCGGCAATGCGGGAACTCATGAGCGGTTACTTGAAGCAGAACAATGTCAAAATCAAAGATGGCACAGATGTCAATGCGATTATGCGGTACATGATGAGTGTCATATTGGAAGGTGCCCTCGATGAGGAGATGAATGAGGAACTTGGATACTCCAGGTATGATTACCGCAACAAAGAAACAGACAACAGCAGAAACGGACATTCCCAGAAAACCATGCATACCAGCTACGGAGATATGGAGATTGATATCCCGCGGGACAGAAAAAGGGGAATACGAACCTCAGGTGGTCAAAAAATATCAGAATACCGTCACCCAGGACATGGAAGAAAAAATCCTCTCCATGTACGCCAAGGGCATGACCACCAATGATATCGAGAGCCATATGCGGGAACTGTACGACATTGAGATCCCAGACAGTACCATCAGCCGGATCACGGACAAGATCCTGCCTAGCGTAAAGGAATGGCAGGAACGGCCATTGGAAGAGATTTACGCGGTGGTGTTCCTGGATGCCATCCACTTCCACGTACGCAGCGAAGGGCGTATTGTAAAACAGGCCGTGTATATCGCCATAGGGATTGATATGTCCGGAAGGAAGGATGTCCTTGGTATGTATGTTGGGCAGAATGAAAGCGCGAAGTTCTGGCTTTCCATCCTGAACGGATTAAAGAACCGGGGTGTGGGGGATATCCTGATTGCGTGTGTCGATGGGCTTTTGGGTTTCCCACAGGCGATAGAAGCCGTTTATCCCCAGACAGAAATCCTGATTATTCCGGGACTCTTTGGTTCTTCCGCAATTATCCGTTTTTCTATTGATTATCTATCCTCGAGTGCTATGATATATTCCGAATAGTTTGCTGGAGGAATCATATGCGTATAAAAACAGAATTGGAACTACAAAACTTTTATCCATCAGAGCTGGAGGTTGCAAATATCTGTCAAACAGACACGGAAATACATATTAAGATGTTTGCCCGGACAAAAAACTGTACATGCCCTAAATGTGGGATTGTTTCAGCCCATAGACATGGAACTTATGAAAGAAAGCTCCAGGATCTCCCGATCTTTGGAAAATCCACCTGGCTTTTCGTAAACGCATATGAATACCAGTGTGATAATCCTGAATGCAATATTATGACTTTTGTTGAAACAATTAATGGGTTTCTAAGTTACTATAGCAGGATGACGGATCGTTGTGCCGACTTTATCTGCACATTGGCAATGGAAACCAGCTGTGAAGGCTGTTCCCGTATCTGTAGAGCCATGAATCTCAAAATAAGTGGGGACAGTGTGATCCGTCTGCTTATAAAGCGTTATAAACTACAGGGAGAAGTGACATGTGGAAGTACCATTGGTGTTGACGATTTTGTTTTCAAAAAAAGGCATACCTATGGCACCATTATCGTGGATGAAGCTACCCATACACCGGTTGCCATACTTGACGGGAGAGATGGCCGTGCCCTGAAGGAGTGGCTGTCCCAAAATAAACATGTAAAAACCATAACACGTGACCGTGCCAGTGCTTATGCAACTGCCATACAGGAGGTCCTGCCGGATGCCATACAGATCGCGGACCGGTTCCATTTACACCAGAATCTTTTGGAAGCGGTAAAGAATACCGTGAATGCAGTCGTGCCGGTAGATGTAAAAATACCAGCGGATTATGGCAGGAAACAACAGCAGACCGAGCCTGAGGAATGCGATGAAAGTAAAAAAAATCCCGGATGGTGTGGATAACGGTGCTGAATATAATGAAAAAAGTGTACAATTGTACCAAGCCATTCACGAATACGCTTCTGTCGGATATAGCAAAAGGGAAATTGCCAAAGTGCTACATTGCGGAAGGAATACGGTAGCAAAATACCTAAATGGAGATTTTGAAGCATTGTGCCGTAAAGATTTCCGTAGCGGGATGGAGCCATTTTATGATTACATTATAAAAGAGCTGTCAGCAGGAATCAGCAGGAAAGATGTATACCGCAGCCTGCTCACAAAAGGTTATCTGGGTGGGCAGACAGCAGCTTATGATTACATGAATAAGCTCATAGAAAGATTCCAGATAGACATCGCGGTATATAAAAGTTCTACAACAGAAGCAATACAAAAGAAGAAAGGGCTCCAGAAGTATGACCAAATATCCAGAAATGGAATATTCCGTTTCCTTTGGCTCGATGAAGAGATTACGGAAACACACAAGGAATATCTAATGGATAACTATCCTAAGTTGAAGGAAATACTCCGTTGTATCCGTGAATTCAGGGAAATATATCAACGCAGGAGTATGCCTCTGCTGTACCTTTTTATTGAAAAATATAAAAACTCAACCTTAAAAGAGCTTTCACGTTTTGCCAAAGGTATGGAGAAGGATCTTGCAGCTGTTGAGAATTCTGTAGCCAGTCCATTGTCAAATGGATTTGTAGAGGGGACAAATAGCAAACTCAAAATGGTAAAACGGACAATGTATGGGCGCTGTAACAAACTCTTGTTAGCTGCAAAACTGATGTATTCAAAAGTCTGAATAACGGATAGTTGCGGAAGAACCTCGCCCACACCGGACTGGCGGCTCCGCCGCACTGTAA
>ERZ791803.994-NODE-994-length-14556-cov-2.569271_pt1 | contig 14556 bp, 13 predicted proteins | sample MGYA00510307_ERZ791803 | MGnify/ENA primary metagenome ERZ791803 (study PRJEB30046, sample SAMN00791963) | human gut metagenome | study: EMG produced TPA metagenomics assembly of the A metagenome-wide association study of gut microbiota in type 2...
GCGGATATGGATTTCAGGACGGCGCAGCCCATCATAGATGCGTTGAAGGAAAAAGCCGAACAGGGGATTTTCGGATATACCTCCAGACCGGATTCTTATTTTGAGTCCATACGGGGCTGGCAGAAAAGGCGCAATGGATGGGAAATCAGGCCTGAGCTCATGAGCTGGAGCCTGGGGGTGGTGCCTGCCCTGTCCTCTCTTGTCAAGCTGTTTTCAGAACCAGGTGACAGCATTCTGATCCAGACGCCGGTATATTCTGAGTTTTACGATGTAACGGAGGCCTGGGGGCGGAACGTGCTTGAGAACCAGATGGTGGAAAAGGACGGGTCCTGGTCCATTGACTTTGAGGACTTTGAGGAAAAGGCAAAGCAGGCCAGGATGTTCCTTCTGTGCAGCCCCCACAACCCGCTGGGAATTGTGTGGACCAGGGAAGAACTGAACAGGATGGCACGGATCTGTATTGAGAATGATGTATTGCTGGTATCAGATGAGATCCATTCAGATTTGGTTTTCCATGGCAAGAAGCACATACCCACAGCAACCCTTTCAGAAGACATCGCGGGAAAAGTGATTGCCTGTATATCAGGCACAAAGACATTTAACCTGGCGGGACTCCAGGCCTCCGCGGTTATTTTCCCAAATGAGGAGATGAAAAGGAAGTTCGATACATTCTGGATGGCCATGGACATCCACAGGAACAATGCCTTCAGTTCAGTGGCAATGGAAGCTGCTTTTAATGAAGGGGAAGAATGGCTGGAACAGCTGCTGCCATATCTGGAAGCCAACTTTGATTTTATCAGGCAGTACTGTGAATCCCATATCCCACAGATTAAGCCCACTGTCCCGGACGCAACCTATCTGGTGTGGCTGGACTGCCGGTCCCTTGGCATGGATAATGAAAGGCTCCGCAGTTTCATGATTGAGGAGGCGGGCCTTGGATTAAACGAGGGTTACACCTTCGGACGCAGCCTGTCCGGTTACATGCGGTTAAATGCGGCCTGCCCCAGATGTGTTCTTGAAACGGCGTTAAACCAGCTTAAGGAAGCTGTGGGCAGATTATAAAAACAAAGGAGAAGGAGGAGGAAGGTATGAATAAATCTACTATTTGGAAAAATTACCGTTTTCCAATCATTTTATTATCAGGAATCGCTATCGGGGCAGTGCTGGGGATTGTCCTGGGGGAAAAGGCAAAGGTACTGGCGCCATTGGGGGATATTTTCCTGAACCTGATGTTTACCATTGTGGTACCCATGGTGTTTGTGTCCATAGCAAGCGCAGTGGGTAATATGGTCAACATGAAACGTCTTGGCAGGATTATGGGAAGCCTGGTCACCGTATTCGTGGTAACAGGCGCCATTGCAGGCGTACTGGTCCTGGTGGTGGTCAATATCTTCCCGCCTGCCGCCGGCACCAGCATACAGTTTGCCAGCGCACAGATGGAGGAAATGTCCAGTGTGGGCGACATGATTGTGGGGGCCCTGACCGTGGATGATTTCTCAGGACTGATGAGCAGGAGGAACATGCTGCCGATTATTGTATTTGCAATCCTGTCCGGTTTCTGTGTCAGCGCCTGCGGAGGCGAGGAAAGTCCGGTTGGAAAGCTTCTTAATAACCTGAATGCCATTATCATGAAGATTGTCAGTATCATCATGATGTACGCGCCCATCGGGTTAGGCGCTTACTTTGCTTCCCTGGTAGGGGAATTCGGCCCCGGGCTGATTGGGGATTATGGACATGCCATGCTGGTATATTACCCCATGTGTCTTTTATACTTCTTTACCGCGTTTCCGGCCTATGCATATTTCGCAGGCGGCAAAGCAGGGGGCGGCAGGATGTTTGGGCATATCCTGAACCCGGCGGTTACCGCGTTCGCAACCCAGAGTTCCATTGCGGCCCTTCCTGTAAATGCAGAGGCCTGCGACCGGATTGGAGTCCCAAAGGATATCCGAGATATCGTGCTTCCCATGGGCGCCACCATGCATATGGACGGCTCCGTGTTATCTGCAATTGTTAAAATCAGCTTCCTGTTCGGTATCTTTAACCAGCCCTTTACCGGCGTGGGGACCTATGCCATGTCCATGGCGGTTGCAGTGCTCAGCGCATTTGTACTGTCTGGCGCGCCTGGAGGCGGACTGGTCGGGGAAATGCTGATAGTCAGCCTTTTTGGCTTTCCTGCAGAAGCATTTCCATTGATTGCAACCATCGGTTTCCTGGTGGATCCGGCAGCGACCTGCCTGAACGCAAGCGGCGATACCATTGCTTCCATGATGGTCACACGTATGGTGGAAGGAAAGGACTGGCTTAACAGGCAGATAAAAAGGGAAGAGGAAATGACGCCTGAGGCGCCGGGATTGGAACGCGCCTAAAAATAAAAGACTTGAGAGGAGAATATGAAATATGAAAATCACTGTAATTGGAAGCCACTTATGTCCCGACACCTTATATGCCCTTTGCAGGTTGAGGGAAAAGAACGCGGAAATGGATTTTAGGAACCTGTCCGCCAGCCTTCCTGACCTGAAAGCATACCTGGCCGTGAGGGAAAGCTGCGGGTTATATGACAAGGTCCGCCAGGCAGGCGGAATCGGAATCCCGTTCTTTGAGATGGAGGACGGCACCAGGACAATGGATCTGGATGAGGTTCTGGCTAAATTATGATCCGTGGGAACCGCGTCATGATTTATCCGGCAAAATCATAGGGATGTGGAAAGGATGCCCGGGGCAGTGTTGGATTTTCAGACACGCCCCGGGCTTTACCTTTCTTAAGTGCGCGGGCAGGGGACATTTCCCATGTCAGTGGTCTGCGGTATGCTGGGAATGGCCTTGGACAAGGTAATCCGGTAGACCACAGGGAGCATGAAGGAAAATGCCGAAAAGCTGGGGCTTAAAGGCAGCCCTTGATCATCCGGAACAATCATCCAGAACCCTGCTTCTCCTGCCATGGAGATAGATGCCCCACCAAAGGGCGACTGCTGCCAGCCACCCTATACCGGTAGCGGCCCCAACCGCCCCAAGCCCTGTGATCCGGGCGAATTTCCAGGATAAAACCACACGCAGCGTAAGATGCATGATTGCCCCGGCCATGGGGATGGCGGCCCGCCCGGTTCCATTAAAATACCCAACAAGGCCGTTTCCGGCAAAGCATAATACATAAAAGACCGATATGGTCCTCAGATACCGCGTTCCCTGGGAAAAGGCAGCGCCGCTTCCTGCGCCCAGCAAGAAGGACATGGCAGCCGGGGCGGTCACATACATGACAAAGGAGGACAGGAGGCCGAGAAGCAGGAGCAGGCGGATTCCGGCCAGGAATCCCTCCCTGGCCCGGCGGCTGCAGCCAGTGCCCATGTTCTGGCCCACGAAGACAGCCACGGAGGCACAGCCGCTGTCCCCAAATGAATTGGCAAATCCTTCAATCCGGCTGGCGGCGGTGAAGGCTGCGATTGTCCCTGTGCCCAGGGAATTGACCGTGCCCTGGACCAGGAGTTTTCCTATGTAGACGCTGGACTGGTGCAGCGCGGTAACAGAACAGCACCTCCAGGTCCTCTTTAAGAGGAATGGTTCCAGAACCATATCATCCCTGTGCAAAAGCAGGACAGGCGCCTTTTGCTTCATGTATAGGAGGCAGAGCAGCACGGAAATTCCCTGGGAGAGTATGGTGGCCCACCCTGCCCCGGCAACGCCTCTGTGAAGCAGCGCCACAAACACAAGGTCCAGCGCCAGGTTGGCACACACCGCAGCCGCCAGGAAAAAAAGGGCGGCCCTGGTGTCCCCCGCAGCCCTGAGGACAGCGCTGCAGAAGTTATAGAGAAAGGTTGTCATAAGCCCGCAGAAAATAATGACCAGATACGCCTGCGCCGGTGCGGCAACTTCGGCCGGTGTCCCTATCATCTGGAGTACGCCGGACAGGGACATTATCCCAAGGATGCTGATGGCAGCTGTAAATACACAGCCCGATACCAGGGAGGTGAAAAATTCACTGCAAAACCCCCTCTGGTCGCCGCGGCCGTAAAACTGCGCCAGGATAATGGATATACCGGTGCAGAATCCATTGATGACAAAGATAAAAAGGTTCATGACCGTACCGGAAACACCGATGGCCGCAAAGGCGGCCGGCCCGGCAAAGCGCCCGATGACCAGGGCGTCGATGGTATGGTAGAACTGCTGGAGCATATTGCCGGCTATGAGGGGCAGGGCCAGGAACATGAGCTGGGATCTGATATTGCCTGATGTAAGGTTTTTCATAAAAGCTGTCCTTTCCTTTCCAAATCGTAAAAACAAATCACATACAGGATATACCGGAAAAATATAGTTGTAAAATGCCTATTATGGCCTTATTATATAAATGGTTATTTATATTTTAGGAGACAGGACATGACAGAACGGGAGATTGAGGCATTTTTAACCATTGTCCGGACCGGGAGCATCTCGGCGGCCGCGGAAGTGCTTTATGTGACCCAGCCCGCCCTCAGCAGACGCATCCGCGCCCTGGAGCAGGAGCTGGGGTATCAGCTGTTCATCCGTAAAAAGGGACTGAGGAACGTTGGGCTGACCGCAGAGGGCAAGGCATTCATTTCCCTGGCTGAAAGATGGAAGACCGTGTGGAATGAAAGCAGGGCCCTTAAGGATATGGACCGGTCAGGCGTTTTCCACATCGGTTCGGTGGGAAGCGTGGGCACATACCTGATGCCCATGGTCCTTGAACGTTTTATGGAAAAAAATCCGGACTGCTCCCTGAATTTCCATCAATGCCATTCCTTTGAGGGTTATAAGTATGTGGAGGATGGCAGCCTGGACCTGGCTCTTGTATCGGATGACATGTTTTCCCAGGAAGTCCTTACGGTCCCGGCTTTTAAAGGGAAGATGGTTCTGGCGGTATCCGGGCAGTTGGAGGATTCATCCGGTCAGTCGGAGGATTCACCTGGGCAGCCGGAGGCTTCACCTGGTCAGTTGGAGAATTCTCCCAGGCAGCCGGAAAGAATGCTGTCCCCCTCGTGCCTTGACCCGGAAAAGGAAATCCGCCTGCCCTGGAACCCGGAATATGACACATGGCACGATTACTGGTTCGGCTTGGGGGTGAGGCCCCGTGTGATGCTGAACCAGATGTCGCTGATGGAGTATTTCCTGAGGGAAAAAGGCTGCTGGGTCATTGCGCCTGAATACATAGCCAGGATGCTTAAGGCGGGGGGAGGGCCGGATATCTGCGGACTGCAGGACGGCCCCGCGGAATCCGTGATTTATTACCTTGTAAAAAAAGGAAAATACGCCCGGTATGCCGTGGAATTCCTGGAAATAATGAAGCAGGTGCTGGGGGATATGGACGGGCTGAACATGCTTATCTGATGGATTAGCCCATGTTAAAGACGCCCATGCCTGTAATCTGCACGCAGGATGCAGGGACAGGGCGGCAGGGACAGGCAGCCAGACAGGCGGCAGGGACAGCCGGAAGGCGGATTGAAGGAGGGCTTTATGAAGATACGGGTATTGGTTGACAACAATACACTGATTGACCGGTACTTTGTGGGGGAACCGGCGGTGTGTTATTATATTGAAATGGACGGCATGCATATATTATTTGACACAGGATATTCCGATGTGTTCCTTAAGAATGCAAGGGCCATGGGCATGGATATGAAAGATATAACGCACATCGTTCTGTCCCACGGGCATAACGACCATACGGGCGGCCTTTCCCATGTGTGCGCGGACTGTATGGGAATCCATCATCCCCGCCCGGACATCCGTCTGGTTGCCCATCCGGGATGCTTTGAACCCAAGGTATGTGACGGCGAGGACATAGGTTCCCCCTGGGGAAGGAATGTGGCTGAAACGTGTTTTAGCTATATTCCTGCCGTAAAACCGTGGTTCCTGTCTGAAAACTGTGTGTTCCTGGGGCAGATTCCCCGGGAAAACGGGTTTGAGGGCAGGGATGCAATCGGGGTAAGGAAACCTTGGGACGGCGGATGTGGAGATGCAGGGGGGCAGGGAAAACAGTGTGTGAACGCACAAACAGATGACAGCTGGCAGCAGGACACCCTGGAGGATGATTCGGCCCTGGTGTGTAAGGCGGAGCATGGATTGTTCATCATCACAGGATGTTCCCACAGCGGTATCTGTAATATTGTGGATTATGCGGTCAAAGTGTGCGGGGAATCCAGGATTGTGGGGATTCTGGGAGGATTCCATCTGTTTGATGTGGATAACAGGCTGGAGCAGACCATCCGTTATCTGGAAAGGATGGGGGTAAAGACACTTTATCCATGCCACTGTGTATCCCTGAAGGCAAAAATAAAAATGGCAGAAACCCTGAATGTGTCAGAAGTGGGCGTGGGGATGGAAATCATGGCGCAGGACCGTATGTGCTGAAAAATTTTCCAGTTGACCTTTCATCAACTTTCTGTTATTATCTGTATCAGAATATTTTTGAAATTGAAAGCGAGGCGTCTTTTTGTTAATTGTATCTGTTAGTGGAAGATAATGAATCTATGGTGTACAGCAGGTCCGTGCTGCGCAGGTAATGGGGTTCCGGGTGTGATTCGGATACCGGATTGTCTGCGGGCGTAATTTGTTGTACCGTCATCCATAACAGATGGACATATGGAATTGTGTGCTGCGGCATGTGGATGCAGCACCTGTCAGACCTATGTGGCGAAACCTGTTGGTGGATGTCCATGGGTTTTTTATTTTCCACTTTTATTCTCATGAAACGGATGGTAAGGAATAAACAGGATGGAAAGGAAAACAGATACAATGAATCATACATTTGACGCAGTCGCATTTACAGAAATCATAGAACAGCTGGCAGAATACGCCAATTCACCGCAGGCAAAGGAAAAGATAAGGAACCTTCAGCCATACCTGGATGAAGGGGAACTTAAACGGAATATGAGGGACACCACCCAGGCCAGGCAGATGCTGGACCTTCTTGGCACGCCGCCCCTTCCTGTCATGGAACAGATCGGGCATATTGTGGAAAAGGCAGTGCTTGGGGAGCTGCTGCTTCCGGAGGAAATGGAGGAGGTGGGGATGTTCCTGGCAGCCGTCAGGCGGATGCAGTCATATCTGGAACGTGGGAAAATGCATCACATCCCGGCTGCATTTTACAGTGATGATTTATATCCCCTTACAGAACTGAAGGAGGAGATTGAGCGGTCGGTGCGCCATGGCAGGATTGACGACCATGCATCCGGCGCGCTTTGGGGAATCCGCAAGGAAATCCGCGCGCTGGAAGAAAAGATTAAGGATAAGGCGGATTCCCTGTTAAAAAATAATAAGAAGTATATGTCGGAGGCCTTTGTGGTCACCAGGAACCACAGGCTGTGCCTTCCTGTGAAAAAAGAGTATAAGTCCAGGGTGCCTGGCAGCGTCATAGACAGCTCATCCACAGGGGCCACGGTGTTTATTGAACCGGAAGCAGTGGCAAGGTTCCAGGACCAGAGGGAAATCCTGCTGGTGGAAGAGGACTGCGAGGAGAGGAAGATCCTCTACAGCCTGATGGATATGATTGCATCCCAGGAAACATCCATAAAAAGCAACCTGGAGACCCTGGCTAAGCTGGACTTCATCTTTGCCAAAGGCAAGCTCAGCGCACAGATGGAGGCAAGGGAACCCTCCATCAACACAGAAGGGCGGATCTGCCTGAAGGATGCCAGGCACCCCCTGCTGCCCCCTGACTCCAATGTGCCCCTGCAGTTTGAAATCGGCGGTGGGAAACGCGGAATGATCATAACAGGCCCCAATACAGGCGGAAAGACCGTGGCCATAAAGACCGTGGGGCTGTTTACACTGATGGCCGGATGCGGGCTGCACCTGCCCTGCGCTTACGGTGATGTGGCCATGAGGAACCGGGTGCTCTGCGATATAGGGGACGGACAGAACCTTACGGATAACCTGTCAACCTTTTCAGCCCATATCACCAATGTAATGGACATACTCCGCCGGGCCACCAGGGACAGCCTGGTAATCCTGGACGAACTGGGCTCAGGCACGGACCCGGCTGAAGGCATGGGGATTGCCATTGCCATACTGGAAGAGCTGCGCCTTCGCGGCTGCCTGTACCTGGTGACCACCCATTACCCGGAAGTCAAGTCCTATGCAAGGAAACACGGGGAAATCATCAGCGCCAGAATGGCATTTGACAGGGAAAACCTAAAACCTCTTTATTGCCTGGAAATGGGAAAATCCGGGGACAGCTGTGCGCTTTACATTGCAAAACGCCTGGGAATGCCAGGACACATGCTTAAGGTGGCTGCAGGGGAGGCTTACGGGGATATCAAGGAAAGCCTGAAGCAGGAACTGGGGCTGGAACAGGAAGAAGAGGACGGTATAAAGAGGATATATGAACCGGGTATCACGGTGATGAAGAAGAAAGCGGAGTCCACGGATGTATCAGGGATATTCTCAAGAGGGGACAGCGTGAGCGTGGAACCGGCCGGGGAGCCTGGCATTGTGGTAAAGCCTGCGGACCAGATGGGAAATGTCCTGGTGCAGGTAAAGAAGGAGAAGCGCATGGTGAACTACAAACGCCTGAAACTCAGGGTCAAGGCCGACCGTCTATATCCGGAGGACTATGATTTTTCCATTATCTTTGACAGCGTGGAGAACCGTAAGGCCAGACATGCAATGGAGCGGAAGTTCCAGGATGGAAGGGAGGTCAGGGTTGAGGATTATTAATTCTTTCATGGCAATTAAAATAATCCATGATTGACATTGTATTTGAACCTCCTCCATGATAGAATAACCATGTATGGTTGAACCGAAATCAGAGGATAGCTGGTAACTATAAATTGCCATGCATCCGAAGCGCAATCATCAGACGGGCAAAGTCTTTTGATTACTTCTAAACAGATGATATATGGAGGACTTGATTTTTCAAGTCCTCTTTTAGAATGATTTTTGTCAGCAACCTGTTTCACGGTCTGTATGTAGTATGTAGTTTCTTGTAAACTGACCTTAAGATTGCTTATAACGCGGGACAGCCAAAATGAAAGGTACGGAGTAATATATCATGAAGACACTGGGGACAAAACGCATTGATGTAAAAAAACATAACAGGGGCCAGATCTTAAAACTGATTGCCACCGGGACCTGCAACAACCGTGTGGAACTGGTGGCCCACATGGGCATGACCAAGATGGCCATAACCAACATGGTGTCGGAACTGGCGGATAAGGGGCTTGTAAAAGAGGGCGGCGTGGACCAGTGCGATGGCGTGGGCCGCAACCCCATCAGCCTCAGGATACCATCGGGCGCGCCTAATACCATTGGGATCCTGATCCTCAGGGACCGGTGCGAGGCCGTGCTCTGTGATTTTTACCTGAATGTACGGCACAGGAAGACCATCATGCTGCAGCAGCCGGATAAAAGGGAATTGATATCCATTATCTACGCCCTGACGGACGCCATGCTTGAATATGAAAAGAACATTCTGGGCATTGGGATTTCCAGTATCGGTCCCATTGATTTTGACCGGGGCATGATACTGAACCCGCCTTACTTTTACGGTATCCATGACATACCGGTGGCCAGTCTTTTGGAGGACAGGTATTCCCTGCCCGTGTTCATGGACCATGACAACCAGAGCGCGGCCCTGGCAGAACTACTCTATGGGAATGGGAAGAACAGGGACAGCTTCATGCTTTTAGGCATAGCAAGGGGCGTGGGCTGCGGCATTGTAAAAAACGGGGCATTGTATGTGGACTCCAGGAAGCTGGCGCCTGAGGTTGGTCATGTGAGCATTGACTACAGGGGGAAAAAATGTATTTGCGGAAACCGCGGCTGCCTGGAACTGTATGTGAATACGGATGAAATCCTGGGGCGGCTGAGGAAGGCCACGGGCCAGTCCCTGAGCTTTGCCGGATTCTGCCAGATGAAGGAAACAGACCGGATGTGCGAAATATTCGAGGATGTGACGGAAAAGATAACTTCTGCCCTGGTGAGCACCGTAAACCTGCTGAACCTGGACTTGGTCCTGCTTGGATATGATGGGGTCCATCTGCCTGAAAAGTATGTCAAACAGCTGGAGGATGGAATCAATGAATTTAAATTCGCCAGGGACAGGAGCAGGACCGGGGTGAAACGGGCGTACTTTGGGGAGGATTCACAGCTGTTGGGAGCTGTCTGCAATGTGCTGAATCAGGTGTATGAGGGGAATATGCTATTGGATTAGAGCATGTTTTTTAGACATACCCAAGGGGTGTGCCGGGGCGTAAGAGGATGCCGGGCACGCCCTTTTTCGATGGAGTCCTGCTTTTGTCATGGAGTCCTGCTTTTATAATGGAGTCATACTTTTGTAATACAGCCCTACCTTCAGCCCTGTCCTGTGCATATCGCACAAAAACAGCATCCGATTAATAGATAGATCATACAATATTTAATTAGTATATTGACTTTACTAATTAAAGGGATTATGATGAAAATAAAGTAAGGAAAAGGAGATGATGCTGTGGATATCATTACGGTTGGGGAGATGGTCATTGACTTTATCCCGGGAACAGAGGAGGGCAGCTATATCCGCAATCCGGGGGGTGCGCCGGCCAATGTGGCCATTGCGGCGGCCAGGAACGGACTGTCCGCCGGAATCTTCTGCAAGGTGGGGGACGATGCTTTTGGCCGTTTCCTGATACGGACCCTGGAGGACAATAAGGTGACTCCTTTAAGCCCGCAGCTGTGCGGGGAGGCGGTTACCACCATGGCCTTTGTCTCACTCACACCCGGCGGGGAGCGGAGCTTCACCTTTGCAAGGAAGCCGGGCGCGGATATGTTCCTGCGCGTATCAGATATCCAGGAAGGGTACCTTGGGGGCTGCAAGGTCATTCATGGAGGTTCCTGTTCCCTGTCAAAGGGGGAGGCCAGGGCCGCAACCATCCATGCGCTGAAACGGGGACATGAGATGGGGAAGATGGTGAGTTTTGATGTGAATTACAGAAACCTGATGTGGGACGACGACAGGCAGGCGGCAGCGGACGCTGTCATGGGTATCCTTCCATACGTGGACCTCTTAAAGATTTCAGAGGAAGAGACAGACATGATTGGGGGGCGGGAAAACATAGACCGGGTCATGAAGCAGAACCAGGTGGCGGTGGTGGTCGAAACCCTGGGATCGGAAGGGGCAAGGTGCTTTTTCGCAGGAACCTCCTTTGTGGTAAAGGGACGCAGGGCGGACGCCATTGTGGATACAACGGGTGCAGGGGATGCGTTCTGGGGAGGTTTCCTTTCCAGGCTGCTGATAAAAGGCGCTGACCGAACAGGCATATTTACAAGGGAAATCCTGGAGGACGCCATGAGGTACGGCAATGTAAGCGGTTCCCTGTGCGTCCAGTCCAAGGGAGCCATTGCATCCCTTCCCGCCAGGGCGGAGATTGAACTGTATTTGGAGGAAGACTGATGAGCAAAGAAATATGGAACCAATCCTGCATTATTTCGCCGTCCCTTATCTGCCTGGACCTGTGCAACCTTGAGCAGCAGGTCAGGCTGGTGGAGGAAAGCGGCATCCGGATGCTGCATGTGGACATACTGGACGGGCATTTCAGTCCAAGCATGCCTCTGGGGCTGGAGACGGTAAAACAGCTGAGGAAGAAGACGGACCTGGAATTTGAGGCCCATGTAATGACGGCCAATCCTCAGTACTTTATTGATGAACTGTTGGAATGCGGTGTTTCGCAGATTGTATTCCACATTGAGACAGCGGACCATGTGGACGGGCTTTTAAACTATATCCATGGAAAGGGTGTGCGGGCCGGTGTGGCCCTGAAGCCGGGGACGCCCCTGACCGTCCTTGATTATGTCCTGGACAAGTGCGACGCGGTCCTGCTGATGTTAATCAATCCCGGTTTTGCCCAGTGCGCAGGGGAGGCCCAGGTATCCTACGGGGACCGTAAAATCAGGGACCTGAGGAAGATGATAGATGGCAGGGGACTGGATACCGGAATTATTCTGGACGGAAGGATTTCCCCAAAGAACATAGAGGATTACGGCAGGGGGATTGCCAATATATTCGTGGCGGGAAGCACCTGCATCAAAAAGGACGACCTGGTGGGAAGCCTGAGGGCGGTCAATGACCTGGCAAAAACCCTGAATGGGGATTCGAAGGAGTGATGGGATGGGATATTACAGCGATGAGTACAGGAATACATATACAACGGTTTTAAAGGAACTGGATACGGCCCTTGGCAGCGTGGACCCGGCGGCAGTGGAAGCGCTGGTGGATGCTGTGCTGGACGCGGACCAGGTGTTTTTTGTGGGTGTGGGAAGGGTGCTTCTGTCCCTTCAGTCCATTGCAAAACGTCTGGCGCACCTGGGAATTTGCACCCACTATGTGGGAGAAATCACAGAACCGGCCATTACAGGCAACGACCTGCTGATTGTGGGTTCAGGCAGCGGTTCCACCCTGTTTCCCCTGGGGATTGCAAAAAAGGCAAAGGCAGCCGGGGCCAGGGTGGTGCACATCGGCTCCAATCCGGACAGTGAGATGAAGGATGTGGCTGAGTTCATGGTACGGATTCCCGTGCGGACCAAGAATTATCTGGAAGATGAGATTGTTTCCGTACAGCCCATGACCTCACTTTTTGAGCAGAGCCTTCTGATACTGGGAGATACCGTCGCCAAGATGATTATTGATAAAAAGCAGATTGACATGAAGAGCCTGTGGAAATACCATGCAAACCTGGAGTAGGGGAAACTGGAGTGTGGGACATGAAAAAGGAATGGATGAAGTATGCCGGCAGCATGCAGCAGCTGGCTTATGTAAGACCGCTGGCATATAAAGAGGGCCGTGCGGAAAACATGAATGCCTGGGAAATCAAATCCGGCCACATGGCCTTTCATGTGATGGCGGATAAATGCCTGGACATATCGGATCTTTCATATAAGGGCATGAATATGTCATTTATGGCAAAGCCCGGGCTGATGGGGCGGGGGCATTATGACACCCATGGACAGGAAGCCCAGAGAAGTATCATGGGCGGGCTTCTGTTCACCTGCGGCCTGGAAACAATCTGCGCGCCCTGCAATGTGGATGGCAGGGATTACCCCATGCATGGCAGGATGAGGACAACGCCGGCCGAACATGCGGGGGCGGACGCTTACTTTGACGGGGACGAGTATGTGATTTCCGTGAAGGGGGAGATGCGGGAAGCTGAACTGTTTGGGGAGAACATGGTCCTTAGAAGGACCATAGAGACAAGGCTGGGTTCCAACTCCATCCTGGTTACGGATGAGATAGAGAACCAGGCATTCCGCCCGGAACCCCTGATGCTGCTCTACCACTGCAATATGGGTTATCCCTTTTTAGATGAGACCTGCGAGCTGGTGCTGCCGGTAAAACAGGTGACAGGAAGGGAAGCCTTTGCAGAACAGCATGTGGACAGATGGAACTGGATGGATGAACCAAAACCAAATGAACCGGAATATGTTTTCCTCCATGACATGGCTGAGGATGAATCAGGCACCACCATGGCCATGGTGGTGAACCACGGCAGGAAACTGGCCCTCTGCCTGGAATTTAACCGGAAGAACCTGCCTTACTTCATGGAATGGAAGTCCATGGCTTCCGGGGATTATGCCCTGGGCCTGGAACCTTCCAACTCCAGTGTGTACGGCAAGCCATATCATATCAGCCAGGACAAGGTCCATTACCTGCAGCCCTTTGAAAAGGAAGTGAACCAGATCCGGTTCACGGTACTGGAAGGTGAAGAGGCAATCAGGAACTGCCGGGAACGGATTATTAAAATAAAAGGAGAACCAGAATGAAACGATCAGAAATCAACGCAGTCATTAAAAAGTTTGAAGCCCTGATGAAGGAGCACTGTTTTGAACTTCCGCCCTACTTGGGTTTTACGCCAGAGGAGTGGCAGGATAAGGGACATGAATATGATGAGATACGGGATAACATGCTGGGATGGGATGTGACGGATTACGGCGAGGGGGACTTTGACAAGCTGGGCCTTGCGCTGATTACAATCCGCAATGGGAATGTACATAATCCAAAGTACCAGAAACCGTATGCGGAGAAGATCATCATGTGTGACAGCGGACAGGTATCCCCCATGCATTTCCACTGGGGCAAGATGGAGGACATTATCAACCGAGGGGGTAATGACATTGAATTCACCCTTTACAATGCGGATAAGGAGACAGAACAGCTGGCTGACACGGACGTTGAGATTTGTCAGGACGGACGTCGGTATACCATGCCGGCCGGGACCAAGGTAATCCTGCATCCAGGCGAAAGCCTGACCCTGTACCCATACCTGTACCATGAGTTCGTCATTCCCGAGGGCGGACCTGTGCTGATTGGGGAAGTATCCATGTGCAATGATGACAATACGGACAACCGTTTCTTGAATCCGCTGGGAAGATTCCCGACCATAGAAGAAGACGAAGCGCCTTACAGGCTGCTCTGCAATGAGTATCCGCCTGCAAAGGATTGATTACAATCCGTCCGTCAACCCTTAAGGAGCGGGAATGCCGCAGGCAGGGAACCTGCGGCATCCCCATTATCCTAGAGCGTGTCTGAAAATTCATTCCCGCCATCTGCCCTAAGGAATCCACCATAGGTACCCC
>ERZ791803.1005-NODE-1005-length-14459-cov-3.957512_pt1 | contig 14459 bp, 10 predicted proteins | sample MGYA00510307_ERZ791803 | MGnify/ENA primary metagenome ERZ791803 (study PRJEB30046, sample SAMN00791963) | human gut metagenome | study: EMG produced TPA metagenomics assembly of the A metagenome-wide association study of gut microbiota in type 2...
GAAATCAGGCGTTTCTCGTAAAAACCATCGAAAAACCACGAAACGCCACAACAAAACGAACTGGAGGCGATAGTTCTTCTACTTGGCACAACATTTACAAATTGGGAAAGGAGAATTAGAAATGAAGATGAAACGGTACTTATTTGGCACAGCCATGGCGGCTTGCCTGATCGGCGCGCTGCTGACCACTGCTTCGGCGGAGGAACCCACCGGGGACATTACCCTGACCCAGGCGACAACCGGCGGAAACTATACCGTATCCGAGGCCGGCACCATTACCGTTCAAGGACAAGTTACCCTCAACGGCAACGGTGACGCTTTCACCATCAACGCAGACACCCAACTGGTGTTTGAAGAGGGCGCATCCTTGACGCTAAGCGGTTACACCAACGGCTTTGTGGTGGAGAACGCCACTGTGACCAGTGATGATATGAATATCACCGCCGCCAGCCAGATGGATGTGTTTCGTCTGAGAACGAACGGCGAGCTGTCCCTGTCTGGCAGCAACACCATTACCGGCAGCAGCAAGGAGGGAACCACCAATCGAGGCATTGTCCTGGAGGGCGGCGGCAACCAGAATCAGGCCATTACTTTGGCGGCTGATACCACTCTGGCGGCAAACAACTTCTATCGCGGTCTGGAGACGGGCGGTGCCAAGCACTACACCGTCAGCGGTGCAGGTATGGGAAGAAGTACTTTCAACTTCCAGGGCAACACCGTGGGCATGGCTCTGAGCTATTTTGACGAGGATGCCAATTACGAGAACTGCAAGCTGGATGTCTCCAACTGTGTTGAGAACGGCATTTTTATGCGGCAGGACAACGCCGCCATCTGGGGCCTGTACTTCGACGGAGTAAACATCCACTGTGTGAACGACGATGAAACCAGCGGCATTGCTATTCGTTTCCACGCCGGTCCTTTCCGTTTTGACAACTCCGTTATGACGATTGACGGCTCCACCACCACGGGCCTGTGGATCTATGACGGCTGGGATGCCACCCGTACCGGCAGCGGCATCTCCAACTCCACCATCACGGTAAAGAATGTCACCGACAACATTATTCGAAGATCCGGTAAAGCCATCACCATGGCCATCTGCCACGACTGGACTCTTGACGGCTCTACCGTCAGCATCGACAACTGCGGCTACGCGGGCATTAACCTGGCCAACGATACTCAGGTCACCCGTTCTGGCTTGCGTTACACCGCAGTGCCGAGAATGGTGGGCGGTAAGCTGATCGTCACCGATTCTGTCGTTCATAGCTCTAATATGGAGGATATTGATTCCCGCAATCAGAATGGTTCTGCGCTGTTTGCTGTCCAGGTGGGACAGTTTCTGGAATTTGGCGATGATGTGACCGCTTATAATGACGATAACGAGCGTCCCATCGTGATGTGTGCCAAGGGCAGCGATCCCTATCCGCATTTTATCAGTAATATCATTTTTACACCGGCAACATATGACCTCAGCGGGCTTGCTGCGGAACTAAATACTGACCTGCGCTTTACGATGACGGGCGGCAGTTCCAAGGACTTGGCAACTGATAGCTATGCCATAGCAAGAAACAAGCCGGTCAATGAGAACGGCGAGACTCTTTCTATAGTGACGCTGACTGAGATGGAGTATAACAACGTGAAAAATGCTGACGGCACCCTGACTGTGAGCGTCAATGGAAACTCCTATATCTATCACGCAAACAGAGCCGCTGACGATGGTTCCCGCTACATCTGGGTTCCTGCTGGAGCAGTAATTGGCGGAGGTATGTAATATGAAATCAAAAGTGAACCGTGTTTTATCCTGTTTGTTAACAGTCCTGTTGCTTCTGACGATGTTGCCGGTCAGTGCGCTGGCTGAAGGAGATCTGAAAACTGAACTTGGCATCACGACAGAGGATGTGACTGTAACTGATATTTCCGAGGCGAACAACGCAACACTTACTAATGCAGCCTTGGAAAGATATTGGGGCCTTTACGCTGCTAATGCGTTAGACATATTTCCTGGCCGCATACACTCAGCTTGCCACATTGCATCTACCGCCGATCCAAAATCACCGTATGTGACACTCACCATGAATGTCCCGGAGCAGAAATCAGAAGACGAGGGTGGCGATGAGTTTCCTGGGGCAACAACAGGCTGGGCAGTCCTTGCGCTTGTGGATGGTGAACTTGTAACTTATCCCACAGAAAAAACGGACGAAAACAAACTGAAATTTACCGTAAGATTGGGGGAGGCAGGAACCGATCTTGCCCTTGCAAGTTTGACGGATGCTTCGATTCCCCTTTACTTTGCCACAACAGGTGATTGGGGAACTCTCACGCTCCAACCAGGTAATGTCATAAAAGATGATTCTCTGGGCTGGGTTCGACCCTATACGCTGACTTTGGATATATCGGAGGGTGTGAAACAGCGCTTACAGAATGAACAGTTTCTTTATAATTTTGACCTGGTATTTTATCTGAACAGCGTCGGCCTGAAAATTGATGCGGAGAGCATTTCCTTCTCCGAAAACCCTCTGTTCCAACTGGATCCTGAGCAAACAGAGAAAGTCAGCGATGGCTGCTATAAGTTCACGGCCAGTATAAATATTGAGGCTTGGAAAGAAGGAAACTTTACAAATGCGGTGGGGGTCAGCTATGCCGCACCCAATGCGGAGTCTCTGCTGTTCGAGGGAGAACTGCAAGTTACCCTTCCTCCCCTAAACCCATGGGCCGGTATGATTGGCTGCGTCCCCCTGGCCATCACCGTTGTGAATCCTCCTGAGGATGTAAATACCTACCACAAGATCACCGTCACTCAGGGCAAGAACGGTGAGATCAGCCCCCGCGGCGTGGAGGGCGAGGTCTGGGTCAAAGACGGCGACACCCCAACCTTCACAATTACCCCCGATCAGGGCTACCACATTGCTGATGTGATCGTGGATGGCGAGAGCGTTGGCGCAGTGGAAACCTATACCTTTGAATCCGTTGCTGATGACTCTCACTCTATTACCGCTGTCTTTGAGGAAAATCCCTATGTCACCATCACCCCCGCTAACATGACGATTTACATGGGCGGCGACGGCGGCTACGAGGGCGTTGTCGGCGAAGACGGAAATCTGGTGGGGGAAGAGACCAGCTACAACTCCCTCCCCGAGCCTCTGTTTAAAATCTCCGCCCCCTCTGACGTTAATCCCACAGAGCTGACCTTTACCAACAAGACCACTTGGAACAGCTGGCAGCCCGTATTGGCTGGCACTGGTTCGGATGGAACCGCCTATTACAGACTTGCCGATCAAACGGACAACACTCCCATCCGCGTCCAGTTCGTCGACAAAGATAATAATATCCACGAGAGCGATACCTTCAACCCCACTGACGTGGGCAACCTCTATGTCGACTATGATATCAATATCTTCTCCGGCAAACAGGATGTTGTAACGGTCACAGATACCAATAACAAGGAGTACAACATCTCCCGCCAATCCGGCACTCTGACCGTCCGGGCGGTGGCCGACAGCGAACCGGATGATGACCCGACCGTTGATGTCATTGATGAAAGTCGTCTTCCCAAAGTAGAGGCCGGCAAGGCTGTTGCCGTGGCTCCCGATAATACCACCTACACCATCAACGACACCGGCGTGCCGGCAGTAAATGTCAAGCCCTCCCTCCTGTTCGACAGCATTATCGAGGATGCTGCTGATTCCACCGCTCGCACCGATGCCCTTAAAGCGCGAATTACAAGCGAGTATGGCGCCGATGCCAATGTCTATGAAATCAAATATTTGGATCTGGTAGACGCCAACAACGGCAACGCCTGGATCAAGGCCAGCAAACCGGTAGATATCTACTGGGGCTATCCAGCAACCGCAGATCAAAGCACCCAGTTCGCTGTTGTACATTTCAAAGATTTGCATCGCGACGGTGAAAACTCCGGATACGAAACCAGCGATATTGAGAATTGCGAAGTAGAGACCATTCAGGCGGAAAGTACCGCACAGGGTATCAAGTTCACGGTGCAACCCGGCCAGTTCTCTCCTTTCGCACTGGTCAAAGCTCAGGTATTTACCATTGAAGCGTCCGCAGGCGAGAACGGCAGCATTTCTCCCAGCGGCTCGGTCGCCGTGGTAAAGGACACTGACCAAACATTTACCATTACACCGAATAGCGGCTATCACATCGCCGATGTGAAGGTGGACGGCGTAAGTGTGGGCGCGGTTGATACCTATACTTTCTATGATGTTGCCGAAAACCATACGATTTCCGCCACCTTTGACCGCAACAGTTCCGGTGGCGGCTCCGGCACCCGTGACGACTACACCCTGCATTATGTGGTCAACGGCGGCAAGCATCTGTCCTCCGAGACCAAAAGCTCTCCCTGGACCAAGCCCTATGAAGAACTGCCCGTCCCTGTCCGCGACGGCTACACCTTTGAGGGCTGGTACACCGACCTGCGCCTCACTCAGCCCGTCACCGGCGACGTCCGCGTGGACTCCACCACCGTGGACCTCTACGCCAAGTGGAGCGGCGGTAAGGACTACGGCCCCGACGACACCGGCGTGTCTAAGTGGCTGGAGACCGACGAGCACAACGCCTTCCTCAGCGGCTATCCTGACTGCTCCTTTGGTCCCGACAAGAACATGACCCGCGCCGAGGTGGCTCAGATGTTCTACTCCCTGCTGCTGAATAAGGACGTGAAGATCACCAAGTCCTTCTCCGACGTGCCCGCCGACGCTTGGTACGCCAAGGCCGTGAATACCCTGTCCAGCCTGGGCATGCTGGGCGGCTATCCCGACGGCACCTTCCGTCCCGATGCGCCTATTACCCGTGCTGAGTTCGCCGCCATTGCTCTGGCCTTTGCCTACGATCCCACCAACGCCAGCTGCTCCTACACCGATGTGAGCACCGTTGCCTGGTACTACACCTACGTGGCACAGGCCACCACCTACGGCTGGATCGGCGGCTACCCCGACGGCAGCTTCCGGCCCAACAACTCTATCACCCGCGCTGAGGTGGCGGTCATCGTCAACAACATGCTGGGCCGCAGCGCGGACGAGCGCTACATCGACCGCAACAGCGACGAACTGGTGGACTTTGTGGATCTCTCCAGCAAACACTGGGCCTACTACACTATTATGGAGGCCACCAATACCCACGACTACACCAGCAATTCCGGCGGCGAGTCCTGGAAGTAAGTCAAGATAGCCCGACATTTCTCGCTTCAACAAGCACAGAGCCCCAGACAGCGATTGTCTGGGGCTCTATATTTCGATACCAACATAAATGCCCCAGCAGGTCAACCTGCCGGGGCAATTTATTTTTTAAAATGAAATAACAATACGGTAAAGAGATGTGTGACACAATCCATATCTCTTGTGGACGCTTTCTTTCCCGTGAGCAGAACCTGAGTTGAATTTATTTCACTACGGTTTCCAGTTCCCTGGGGGGATGCCACCCTATATATAGCCTACTATTATAGTTGTTTATTATTATGTTATATCAATAGTAATAAAAAAGGAGGATTATAATATGAATTCAACAAAATCAGGCGTTAAAAATAAAACGATCAAAGCTCGCATTTCAGAAGAAGAGTATGAAACTATTTTAGAGCAACGCCAGGCGAGCGGATTGAGTGAGAGTGAGTTTGTGCGGCGTGCGCTCTTTGGTGTCCAGATCTCCAGCCGTGGAGCAGGAAATCAAAAAGCCATGGCCCATATTTGTGAGATTCAATCACTTCTGAATCAGGCCAGACTTGCTATGTGCGACGCCGTTGTTATCGATGAAATTCAAGAGGAGGTTTCCAATTTATGCCGGTGCTTATCATGATGAATAAACGCTACAATGACGATGAAGCGTTAGAGACAGTAGTGAGATATGTTCTTCGAACCGGATGTGGATACTGTGGCGGGTACGGAGTAGACATGAACTACCCAGTGCAGCAGATGCAGCAGGTAAAAGTCCTTTGGGGCAAAGACCATGGCCGTCGGGTACGTCATTTTATTCTGTCTTTCAAAAAGTTGGAAACAATTGGCTATGAGCAGCTGATGCGGCTGGGATTTGAGATTTGTAAATACTATTCCGATTATCAGTCTGTCTACGGCCTTCATACAGACACAGATCATCTCCATCTGCACTTTGCAGTAAATACCGTCTCCTACAAAGATGGGAAGATGTACGCCGGTGGCCTCTCAGACTGGTACCGTTTGCAGGGATACATACAAGGTTTATTGCCTCAGTGGTATGTGGATTTAAGAGCTTCGGATGGGGTGAGTGATAGGGAATACGCTCTTGAAGCTTGTATGTCTTGACTGGTATCCGGGCTTTACCTATGAAGACAATGTGAGACCCGGAGACGGAACTTTGTAAATGATATGCAGGCATCGGAATAGGAATTTAAGAAGATCGTTCTTACAGTCTGAATCTCAGGCAAATCTACCCTCTGATTTTCCAAGACCAGGGGGCGGTATTTTGTCCAAGAAGAATATTAAAAACAGGGGAGAAGGCCTCGGCATGATTGGAAAAAGCAGGGCTCTTATGGTATACTGGGCTCATAGTTTTGCATGATCAGCAGGTCGGCCTGCCGTAGGCAGCGTCTGCATACATACAGGAGGAACCATTTATGGCAGAAACCAATACAAGCAACATTGGCTTTGAAAAACAGATCTGGGATGCAGCTTGTGTACTGCGCGGAAATCTGGATGCTTCGGAGTATAAATCCGTGGTCCTGGGACTGATTTTCTTAAAATATATCTCCGACCGCTTTGAGGCCAAGTATCAGGAACTAGTAGAAGAGGGCGACGGCTTTGAGGAGGACAAGGACGAATACACCGCCGAGAATATCTTCTTTGTGCCAGAGAACGCCCGGTGGAGCGTGATCGCCGCAGCGGCACACACGCCAGAGATCGGCACCGTCATCGACGAGGCCATGCGCAGCATTGAGAAGGAGAACAAGCGGCTCAAGGATATCCTGCCCAAGAACTTTGCCCGTCCGGAGCTGGATAAGCGCCGTCTGGGGGAGGTAGTAGACCTGTTCACCAATATCCAGATGGTGGAGCACGGCAACAGCAAGGACATTCTGGGCCGCACCTATGAGTACTGCTTGGCCAAATTCGCCGAGCAGGAGGGCAAGCTGGCGGGGGAATTCTATACCCCTGCCTGCGTGGTCAAAACTCTGGTGGAGATCTTACAGCCCTATAACGGCCGGGTCTACGACCCCTGCTGCGGCAGCGGCGGCATGTTCGTCCAGTCGGCCAAGTTCGTAGAGAACCACGGCGGCAACATCAACAAGATTTCCGTCTATGGGCAGGACTCCAACCCCACCACCTGGAAGCTGGCCCAGATGAACCTGGCCATCCGCGGCATTGATGCCGACCTGGGCAAGTTCAGCGCCGACACCTTCTTCAACGACGCCCATCCTCAGCTGAAAGCCGACTTCATCATGGCAAACCCTCCCTTCAATCTGTCCAACTGGGGGCAGGACAAGCTGCTGGACGATGTGCGCTGGCAGTACGGCACGCCCCCGGCGGGCAACGCCAACTTTGCCTGGCTCCAGCACATGATCTGGCACCTGGCCCCCAACGGCCGCATGGGCATGGTGTTGGCCAACGGCTCCCTGTCCTCCCAGAGCGGGGGAGAGGGTGAGATCCGCAAAAACATCATCAACGCCGATCTGGTGGACTGTATCGTGGCCATGCCCTCCCAGCTGTTCTACACCACCCAGATTCCCGTCTCCCTGTGGTTCCTGGCTAAGAATAAGAAGCAGAAGGGGAAGACCCTGTTCATCGACGCCCGGAAGATGGGCACCATGGTCACCCGCAAGCTGCGGGAGCTCACCGACGAGGACATTCAGAAGCTGGCCGACACCTACAACGCCTATGTGGACGGCACTCTGGAGGAGATCAAGGGCTTCTGCGCTGTGGCCACCACGGAGGAGATCGCCAAGCAGGACTACATCCTCACCCCCGGCCGGTATGTGGGCATTGAGGAGCAGGAGGACGACGGGGAGCCCTTCGAGGAGAAAATGGGGCGGCTGACCAAGGAACTGTCGGAGCTGTTCCAAAAATCCCATGAGCTGGAGGCACAGATCAGGGAGCGACTGGGGGCGATTGGGTATGAGGTGTGATGGCTGGATTTGCACAACTATTGGGGAACAACTTGTTTTACAAAGAGGATATGATATCAGTAAGACGGAACAAACAGAAGGTAGAATTCCAGTTATATCCTCAAGTGGTGTAAAAAGTTATCATAATCAATATAGAGAGCAAGGTCCCGGTGTTCTGTTGGGCAGAAAGGGGTCAATTGGGACAGTCTACTATACAGAAGATAATTATTGGCCTCATAGCACCACATTATTTGTGAAAGACTTTCGTGGTAACTCTCCTGAATTTGTATACTATTTCTTTCTCTCTATTGCAGAAAAATTAAAAAATATGGATGTTGGCACATCAAATCCTACATTAAATAGGAACCATGTTCACCCTATGTGTGTAGTGTGGCCAAGTATCAGCCAGCAAAAAAAGATAGTCTGTATTTTGCGTGCTCTTGATAAAAAAATCGAACTGAACAACAAGATCAATGAGAATTTGGAGCAGCAGGCACAAGCCATATATCAAGAATGGTTTAGCAATGTCGATGCCGCAAAAGAAAGGGCAACTCTTTCGGTTATATGCTCGTATTCCAAAGATCGAGTAGCTGTTTCTAAGTTGGATGTTAACACTTACTTCTCAACGGAGAATATGCTACCTGGAAAGACTGGCGCTGCGGAGGCTTCCAGCCTGCCGACAACAGTACAAACAACGGCGTGTCATGTGGGGGATACCTTGATTTCCAATATCCGTCCCTATTTTAAGAAAATCGTATACTGCCATGAGGAGTGCGGATGCTCAACAGATGTTTTGTGCTTTGTACCTGCTTATCCCAAGTATTCAGCCTACTTATACAGTACCCTTTATTCCGATAGATTCTTTGACTTCATGGTAGCAGGCTCAAAAGGAACCAAAATGCCCCGTGGAGATAAGCAACAGATTATGACTTATCCAGTGACACTTCCTACAGATACTGAACTGGAAAGGTTTAACGCAGTAGTGGTTCCTATCCTGATGCAGATTCAAAATAACCGCAACGAGAATAAGCGGCTTTCTTTGATGAGAGACACTCTTTTACCAAAATTAATGAGTGGAGAAATTAATCTGGGGAGTGTAAGAGAATGAGTAAATGCACTCAAGATGTAGCAGGCAAAAAGCATCAAAAATTTTTGAGAAAAAACATGAGTATGTTTGTTAAAGGAAGATGGTTTCCTCTCATAATTACACTTATTGTATTAGCGGTATTTGTTTTAGTGATGGCTTTATTTGGTTGGCGTATTACTTATGCTCCAGGATTAGAAAATAGCTGGGATGCGATTTCTGCCATGGCGGCATGGGCTGGGGCAATTGGTACTGTTGTAGCAGTTTTTAGTGCAATTTATGTAGCACACCGACAAAATGAAATCGCTTTATTTGAAAAGCGATATACTGCTTATATGAAATTTAATAAGCTGTATGGATTTGCACGGTCATTAGATAAGCAAATGTTTGAAGACGAAGATACATTACAGGATGCTAAATTTGTTCTTGATATAAGCGCAAAAATTGCCTTTTTTTGCATAGGTATTCAAACACAATTTGGATTTCAACCTATGGCAAAGGAAGAAGGCTTCAATTTGGAGGGAGTATCTCAAGTTTCTGCAATATTGCAACAATATCAAAATGATATTGTAATGCTATCCTATCTTTATGATTTAGAATTTAACGACCAGCTTATAATGGAACGAGAACTCGAAAATATATTTGCTTGTCTTTCGAAGTTTATGACACAAGTTACATTATATACTTTCGAAGAAAATAGCAAATATGATGATTCCGCAAGGAAAATGTTTATTTCCCGAATTAACGATTTCCATAAAAAATATTGGATGCTTTTTGAAAAATCATTAAGATTATAATCTTTTAGGAAGTGATCCACCATGCCCTTCACCGAATCAAACTATGAAAACGCCGTCTTACAGCTCTTCACCCAGACTCTGGGCTATTCCTACGCCTACGGCCCGGACATTGAGCGGGACTACCACTCGCCCCTGTACGAGGACGAGCTGCTGCCCGCCCTCCGGGCCGTCAACCCTGATCTGCCGCAGGCGGCGCTGGACGATGCGGTGTACAAGCTGAAAAACTTTGAATCCGGCTCCCTCCTGCAGAAAAACATGGTCTTTACCGACTATCTGCAAAACGGCGTGCCGGTGAAGTTCGTGGTGAAGGGGGAGGAGCGCTCCGGTTTGGTGTATCTGGTGGACTATCAGCATCCGGAGAATAACCGCTTTACCGCTATCAACCAGTGGACGGTAATCGAGAACAGCGAAAAACGGGCCGATGTGGTGCTGTTTGTCAACGGCCTGCCTCTGGTGGTGGTGGAGCTGAAGTCTCCCTCCCGGGAGGAGACCGACGCCTCCGCCGCCTACCGGCAGCTGCGCAACTATATGTATGAGATCCCGTCCCTGTTCATCTACAACCAGGTCTGCGTCATGAGTGACCTGACCACCTCCAAAGCGGGCACTATCACCTCCGGCGAGGACCGCTTTATGGCGTGGAAAACCAAGGACGGCAGCTACGAAAACACCCAGTATGCCCAGTTTGACACCTTCTTTGAGGGCATTTTTGAGAAAGAGCGGTTCCTGGACATTTTACAGAACTTCATCTGCTTCAATGTGGACGGGGCCAACACCTTTAAGATTCTGGCGGGCTACCACCAGTATTTTGCGGTCAAAAAGGCCATCGAGTCCACCAAACACGCCACCGTCACCGACGGCAAGGGCGGCGTGTTCTGGCACACCCAGGGCAGCGGCAAGTCATTGTCCATGGTGTTTTACGCCCACTACCTGCAAACGGCGCTGGAAAGCCCCACCATTGTGGTCATCACCGACCGCAACGACCTGGACAACCAGCTCTACGGCCAGTTCTCCCGGTGCAAGGATTTCCTTCGCCAGACGCCCCAGCAGGCCGAGAGCCGGCAGAACCTGCAGGAACTGCTGGCGGGCCGTCAGGCTAACGGTATCATCTTTACCACCATGCAGAAGTTCGAGGAGACCGGCGAGCCCCTATCAGAGCGCCGGAATATTGTGGTCATAGCGGATGAGGCCCACCGGGGCCAGTACGGTCTTACCGAAAAGGTGGTAACTAAACAGAATGAACAGGGCGAGCTGGAGGTCAGAACCTCGATAGGCACTGCCCGGATCATCCGGGACAGCCTGCCCAACGCTACATACATCGGTTTTACCGGCACCCCAATCTCTTCCAAGGACCGCAGCACCCGGGAGGTATTTGGCGACTATATCGACATCTACGATATGACCCAGGCGGTAGAGGACGGAGCCACCCGCCCGGTCTACTATGAGAGCCGGGTCATCCACTTGAAGCTGGACGAACATATCCTGCAGCTCATCGACGCGGAATATGACCTGATGGCCCAAAACGCCGACCCCTATGTGATCGAGAAGAGTAAAAAGGAACTGGGCCAGATGGAGGCAATCCTGGGCAATGACCAGACTATCGCCTCTCTGGTGGACGACATTCTGAACCATTACGAGAACTACCGGGCCAATCTGCTCACCGGCAAGGCTATGATCGTGGCCTACTCCCGCCCCATTGCCATGAAAATCTACAAGCGCATCCTCCAGCTGCGCCCGACCTGGACAGAAAAGGTGGGCGTGGTCATGACCCAGGGCAACAACGACCCTGAGGAATGGCGGGAGATCATCGGCAACAAGGCCCACAAGGAAGATCTGGCCCGGAAGTTCAAGGACAACGATTCCCCCCTGAAAATCGCCATCGTGGTGGATATGTGGCTCACCGGGTTTGATGTGCCGTCTCTGGCCACCATGTATGTGTACAAGCCCATGGCCGGACACAACCTAATGCAGGCCATTGCCCGTGTGAACCGGGTTTTTCGGGACAAGGAGGGCGGCTTGGTGGTGGACTATGTGGGTATCGCCGCCGCCCTGAAACAGGCTATGAACGACTACACGGTGCGGGACAAGAAGAACTACGGCGACCCCGACGTGAGCAAGGCGGCCTACCCCAAGTTTTTGGAGAAGCTGGATGTCTGCCGGGATCTGTTCCACGGTTTTGATTATGCCACCTTCCTGACCGGTGATGATCTGGAAAAGGCCCGGATGATCAGCGGCGGAGTCAACTTCCTGCTGGGCAAGTCGGTCTCCGAGCACGATCTGCCCGACAAGGAAAAGACCCAGAATGTCTACATCAAGGAGGCGCTGCTCCTGAAGCAGGCCCTTTCCCTGTGCAGCAGCATGGTGGATGAGAAGACCCGGTTCGAGGCGGCTTATTTTGATGCGGTGCGGACGATGCTTGTCCGTCTGACCACTGGCGGTACCGGAAAGAAATTCACCCTGCCAGAGGTCAATGAGCGGATCAATGAGCTGCTGAAGCATAGCATCCAGAGCGAAGGGGTCATCAACCTGTTTTCCGATGTGGGCACTGAGTTTTCCCTGTTCGATCCCAAATTTTTGGATGAGATCTCCCGCATGAGGGAGAAAAACCTGGCTGTGGAGCTGCTGAAAAAGCTGATTGCGGAGCAGGTCTCTGTCTACCGTCGAACCAACGTGGTAAAGTCGGAAAAGTTCTCCGAGATCATCCAAAGCACCATGAACCGCTACCTCAATGGGATGCTGACCAATGAGGAGGTCATCCAGGAACTTCTGAAGCTGGCCAAGGATATCGCCGCCGCCAACGCGGAAGGGGAGAAGCTGGGCCTGACTGCTGAGGAGCTGGCTTTCTACGATGCGCTGACCAAGCCCCAGGCCATCAAGGATTTTTACGAGCATGACGAGCTGATTGCCATCACAAAAGAGCTGACCGATCTGCTGCGGAAAAACCGCACCATCGACTGGCAGAAAAAAGAGAGCGCCAGGGCTGGTATGCGCCGTCTGGTGAAGCGACTTCTGAAAAAGCACAAGTATCCGCCGGAGGGGATGGAGGATGCAGTGAAGACGGTCATGAGCCAGTGCGAGATGTGGACGGACAATCAAGATTGAAAAATGCTCGGTTCAGAGTATTACTCTGAGCCGGGCAGGACATCTACAAGCAAATCCTATATGTGGCTCTACCGAACCAGCGGCTGCGCTGAGTATCCTATTGTCCTGTATGAGTACCAAAGATGGAGCACGCCTAGGCATTTCTCAAGGATTTCTCCGGCTGGCTGCACGCGGACGGCTACCAGGGCTACCACAAGCTGTGGTCGAATATCCTGGTGGTGGGCTGCTGGGCTCATGCCAGGAGAAAGTTTGACGATGCGCTGCAGACGCTGCCCAAAGAGAAACGGCAGGATTCTCTGGCGGCATGGGCAAAAAGACTGCCCCCAAGTCCGCTCTGGGCAAGACACTGCACTATCTAAGGGAGCAGGGGCCCTATCTGGTGCGCTATTTGGAGGAGGGCAGGGGCTGGAGCTCTCCAACACCCTCGCCGGCGCCCAGTCCAGCTCTGTGATCTACAGGCTGATTGAAACCGCAAAGGAGAATGACCTGGATCCCTACCGCTACTTGGTTTGGCTCCTGCACAACGCACCGGGCCTGAGCCGGACGGATGAGGCATTTCATAGAGGAGTAAGCCTTGTTTTTCTTTGTTGTTTGAGACAAAATCCTAAAACACAGCAGGGAGCTATTGAGGGATTATATTGCCTATGCTATACTAAATTACAAGGTAAAAATAACCAGATACAAGAGGAGGGGCTTCTCAATGTCTGAGAACGAAACCAAGTAAATTCGTCTCACACATGAAGAACGTATTGCTACGCTTGATGCCAAAATTGGAGTAGTCAATCAGAGCACCGAGGATCTTGAAGTAAAGAAGCAGGCCGCCATTTCTATTTTTGACCAAAGGATTGCTGCGGCTCAAGGTCGCATCAAAGGATTATAAGCGAAAAAACAGAAAACAATTTGGGAACTTTGCTGGATGAAACAGGAGGAAAAATTACATGCTGCAAGATCTGTTTGAAGAAGAATGAAAAGGTGTACGCTCTCGTGGAGGAACATAACCAGAAGGTTGGGCAGTGATAATCATCCCCAAAGCATTTCCCATTTTCTATTCAATCTTAAGATACCGTTTCGTATGTGATGTGGAGACCTTGTTAACTGTGTCCGTCTAAACTGATCGTCTGTTTGCTATGGGCACTGTGGAAGTGGGTGATGAGGAAGTGATCTGAACGGTTCACATCCTAATCATAAAATATAATGCGGAAAATGGAGGAAGTTTTTATGGTCTTATCAAAAGGCAAGAAACTTATACTGCTTGCGGTAGCCGTTGTAGTAGCCATAATTATAATTTTCGCTGTATATTCTATCTCTAGTTCCAACAGCGAAAAGCAAGATGCGATTGATCGAGTAGTCGATAGCCTATTGGATGAAAGCAGCGCATATTCAGACGCAAATCCATACGATG
>ERZ791803.1010-NODE-1010-length-14411-cov-2.266160_pt1 | contig 14411 bp, 14 predicted proteins | sample MGYA00510307_ERZ791803 | MGnify/ENA primary metagenome ERZ791803 (study PRJEB30046, sample SAMN00791963) | human gut metagenome | study: EMG produced TPA metagenomics assembly of the A metagenome-wide association study of gut microbiota in type 2...
CAAATCCTCTCTCGAAATGCCGGAGGAATGAATTGCCGCCCCCACCGCTTCTTCGTTGTGGTATGCCGCCGCTGTATCAATCAGGCGGTATCCCACCTCAAGCGCGTCCTGAACGCACTGTTCACACTGCAAAGCATCTGTAATTTGAAAAACACCATAGCCCATGAGCGGCATTTGAATACCGTCATTTACTGTTACATACTGCACGTTATTTCCTCCTGTTTCTCTGTATTCTTACATTTATTATAAAAGAGGACTACAGATTTGTCCAACGTAGTTTCCGGAAAGATTGGTTGCATATTTTCCTCAATTTTACAAATACTACATTTACCAACCCGAAAAGAAATAAATGTTAAAAACGGAAAGAAGAGGCTGTGCGGCCCGGGCCGGTCGGCCTTTTAGAAGGAGGAAACATGAAGGCAACAGGAATTGTGAGAAGAATAGATGACCTGGGGAGGATTGTAATCCCCAAGGAGATCAGGAGGACGCTGCGTATCCGGGAGAGCGATCCTCTTGAAATTTTCACCGACAGAGAAGGGGAAATCATCCTGAAAAAATATTCCCCTATCGGAGAGATGAGTACATTTGCAAAGCAGTACGCGGAAAGCCTTGCACAGGTTTCAGGGCAGATGACACTGATTGCAGACCGGGATCAGTTTATTGCAGCAGCAGGAGGCTGTAAGGCGCTTTTGGGAAAATCCATCAGCAAGGCTTTGGAAGAAGCGATTGAGAACAGAGAAAGTATTCTTGCGGGAAAGAACGAGAGGAGTTTTATCCAGGTGGCGGAAGAAGGCGAGCCGGAATATGTGAATGAGGCTGTCAGCCCTATTATCTGTGAAGGGGATGTGATTGGAGCGGTGCTTCTTCTGAACAATGACCCCAAGGGGAAGATGGGGGAAGTGGAGCAGAAGCTTATCCTGTCCGCAGCCGGTTTTTTGGGAAGACAGATGGAAAGCTGATAAGGACGGGAGGCTTGATCTGGATTATGCGTATGGACAGAGGGGATACCACACTGTTTTTCGGTGTGATGTCCCCTCTGCTTTATTATATTTTGTCAGATGAGCAACGACTATCCAACCAGGGTCTTCCGGCTCCATTTGCCGCCCCTCACCCGCAGGATGGAGAAGACAGAACCGATGATCCAGCCGGTGGGAATGGACCACCAGATCGCGCTGACGCCGATAAAATGAGCCAGAAGATAGGCGGCAGCCACGCGGCAGAATAAGTTTGCCACAGAGCTTAACATAAATGCGCCCATATCCCCGGCTCCGCGCAGCAGGCCGTTGCTGACGAAAAGGACTCCCATCAGGATGTAGAATACAGATACGGTCTGCATGTACTGGAGGCCATAGCTCATAGCGCTGCCCTCAGATCCCTGGTTGAGGAACAGGCCTAAAAGCTGGGGGCCAAACAGGAAGATAAACGCGGTAATGACAAGGGAAAATACTACTACCATAAACATGCTGGCTTTGTAGCCCTGTTTTACCCGGTCGTGCTTGCCTGCGCCGATATTCTGGGCAGTATAGCTGGACATGGCGTTGGAAAAGTTCATATTGGGCAGCATAGCCAGGGTATCGATCTTGGTGGCAGCAGTGTAGCCCGCCACAAATACCTTGCCGTAGGAATTGACCAGGCCCTGCATCATCATCATGCTCACGGAGACAATGGATTGCTGGAGCATGGACGGAATCCCGACCTTGGCGATCCTCCGGGCGGCGTCCGCGTCAAAATAGGAGAAGGAGATCTGGGTATTGCCCGGTTCGTCTTCCATCTTCTTTAAGCGTCCGATCAGCACAAAGAAGGAGACAAAAGCGCACAGTCCCTGTGCTATCAGGGTCGCCCACGCCACACCGGCTACGCCCATGTGGAACTTAATGACGAAAAGCAGATCCAGCACAATGTTGGTCAGGGCGGAGACCATCAGGAATTTTAACGGGGTCTTGCTGTCTCCCAATGCGTTGTAGATACCGTTTAAGGTATTATACAGGAACAAAAATACTGCGCCTCCGAAGTAGATCCGCAGGTAGGCGAGGGAGTCAGCCATGATATCCGGATCGGTCCCAAGAAGCTTCAGAAGCGGAAGGGCGATCATTTCCCCTAACGCCATGATGCCAAGGCCGATGACACCCAGTGAGATGAGGGAGGTGGAGACCGTGACCTTCATGTCGCGGATCTTGCCTGCGCCGAAAAACTGGGAAATAACAACCGTACAGCCCATAGACAGGCCGGCGGCAATGGCTACGGAGAGGAATACCACCGGAAAGGAGGAGCCGACCGCCGCCAAAGCGTCCTCGCCCACGAAGCGGCCCACCACCATGGAATCCACCATGTTATAAAGCTGCTGGAACAGATTGCCCACCACCATGGGCATTGCAAAGAAAAATAAAAGTTTCAGGGGCTTCCCCTCGGTCAGATTATTTACCATCGTTATTCTCTCCTTCTCTATGTCTGCAGTTCATCACGTTTTCTGCGATCCTCCTCACAAAATCCTGATGAAGACTTTTTTCTTCCTCAGTAAAACCGGTGTAGCACAGTTCATCCCACTGCTCAAAGATCTTGTGGATCTCTGCCAGGATGCGGCGTCCCTGCTCCGTGACCACCACGAATTTCTGCCGTTTGTTCCTTGCGTTTATATGGCGGCAGACCAGGCCGCGTTCTTCTAACTCGGACAGGCTTCTGGCGATCCGTCCCTTGTCCAGGTCAAAATGGATGCAGATGTCTTCCTGGGTACACTGATGATCCTCCAGGTATATGAGGATCTTCCCTTCCAGGGGCTGGAGGCCAAACTGTTCCAGGGAGTGGCGGATGTATAAAAGCTCACACCGGCGGTAGATACCGGAATATTGGTTCATAGCATTCTCCTTTATTAAAATAGCAGCCATATTCTTGTATTGCACAACAGTTGTATTAGACAACAATTATAAAACGGCTGGTGGCAGTTGTCAAGATTCATTTTGCGGAAATTGTGTGGATTATCAAAGTATTTTTTGATATTTCAAAGTTTTATGGTATACTGATATGTGAATAAACTGCACTTATTTTTAGTCTGAGAGAAAGGATGGTAATGAATGGAAGTCAGCTATAAAAAGCTTTGGCATATTTTACTAGACCGAGATATGAAAAAGAAAGACTTGCAGGAGATAGCAGGACTTACGGGATATATGATGCATAAACTTAGCCGCGATGAAAATGTAACTACTGAAACCATAGGTAAGATTTGTAAGGCACTTCATTGTACAATGGATGAAATTATGGAATTTTTACCGGATGATGAGGTCAGAATTGAAGAAAGATTTTAAAACGAGAAAGTTAGGGATTAATTATGAATAAACAACAGCTTGCCCAAAAAATTTGGGCATCCGCAAATCAGATGCGTTCAAAAATTGAGGCAAATGAGTATAAGGATTATATTTTGGGATTTATATTTTATAAATATTTATCAGACAAAGAAATAAAGTTTTTAAAAGAAAATGATTATACCGATGATCTGCTTCCCGGATTGACGGAAGATGATAGCGAGACAGTAGAATGGGTACAGAAGAATATTGGCTATTTCATTTCATATAAAGATTTATTTTCTACATGGCTTGATAAAGGCAGAGATTTTAATGTATCCGATGTACATGATGCTCTTTCTGCTTTTGACCGGCTGATTTATCATACATATAAAAAGGTTTTTGACGGAATATTTGATACCCTGCAGACCGGGCTTAGTAAGCTTGGTGACACGTCAGGAGCACAGACCAGAGCAATAAGCGGACTGTTACAGTTGATTAAAGATATTCCGATGGATGGAAAACAGGGTTATGATGTGCTTGGATTTATATACGAATATTTGATTAGTATGTTTGCTGCAAATGCGGGGAAGAAAGCAGGAGAGTTCTATACCCCACATGAGGTTTCACTATTAATGTCGGAGATTGTGGCAAATCATATAAAAGATAGAAAAGAAATAAAGATATACGATCCCACAAGCGGTTCAGGATCGTTGTTAATCAACATTGGACGAAGTGTATCTAAATACATAGCTGATGAAAATAATATAAAGTATTACGCACAGGAGCTGAAAGAGAATACTTACAATCTCACTCGGATGAATTTGGTTATGCGTGGAATCGATCCGGCAAATATTGCGACGCGCAATGGAGATACCCTGGAAGAGGATTGGCCATACTTTGATGAAAATGATCCAGTTAATACTTATGAGCCCTTGTATGCTGATGCTGTTGTCTCCAATCCTCCGTATTCACAGGCATGGGAACCAACAAATAAAGGCACGGATCCCCGATATGCCCGCTTTGGTCTGGCTCCAAAAGGAAAGGCGGACTATGCTTTTTTACTGCATGATTTATTTCATGTTAAGCCGGATGGGATTATGACGATTGTACTTCCTCACGGTGTTTTATTCCGGGGAGGAGAGGAAGGCCAGATTAGAAAGAATCTGATTGAAGATAATCATATTGATGCGATTATTGGTCTCCCGGCAAATATCTTTTTTGGTACAGGGATACCGACGATTATTATGGTGCTCAGGCAAAGACGTGAAAATACAGATGTATTGATCATTGATGCTTCCAACGGCTTTATGAAAGAGGGGAAAAATAATAAGCTGAGAGCATCTGACATTAAGAAAATTGTGGATGTGGTGACACGTCGGGAAACAGTTGAAAAATATTCCCGAGCAGTCAGTCGGGAAGAAATACGGAGAAATGATTATAACCTTAACATTCCCCGCTATGTAGATGCTTCTGAAAATGCAGAAGCATGGGATATTTATGCATCTATGTTTGGGGGGATTCCAAAAACGGAGATAGATGAGATGCATGATTACTGGATGGCATTTCCAGGACTAAAGGCCGCATTATTTGCAGAGACCAATATCCCCTATGTAGAACTGGATACCAAAGATGTCAAGACAGTTATTAAAGAGCACTCTGATGTGGTTCGCTTTGAATCTGCTTTCAAGACGGCTTTTAGTAGTTTCCCGGCTTATTTAAAATCCAAACTTATAGACAGTACCGATACTGTTGAAGTGACTAAGATGGAAAATATTATCAGCGAAGAGATTTTTAACCGTTTAAAAGACATCCCATTGGTTGACAAATACGAAGCTTATCAACTTCTTGATGATGAATGGACGAAGATATCCATAGATCTTGAGGTGATCCAAACGGAGGGGGTTGATGTGACAAAGAAAGTAGATCCCCATTTTGTGACAAAAAAGAAGGATGGGAAAGATCAGGAGGTGCAGGAAGGCTGGGAAGGTCATATCATTCCTTTTGAATTGGTACAATCTACACTTTTAAAAACAGACTATGATGCATTGAAAAGTCTGGAGAATAAGCTGTCTGAAATCCCTGGAGAATATGAGAGCATCCTTGAATCTATGACGGAAGATGAAAAAGATACATGCAGGGATATCCTGACAGAGGAAGGCGATGCTTTTGTTCTTAAGGAAATTCCGAAAAAGGTCCGTGAGTTGCAAACGGATAATTCTCCAGAAACAGTAACCTGCCGGAAGAAGGTAGAGCAGGTGGATAATCTTATCAAAATGGAAAAAAGTTTAAAAGTACAGATAAAGTCTTCCAGTGCAATGCTACATGCAAAGACAAAGGAGACTATTGAGAATCTTACAGATCAGCAAATCAACGAACTTTTACAGAAAAAATGGATTGAACCGTTGGTTGAAAATCTGGATAAACTTTTGGATGCACTGATTGACGCCTTAGTAAAGAAACTTCAGGTATTGGAAGATAAGTATTCTACTACTTATTCTGAAATCCAGTCAGAAATTCGACAGACGGAGCATGACCTCGCATCCATGATTGATGAACTTGAAGGAAATGAATTTGATATGAAAGGGCTAAAGTGTTTTCAAGCGCTTTTATTGGGGGAATAATATGGATGAGAACAAAAAACCGGCGGTTCGATTTAAGGGATTTGAGGACGATTGGGAACAGCGTAAGTTGGAAGACTATCTTATAGTTTCGACTGAAAAGAATACAAGTGACATATATGATAAGGCAGATGTTTTGTCGGTGTCTGGCGACTATGGAATTGTAAATCAGATTGAGTTTCAAGGTCGTTCTTTTGCCGGAGCATCTGTGCAAAATTACGGTGTTGTGCACATGGGGGATGTGGTATATACTAAGTCTCCGCTTAACTCTAATCCATACGGAATAATTAAGACAAACAAAGGGGACACGGGTATTGTTTCAACTTTGTATGCTATCTATCGACCGAAAGAAAACACATTTGCAAACTTTATTCAGGTATATTTTGAACAACACTCACGAATGAATAATTATATGCATCCATTAGTGAATAAGGGCGCGAAAAATGATATGAAGGTATCGTCTGAAAATGCATTGAAAGGTTCTGTGACCTTTCCTAAATATGAAGAACAGAAGTCTATTGCAGAGTTTTTTTCTGTTCTCGACAACCTTATCACCCTTCATCAGCGTAAGTTAGTAAAGTTGCGAAATATAAAAAAGAGCATGCTTGAAAAAATGTTTCCGAAAAGTGGTAGTAAAATTCCAGAGGTTAGATTTGCAGGTTTTACTGACGATTGGGAACAGTGTAAGTTGGGAGATATGTGCAGTTCATTCGAGTATGGCTTAAACGCTGCTGCAACTACCTATGACGGAAAAAACAAGTATCTTCGCATTACCGACATTGATGACAGTTCACATAGATTCAATTATAATGACTTGACTTCACCTGATACAAATATTGATTCTGCTGATGGTTACAAACTGAATGAAGGAGATATTCTTTTCGCCCGCACAGGCGCAAGCGTCGGAAAAACCTACTTATATCGGCATTCTGATGGCTTGGTTTACTTTGCCGGATTTCTTATTCGTGCAAAAATCAAACCTGAGTATGATGATGAATTTGTATTTCAAAACACCTTTACTGACGAGTACAGCAAGTTTATTCGTATCACTTCTCAGCGTTCTGGACAACCCGGTGTGAACGCACAGGAGTATGGAGAGTATGCTTTTTCAATACCAAAAGAAGCCGAGCAAACAAAAATCGGCGCATTTTTCGCTAACCTCGACCACCTTATCACCCTTCATCAGCGTGCGTTAGAAAAATTGCAAAATATTAAAAAATCCTGTTTGGAAAAGATGTTCGTATAGAAGAAGGAGACACTTATGGCATTAGAGAATAAATTAGGAATAACTGATTCTTCAGAACTTGCCCGTATTGAGGAAAAAATAAGTAAAACAAAAGCACTAAAACTGTTTGAAAGTGGCTTGCTTGATACATTTGAGGTGGGAACTTTTGCAGGATTGGCAAAAATTCATGAATGTCTTTTTAATGAGATATACGATTTTGCCGGAAAAGTGAGAAAAGTTAATATTGCTAAGGGCGGATTTCGCTTTGCACCTGTAATGTATCTGAATGCTGCATTAAAAAACATAGATCAGATGCCACAGACCACATTTGATGAGATTGTGGAGAAATATGTAGAAATGAATGTGGCACATCCATTTCGAGAAGGTAATGGCCGCAGCACGAGAATATGGCTCGATTGCATTTTTAAGAAGGAGTTAGGAATGGTTATAGACTGGAGCAAGGTGGATAAGGAAGATTATTTGCTTGCAATGGAACGTAGTCCTGTTAAAGATATTGAAATTAAAGTCCTGTTAAAAAATGCACTAATCGATAAGGTGAATGATCGAGACGTTTATATGAAGGGGATTGATGCAAGCTATCATTATGAAGGATATAATGTTTATAAAACTGCAAATTTGAAATCAAACTTATAATAAGATGGCAGAAAGAGGGGAGAATTTTGAAACTGTATCATGGAAGCAATACAGAAGTGCAACATCCATACATCCGGCCCAATTTACGTGCGCTCGATTTTGGTGCAGGATTTTATCTGACATCGAATGAGCAGCAAGCAATAAAGTGGGCGAAAGTGGTATCTCGACGGCGGAGAAAAGGTTCACCATGCCTTAATAGATATGATTTTGATACGACAAGAATCAGCACTATTGATGTCTTGCGATTTAAGACCGCAAATGCAGAATGGCTTGATTTTGTGGTTGGCAATCGCAAAGCATTAATCGTTGAAAATCCATATGACTTGGTAATTGGACCGGTGGCAAATGATTCAACATTACCGGTTATTGACGATTATATGGAAGGTGTATATACCAGGGAGGAGGCTGTCAAGCGATTACTTCCGCAAAATTTGACAGATCAATATGCTTTCTTATCAGAAAAAGCATTAGAATTGTTGACATTTGAGAGGGGTGAACTTCTATGACGAGAATTTCAGCAAGAACAATGGTTTTTTTTGATAAAAATGTGGTTGAGCAAATAATTGAAAAATACGGAATTCGTGAAATGGATGCTATTCGGAAGTTTATTGAATCAGAAACATATGATATGTTGACAGATTCAGAACTTGAAATCTATAAGATGAGTCCTTGCATTATATTTGATATGTGGGAAAGTGAACAGGTGACAGGAGATCCTCGAACCTCACAGTATATAAGGGGGGATGATAATGAGTAAGGAAGCCACTTTTTTTATTTATTTGATTGAACGATATGCGGAAAACAAGAAAACTACGGCCCAAAAGATTCTTAAACAATGGGATTCCTTAGGGTTGACAGATTTTATTTATAGTATGTACGAAATTTACCATATAGAGCGCTTAGAAAATGCTTTTGATGATATCGACAGGTTGATTTTGGAGAAAAAGGACGGATGCTTGGGAACAGTGTAAGTTGGGAGAGGTTGTTCAAATAACTATGGGACAATCACCGGACGGCAGCACCTACTTTGATGAACCAAGCGATTATATTCTCGTTCAGGGTAATGCCGATTTGCAAAACGGCTGGGTGTGTCCCCGCATTTGGACAACTCAAATTACTAAGAAAGCAGACGCAGGCGACTTAATTATGAGTGTCCGTGCGCCAGCAGGAGCAATGGGGAAAACCGCTTATAATGCGGTAATTGGACGTGGTGTTGCGGCAATTAAAGGAAATGAGTTCATTTATCAATTGCTCGTGAAAATGGATGCTGATGGTTTTTGGAAAACACTTTCTTGTGGCTCAACATTTGAGTCGCTTAATTCTGATAACATAAAAAATGCTGAAGTTAAAGTCCCAAGTAAGGAAGAACAGCACCATATCGGAGCTTTCTTCAATCGTCTAGACAACCTTATCACCCTTCATCAGCGTGAGTAATTTTACGGCATTTTACCATATTTTTTGCTGCAATGCTAAATAAAATGCCAAAGTGAGTTTTAAAAACCACAAAAATATGTCTAAGTTCCCAGAAAGGAGCACGAAGAAATGACTTTTCAATATGAAGCTGACTTTGAGGAGGCGTTAATAAAGATTTTAGCCAACAGTGGTTGGGAAGACAAGGTTCTTAAGCATTATACGGAAAAGGACTTAATTCGTAACTGGGCGGATATTTTGTATGAAAATAATAGAGGGATTGACCGGCTGAACAATTTTCCGCTGACAGATGGAGAAATGCAGCAGATACTTGAAAAAATAACGGAACTTAGAACTCCGCTGAAACTTAATGGGTTTATTAACGGAAAGACTGTCTCTATTATACGGGATAATCCAGAGGATGAAGCTCATTTTGGGAAAGAGATTTCATTAAAAATCTATGACCGTTTGGAAATTGCGGCGGGACAGAGCCGATATCAGATTGTGCAGCAGCCTGAATTTTCATCAAAGTCGGCGCTTCTAAATGACAGACGGGGCGATATCATGTTACTGATTAATGGGATGCCGGTGATTCATATTGAATTGAAGCGCAGTGGTGTGCCGGTAAGCCAAGCCTGCAATCAGATTGAAAAGTACGCCCATGAAGGGATTTTTACGGGACTGTTTTCACTGGTGCAAATTTTTGTTGCCATGAATCCCGAAGAAACAGTATATTTTGCGAATCCAGGGCCTGATGGAAAATTTAATAATAATTACTATTTTCACTGGGCTGACTTTAACAATGTACCTGTTAATGATTGGAAAGCAGTTTCTTCAAGTTTGTTGTCGATTCCGATGGCTCATCAAATGATTGGTTTTTATACGGTTGCTGATAATTCCGACGGGATTCTGAAGGTAATGCGCAGTTACCAATATTATGCTGCCAGCGCTATTTCTGATAAGGTTGCTAAAACAAAATGGAATCGGGAAAATCAGTTAGGAGGATATGTATGGCATACGACAGGATCTGGTAAGACAATGACAAGCTTTAAATCCGCGCAGCTTATTGCGGATTCTAATGATGCAGATAAAGTGGTTTTTCTTACCGACAGAATAGAACTGGGCACTCAATCTTTAAATGAATATCGGGGATTTGCAGGTGAGGATAAATATGTAAAAGAATCGGAATCTATAATCCAGTCTACAGAAAACACGTACATACTGATTACAAAGCTTAAGAGTACAAATCCTGCGGATACTTTGATTGTTACATCTATTCAGAAAATGAGTAATATAAAAGATGAAGAAGCTGGTTTGAATGCTCATGATATTGACGTTATTAATCGAAAGAGGCTGGTATTTATAATTGATGAAGCACATCGATCAACATTTGGTGATATGCTCATTACAATAAAAAAGACTTTTCCGAATGCGTTATTCTTCGGTTTTACGGGAACGCCAATTCATGAAGAAAACCAGAAAAAAATGAATACGACGTCAACCATTTTTGGAAATGAACTACACCGCTATAGTATTGCGGATGGGATACGAGATGGAAATGTTCTCGGGTTTGATCCTTATAAAGTGTTGACTTACAAGGATAAGGACTTACGGGAAGCTGTAGCACTGGAAAAGGCTAAAGCAAATACCGTGAAAGAAGCTGTTAGTGATCCTCAAAAATCGAAGGTGTTTTTCCACTACATGGATACAAATACAGTTAAAACGGCTGGATATCAGGAGAAAGACGGGAATTATGTGAAAGGAATTGAGGATTTTATTCCCAATAGCCAATATTTAACATCAGAGCATCAAAAGAAGGTGGTGGAGGATATCGCGGAGAATTGGTATACTCTGAGCCGGGGCAACAAATTCCATGCTATTTTTGCTACACATAGCATTCCGGAATCGATTACATATTACCGATTTATGAAAAAGGCGATGCCTGATTTGAAAATCACATGTTTGTTTGACCCTGATATCGATAACACTGGAGGGGCAGCATATAAAGAGGATGGCCTGGTCGAAATATTAAAAGATTATAATGAGCGTTATGAGCAATCGTTTCGGATCGCGTCCTATGCGGCGTTTAAAAAGGACTTAGCCTTGAGGCTTGCCCATAAGGAGCAGTATAAGTGGATTGATAAAACACCAGAAAAACAGTTGAATCTGTTGATTGTTGTAGATCAGATGTTGACCGGATTTGATTCCAAATGGGTCAATGCACTTTATTTGGATAAAGTCCTGGAGTACGAAAATATTATTCAGGCTTTTTCTAGAACAAATCGTCTGTTTGGTTCAGATAAACCATTCGGAACGATTCGTTACTACCGCAGACCACATACGATGGAACGGAATATTCATGCTGCTGTCAAGCTGTATTCTGGAGACAAGCCGATTGGCTTATTTGTGGAAAAGCTGCCATATAACCTGAGAAAGATGAATTCTATTTATCAGGATATTACAGATCTGTTTACAGGAGCCGGTATTCCTGATTTTGAAAAACTGCCTGATGACTATAGTGAACGGGCAAAGTTTGCAGCATTGTTTAAAGATTTGAATGTATATCTTGAAGCGGCAAAGATTCAAGGCTTTTCTTGGGATAAGTTGGTCTATTCATTTACAGATGAGATCCGAGTTCTTTTTGATGAGGCACAATACCTCATTCTGGCGCAGCGATATAAAGAACTTTCATCAGAAGGTGGGGGCGGTGACAGCGGTGGTGAGGTTCCCTATGATCTGGTAGGCTATTTGACAGAGATTGACACCGGTCGGATCGATGCAAATTATATGAACAGTCGTTTTATAAAATATTTAAAACTGATTAATCAGAATGGTGCAGCAGCAGAAGCGATTGAAGAAGCCAAGATGGAATTGCATAAAACGTTTGCTGCTTTGTCGCAGGAAGAACAAAAATATGCAAATATTTTTCTTCATGATATAGAGCGAGGCGAGGTCATAGCGGCAGAGGATAAAACGTTTCGTGACTATATTGTAGAGTATCGCTGTAAAGCGAAGGACGATCAGATTTACCGTTTTGCCTGCTATTTTGGATTGAATGAGGAGAAGCTTAGGGCGCTCATGGGACTGAATCTGTCAGAATCCAATATCAAGGAATTTGGTCGCTTCGATGAACTAAAAAAGACGGTTGACAAAGCAAAGGCAAAGGCATTTTTTGAAACAAAGGAAGGACGGGAATTGATTCCACCAAAAGTCAATATGAAAATTGACAATTTGTTGAGGGAATTTGTGCTTTCGGGTGGTTTTGACATCGATGTACCAGCAGAATAATGATAGGAAGTATTCCTTCATCAGCGTAAGCCATATTACAGAATAGTGGAGGAATTACAAATGTTAAATGAAGTGAAATGTACGGATTTGTTCTGCGATTATTATGCAAAATGGATTATGGTGTATAAACAGGGGGCCATTAGAAAGGTGACAATGGACAAATATCTGATGACGCTTCACTGGCTGCAAAAACTTGTTCCCAATTTGGTGATTTCAGAATTGACACGCATTACCTATCAACAGCTCCTAAATGATTATGCATTATATCATGAAAGACAGACCACAATGGATTTCCATCATCAGCTGAAAGGAGCTGTTCTAGATGCAGTTGATGAGGGTTTGATTGGACGTGATCCCACAAGGAAGGCCATTATCAAAGGGAAAGTCCCCAATGCTAAAAAGATTAAATATCTTAACCAGTTTGAATTACACACCTTGTTAACGACTCTGGAACTTAAGTCAGAGGTGAACTGGGACTATTTTATTCTGCTGGTTGCAAAAACAGGAATGCGATTTTCAGAAGCACTTGCTTTGACGCCAAAGGATTTTGATTTTGCCCATCAGACATTATCAATTAATAAAACCTGGGATTATAAAGACCAGAGTGGATTTCAACCCACAAAAAATAAATCTTCGATGCGTAAAATTCAAATTGACTGGCAGACCGTGATACAGTTTTCGGAATTAGTCAAAGGACTCCCAGAAGACCAGCCTATTTTTGTGACTACCAGAGTTTATAATTCAACTGTAAATGATATTCTCAGTAGGCATTGTAAAAAAGCAAAAATTCCTGTTATATCGATTCATGGTTTAAGACATACACATGCATCGCTGCTTCTATTTGCAGGGGTTTCTATTGCCAGTGTTGCGAGACGTTTGGGGCACGCGAGTATGACGACAACGCAGAAGACTTATTTGCATATTATACAGGAACTTGAAAATAAAGATGTTGATTTGGTGATGCGTTCGTTGTCTGGTTTGAGTTGAACTTATAAAATGAAATGGCTTGCGTTGATGAAAATGTGATAAGCTGGAACTTTAACTTTCCAGTAAGGAATATATGGTTGAAAGTCATTGTGAAACATAGTAGTATAAAGGAATAATGAGGAGGAATACAGCATGTCATTACAGGATAAAGCGGGTATGGGAGAGGACTGGGAGTTTTCAGAGGATTTTTACAAAGCGGACGGAGAGAAAAAGGAACTGAGCCTGGAGGATTTCATGGATGATGATTCTGCGGATCTGAATGCAGAGTCCGGGCTTTCGCAGACAAGCTCAGTAAGCGAAGAACTAAACCGTGTGGCGGAGCAGGTGAAACAGGTGATTGCCCTCAGCGGACAGGGAAAGAACGCGGCTGAGATTGCCGAAGCCCTTGGTGAAAAGGAACAATATATCAGTGATATCATGGTCTGCGTGCAGGCATTCCCGGAGGACAACCCGGTGGCGGTGGCGCGGCTGATCGTGCTGGGTTAGATTGTGTTAATATTTGTGTTATGGCAGCAGGAGTACAGGAAATGTTTTTTATCATGGGCGTCAGCCAGGGACAGAAAAAACTGAATTTTGACCAGCTGGTCATCTGTGGGCACTGCGGCAGATATGGGCATCTGGAAGTCTATATGGTGTATTCCTATTTGAGCCTGTTTTTCATACCGGTATTTAAATGGGGACGCCGATACTATGTGCGGACGACCTGCTGTGATACTACAGTGGAGATAAGCGGGGATCTGGGCAGGCAGATCGACCGGGGAGAGGTAACGTCGCTGCCGGAGAGTATTATCCCGGCGGATTATCAGTACCGGGGACAGGGGCAGCCGCAAGGACAGACACAAGGGCAGGCACAGCCGCAAGGGCAGACACAGACGCAGCCGGAAGTTTGCGCTCAGGCAAAAAAACGCTGCCCATCCTGCGGATTTGAGACGGAAGAAGACTACCAGTTCT
>ERZ791803.1011-NODE-1011-length-14374-cov-3.115092_pt1 | contig 14374 bp, 9 predicted proteins | sample MGYA00510307_ERZ791803 | MGnify/ENA primary metagenome ERZ791803 (study PRJEB30046, sample SAMN00791963) | human gut metagenome | study: EMG produced TPA metagenomics assembly of the A metagenome-wide association study of gut microbiota in type 2...
CAACACTGACAATATGAACTTCACCGATCCGGCTCATACGAAGTATGCTTCGTCGGATTATACCAAACAAGGTGAATATTCCTCATCGAAATCCAGAAGTTGGCGTTATACCATGAATACCGGTATCGCTTATGCACTTTCTTTGAATGATCATAATCTGACTTTCAATGGCCGCGCTGAAATCAGGTCTACTTCTTCAAATACCGAGTCATTTGTAGCTACCGGTTTTCCGAAAGGAGTAGGTGCCATTCCTTCTTTTGCTTATTCCTTTAAAGAAAATTCGACACCCGGATATAGCGAAAGCATTAGTCGTGGAGTAAGTTTTCTGGGGACTTTCAATTATAACTATAAGTATCGTTATTTGTTTGATGCCAGTCTTTCGAGTGACGGTTCCACTTCTTTCGGGCGCGATAAGAAATTCCAGACATTCTGGTCGGTAGGGGCCGGTTGGAATGTCAGCAAGGAATCATTTGCTAAGGACTGGGACTGGATGCAGGAATTAAAATTACGTGGTTCATTTGGTAGTAACGGTAATCAGAATGTCAGTAACCTGACAAGTAATGTATATAGTTATTATGCAGGTAGCGATATTTTCGGTACTGCTTCTTATTTGTCCGGTTATGCCAATCCTAATTTGGAGTGGCAAGTTGTAAAGAAGACCTCTGTGGGTATTGATCTTATGTTCTGGGATAATCGTTTGTTGTTGACCATGGACTACTATCATACAAATACCAATCCATTGGTAGTATCTATTCAGCAAAAGCCTTCCAGCGGTTTGTCTACTTTACCCATTAACCTCGGTCATTTGAATACTAATGGTTTTGAGTTTAATGTGAGTTGGTATGCTATACGAAATCTGGAAAAGCGCATTATGCTGAACTTCCGTTTGAACGGAAATACTTATAAATCTGTATATGGAGGATTTGGAGAAGCTCTAGCTAACTTGAACGATGCCTATAAGAAAGACTCTTCGGTAGATAGTAAGTTGAATGTAAACTCAATGATACAGTATCAGGATGGTGAAAGTCCTACTGCCCTTTTTGCAGTTCGTTCGTTAGGCATCGATCCGGCAACGGGTAAGGAAGTATTTCTCACCAAGAACGGAACTCCTACATTCGATTATAATGCTGACGACCGTGTGAAGATAGCCGATACCAATCCGAAAATACGGGGTGTATTCGGTATATCGTTTACTTACAAGAATTTGCAGGCAAGTGTCAACTTACGTTATAACTTAGGTTCGTTTGCATTCAACTCGGCTTTGTTTAACAAGGTAGAAAATATTTCTGCATCGAACATTGCTTATAATCAGGATAAGCGTGCTTTGTATAGCAGATGGCAGAATGCCGGTGATGTATCACAGTTCAAGGGTATTTCATTAACTACCCAGACTCCGATTTCATCTCGCTTTGTTCAACGCGACAATTATCTGCGTGGCGAAAGTGCACGTATCAGTTGGGATTTTTCCAGAGACGAATGGATTAAGCGTTTGTTCCTGAAAGACCTGCGGTTTAATGTTTCATTCAATGATTTCTTCGACTTGAGCGAAATGAAACGGGAAAGAGGAACGGACTATCCGTTCCAGAGAGCCATATCTTTCGGATTAAGTGCTCGTTTCTAACGATAACAATACACGAATAAATATAGAATTAAGTATGAAAAGAAATATATCACATTTATTATATATAGTAGCCATAGGCTTCTTTACTTCCTGTAGCGACTTTCTGGATGTGGCACCGAAGGACAAGGTATTGGAAGAAGACCAGTATAAAACGGAAGCAGGTATTCATGGAGCTTTAAACGGGCTTTACAGGCAATTAATATCTACCTCCCTTTACGGGGCGAATTTATCTCAGACTGCTCTGGACGCAATGGGGCACTTTTATACCTATCCTCCGTCACAACCGTCGGGAAATAAATTGTCTGCCACATTGTTTTTCCTCTGTAACGGACGGTCCGAAGAGTATGGAGCAGCTGAAAGCATATTTGCCGATATATGGAAAAGCGGATATAATACGCTTCTCAATATCAACTATTTTTTGAAAAGCATGGAGGGATCGACTGCTGTTATCGGTAGTAACAATAAAGATGTATTGATGGGTGAGGCATACGGATTACGGGCTTATCTTCATTTTGACCTTTTCCGTTTGTTCGGCCCCAGATGGGAAGATCGTTCGAATATCAATAAGATTTTGCCGTATAGTAGAACTACGGATATGATACTGAATCATGTCGGTTATGAAGAAGATGTGTACTCCACTGCCGATGAATATTTGGATTATTTATTGGAGGATATTCGTGAGGCGGAACGGTTGTTGGCTGCTGACCCTATTCTGTCTGATGACTCTGCTATTAGTAAGGAGCTGATAAGTGATTTTTATAAGAATCGTAACAGACGTATGAATTATTATGCGGTGAAAGCGCTCGAAGCCCGTGTATTGCAATATATAGGAGACTATAAGAATGCGGCTATAGCAGCCAAGGTAGTGACTGATCAGATAGGGGAAAAAGGAAAAGTGTTCTCATGGACAAATGTTACAACCGTACTTGCCAATATGGATTACTCTTTCTTCAATGAAGTAGTTTTTGGAATCAACAATCCGGATATGCTTTCCAATTATAACTCCTTTTATAATAAAACGGATATAAACGATTTATATGCAGTAGACCGTGATAATTTGGTTCAAAACATCTATTCCGGTTTTGGTGATAACCTGAAAGCAATAATAGATGTCCGTGCCCGGCAGTGGACGGAAAGTAACGACCAGGGAGGAAGTTCTGTCTCCTATTCGCAAAATGGTACCTACATCTCTAACAAGTTTAATATTTCAGCCAATAGTAATCTTCCCGCGTTGGTCGATTTCCAACCGTTGATTCGTGTTACTGAAATGTATTATATTCAGGCGGAAGCAGCCTTGAAAGATGGTGATAAAAAGACAGCTGCCGAACTATTGAACACTGTTTCTTCTCATAGAGGCATTCCGGAGACTAGCTTTTATTACTTGACGGAGAATGATATGGATGAACAATTCTATTCCCACATAGAGAGTGAATATTATAAGGAGTTTTATGGGGAAGGGCAAGTTTATTTTTATCATAAGCGGATGAAGAGCGATCAGATGTTTCCCGGATACGGAGGAACTTCGGTGGCAGTAAATGCCAGTGCAATGTATAATATACCTATTCCGAATATTGAAACAGATATATAATTTAGTCTTTAAAAATAAATTCAATATGAAAAGAAACAGTTTTAAATGGTGTGTTTATACATTTCTATTTCTTGGGATAGGAATGGTATCTTGCGCTGACGAGGATTTAATGACTTATGAAGATGTTCCTCGAATTTATTTTAAATATGCTGATGCATCCTCTTCCGACTTTGGAGAAAATGAAGATCAGATCACTGTTAATATGGGATATGACAGGCCGTTGAAAAACGACAGTATCATTAAGATTCCTATCAAACTAATGGGACGAGTTTCGGAAACAGACCGGGCGGTAAAAGTAGTGATGATACCTGAAGAATCGACAGCCACAGAAGGAGAAGATATAGAGATTTTGTCTGCGTATCTACCTGCCAACTCAATCTTTGGTAATGTGGAAGTAAGGCTGAAACGTACGGAAGCCGTTGATAATGAAATGTTGTTTGCCCGTATCCGGTTGGCTTCGAATGAAAACTTTCATACGGATTATTCAACGTCCAGATATGATAAAGGAAACAATCGAAACGGATTGATTTATAGTATTTATTTTACGGCACTGGCTGAAAAACCCAGTTTATGGGCGGCTTCTTATTCGTCGATGACCTTAGAAAGTACATTCGGCGCATACAGTAATGCAAAAATGAATGTGATATATGAGGCTTGCGGAGTGACTAGAGAATATTTTGAGATTGATCCCGAAGATAACGACCCGACGGGTAAGGAAACGTTTACCAAACGTTTTTCGAGGGAAGTTTCTTTTGGAATGATTTCATTGATTAATCGTTACTTAGTAAAATATAAAGAAGAACATGGAGAACCTTTGGTGGATGAGTTTGGTGAAGAGGTCAAGACTCCTCTACCGAGTATTCAATAAAAGATGACGGATATGAAATATATAATAGATTTACGGATAATAATTGTATGTGCCGGGATACTGTCTCTGTTTGCGTGTAATGAAGACAAGGGCAATTATGACTATGAGGCAATCAATCGGGTGACAGAAATTGCTAACATTCAGGAGAGTTATTCAGTGGAAGTAGGAGAACGGTTGTTGATTACTCCTGAACTCAATACAACTTCGGGTAATACGGACAATCTGGATTATACGTGGTATTATAAAAGCGGTTCTGCATGGAATGTATTGCAGGAGGGTAAAGACTTTGATTTTGTTATAGCTGATCCTATCGGATCTCCGAATAGTACTTATACTTGTGCCTTCGAAGCAAAAAACAAAGTGACGGATATTGCTTACCGACAAATTTTCAGTATAAGAGTAGCGGGAACTTTCAACAAGGGATATGTCTTATTGTATGAGAAAGAAGATGGATTTGATATGGGAATGATCGTTCAGAATTCCCAGAATCAATATATACCGAAGTATAATATACTGGCTTCTACCGCACCTTCCCTGCAACGTGAAGGGGTGAAACCTTATGAACTCAATATCTTTGCTGACCCTACTGCTCCTCATCCATATCAGCCGGATGGTTCTAATCGTTCGGTTTACTTGCTGACCGACCATTATACGACACGTTTGAAAGTAGCAGATTTCAGTTGGGATCCTTCGTATGATATATCCAGTTCCGTGGAAAATGGTTCGCCTCTTCATCAAGACTATGTATCAGTTGGGCGGCCTATTGTAGCGGAAAAGATGAAAGTGGGTTATTTTGCTTTGAATGGTAATATAAAACCGCATATATATATGTATATGAAAGATGATAACGGACAGGGGAATTGGTATTTGCACAACACTTATCCTGTCTACTACTTCTTTTCCTATCCGATGAATGCTTATCGTACGGGGAATACCGTATACGATAGTAAACGTTATGAACCCGCTCCGTTTATATCGTGTGGCAGCAGAATTACTATGTTTTTCAATCAGGAACAAAATAAATTCAGTTGCCAGACTACATACCGTTCTTCCAGTGATTTCAGTACATCGTTCTTCTTTACCGAAGATTTTCTGGATGAGTCTTCCGACCATATTTTCAACTTTAATGATAAAAATGAAGGATTGCTGTATATGAGCGAACGCTATACCACTATAAGTAAAATGACCTCTTTTGCTTTTCTGAAACAAAGCAACGGTACATTTAAATATATTGAGTATAGTTTACCGTCTAACACTACTGCTTTGGTGACGAAAGATAATAAATTGAGAACGTGTATATTTGATGCGTCTACCGGCATTGACCATGCCAAATTTATTGCTGCCGCTCCCGAACCCAACAATGCGTTTATCTATTATGCAACTGAAGATAACCGGGTGTTTTATGCCGACGTATCGGGTAGCAATGCAGTGGTTAGAGAAATAACGGATGCGGTTCTTCCCGAAGGTTACAATGAAATAACCGCTTTAAAGTTTATGATTCCCAGTACAAGCAGTAAATATTTGGGAATCGCTACCTACAACAGTTCCTTAGGAAAGGATGAAGGAGGCAGAATAGACTTCTATTCCATGCCGAATGCTTCTTCCGGTGCACTTGCCATAGCGACGCACAAGGTGAATGATGATGAAACGATAGAGATGTCGTGGAAAGGTTTTGGAAAGATAGTAGGTATGGATTATAAACCTTAAACGATTTAGAAAGATGAAAAATATGAAACTTAGAAAAATAATATGTCTGTTACTGGTGACTTGCAGTTCATGCAGCTTTTTTGCAGGATGCACGGATGACATCAACAATTATGAGAAACAGACAGCTGCTGAAGCTTCTAACAAAGTATTTATCAGCGATAAGTATGCTTCACTTGCTTTCAATGCCCAACGTACAGTAGAAGGTAAGGTTGCCAATATGGATACATTGGTTGCCAAACTGGTAGTCAATTGTACTTCTCCGGCAGGTGGCAATTTGACGGTGAAAGTTACTATTGATACATTGTTGGTAGATGTATACAATAAGAAAAATGAAACATCCTATCACCGGTTTGCAAGTAATTGGATCAGGTTGAATAAATCGACCCTGACCATTCCCGAGGGAAGTATGGAATCTGCAGATACACTTACCGTTGCCTTGACCCGGCCTTTGGACGGGTTTACCAGTATGGACGGATACATCATGCCGGTGCGTATCACTTCGGCTTCGGGCTATGATGCACAAGTAGATTACAGTAAAAGAGTCTCTTATCTGACGTTGGATGTGACACAGGAGAACGGTGTGGGATTTGAAGAAGGTAAAAACAGTGTGATGGTTGCAGGAAACGAAAGTTTCACCGGATACGATCTGCCGCTTATGGCTTATATTGCGTCAGACAATGATATAAATATCGGGCTGGAAGTAGACAATAGTCTGGTAGCAGCTTTCAATAGCAAATATGGGACAGCTTTCAAAACCCTTGCCGTGAGTGACTGGGAATTGGCCGATGTTGCGTTACCGGCCGGCAGTACAACGGCTACGGGACATATCGCCTATAAGGGAGAGACGTCGCAGTTTGCGGGTGATAATTATCTTGTCCCCATAAAGATAAAATCGGTTACGTCACCGGGTGCGGCAGAGCCTGTCAAGACTATGCGTACAGATGTATATTATCTAGTAGTGAATTCGGTATCCGGTGGGTACACGCTTGAAAGCGATGATACTGCGTTTGGTGTGCGACAGACAGAAAGGAGCGGTTATAAAGCCCTGTCGGAAGAATATAAATTTACTCAAGGCAGTTGGGAAAGTATGTTCGAAGGAGGTTTCTGGGTATTGGATGTTCCGGCCAGTGTCACAATCGATTTGGGACATGAAGTTCGCAATATCACCGGAATATATCTCAGGGCGAACAATAGCTCGATGTCTCCTGCAAGCATGGACTTGTCTTATGCCGGAGAGGAACTCTATAATGCTACCCGTCTTTCGGTGAGCCTCGGTTCAATAGCACTTCCCAGCCGATGCGAACACATGTACTTCAAGTTTGCCGAACCTGTGAATGCCCGCTATATCGGACTGAATAATATGGTAGCTAAATCGAAGTACTATTCTTGCAAAGATTTTTATATATATACTCAAAATGAATAATCCATGAAAAAATTATTATTAATGATCCTTCCTGCGTTTATCTGTGCAGGAAGTTTGTTTGCCCAAACATCTACTGTCAGTGGCGTGTGGGAAAGGGGTAAAACAAAAGCAGTCAAAATGTTCAAGATTGTAGAAGGCGGTAACTTGTCGGAAGTGGCCACTTCTGCGTTAGGAGAAGACGGTAGTTTCCAGATGACGTTTACCCCAGAGCAGGAAGGGTATTTCGTGTTGGGTACTTCCTCTTCGGTATTTCAGAATCGTTATACATTTTATATGAAGCCGGGCGACCCATTGAATGTGCGGATATTACCCGAAAGTTATGAACTGATAGGAAAAGAGAATACGGCGGAGAACAAGGAAATGGCCCGTTGGCATGATTTTATTTTTCCTCTGGAAGATAAAGCTGTGTATTTTATGGGAAAACACAGTACGTATGTAGACTTTTTTCCGCTGTTGGAAGAGAAACTGGATAAACTGGGTTCTTATAAAGTGAAGAAAACAAAGAATAAGGTTTTCGACACTACGTTTGCTGATTTTCGTAAGTATGATTTGCTGTTCAATGCTGTACAGTTCATTTATACGGTAAGGACAGCACATCCGCAGAAGGAGGATTTTATTGATTATTACCGGCAGATAGATATTCCTGCTATTGCCCGTACTGCAGGCATTCTCAATTATCCCAACGGATTGCGTTTATTTGTCAATGCATATATGCTCAAGTCCATGGTATCTGATTCCTCATCAGCCGGAGAGAAACGAAAGAATCCCGTTTCGGCTATGTTGAAAGAAGACGTTGGGATGATTAGTAATGACACTATTAAAGGAGAAATAGCGTTAATGTTCAGCGGAATGAGCAAGACACAGGTGGGACTGGAACAATATAAGAAAGAATATGGCAGTTTCCTCATCACCGACAGTCAGAAAGAGCGTTGGCAACGTATTGAAGATAACTTTAGAGAGAGTATGGAGAAGAAAGAAATCATTAACTTGACGTTTCCTAATGCGGAAGGAAATGATATTTCTCTTTCCGATTTTCGTGGCAAGGTTGTCTATATTGATATCTGGGCTACCTGGTGCGGTCCGTGTAAAAAGGAGATGCCGGCTATGAAAGCACTGGAAGCCGAATATAAAGACAATAAAGATATTGTATTTATGGGGATTAGTGTCGATGCGTCTAAAAATATCCAGAAATGGAAGGACTTCGTGATAAAAGAACAGCTTCCCGGTGTACAGCTTTTTGCCGGAGACATGGCAGGACCTGCATTGTCCAAACCTTATAAGATAACAGGTATTCCTCGTTTTATGCTGGTTGGCAAAGACGGAAGTCTGATTTATATGGATGCTCCGCGTCCTTCTTCTTCCGAAATACGGGCAGTGTTGAACGACGCATTGAAGAAATAAACAATATTATCAACAGGTTGATATACAAGTACTTCAATGGGTGCTAATAGCAGGGTTGTTGGGTATATATATACTGTGTGTTGGGCATATATATCCAACACGTTGTATCTATATACCCAGCATGTTGTATCTATATGTCCAATACATAGGCACTCAATACCCTCTTTTTCAATGTAATAGACTATGAAATACTTGAAAATAATTATATGCTTTCTGTTCTTTCCGTTGACAGCAAACGGAAAAGCGGATCAAGACAGCATCCGTCTTGCTTTGAAACACATGGAAGACGGTTTGAAAACAAAAGAAATCGCTGTTGCACAAAAGAGTTTTGCTCCCGAATTTTCTATCAGCATTTATTCGTTGCCCTTTGCATCCGGTTTGTTGAAACAGATTATGGAAGGTATAACTTTCCAATCTATCCAACCCGACTGGAAGGGGATGAAAACAAAGGGAAACGTCACCAGTCTGGAGGTCCGTTTCACATTGGCCGGCGGACAAGAAGAGAAGAGCATGATAGCTTTCAATGAGTCTGGAAAAATTCTCTTTGTCGATTATTTCGATCGGCTGTTCGGTGATAGCCGTTACCGGAAATCATCGTTGGCAGCCGTTCTGCCTTTTCGGATAGAGGGTGGCTCTATCATTTTGTCTGCCCGCTTGAACGATAGCCCCCGGGTGATGTCATTCTTGCTTGATACGGGAGCTGACGGAATGGCTATCCGCCGTTCGTTGGCAGATAGCATAGGACTGAAAGTCAGTCATTCGCAAGAAGCGAGTGTTGTAGGCGGACGGAAAACGGTGCAGATATCTGCCGATAATGTACTTCGTCTGTCGGACAGTTTATCATTGAAAAAGCAGAATATTGCAATTTTCGAGAGGGTGCGTAACGGTACGGATGGCATCATCGGGCTGAATCTGATAAGAAAATATATCACTGAAGTGAATTTTGATACGCAAACTATTTCGCTTTATACCTTCGGTGATTATATCTTTCAGAGGAAAGGACGTATGATCCCCCTTAGGGTACCGAGCCTTATCATGTTACCTTCCGCATTGAATCTGACCGGGGATAAAAGTATTTCGGGTAATTTTATAATGGATACGGGAGCTAATTATTATTTGATAGCTTTTAGTCGGTTTGTTCGTCAAAACAGGCTGTTACTGAGCGGATTCAAACCCGAGGGAAGTGGGGCGACAGTGAGTTTGGGGCATTCAACACCAGTTTTTTATGGTCATGCACGTTCATTAAAAGTGGGCAGTGTAGTGAGCAAAAATGTACCTGTCACTCTTCAAGCTTCAACGGGCGGTGATTCTTCAAATCATACCGATGTAGACGGATCGATAGGTATACAGTTTTTCAGTGATTTCAATTTTACGATCGACTTATTGAGAAAAGTAGTACACCTGTCTCCTCGTAAGAAGTTAAAGTAAGGCATTCTTTCAGTAATGGCAGTGCAGTTATAGTCAGGGGAATGTTTTGCGGAAGTATACCGGTCGAATGAAGAACATCATTAAAAAATGTTCAATAGAATTAATAACCTGGAGTTTTTTGAGTTATCTTTGTTGTAGCTAATTAAACAATAAAAAGATGACTGTAATTTTTCCTTCACCCATTTTCGGTCCTGTTCATTCCCGCCGTTTGGGTGTTTCTTTGGGAATAAATTTATTACCGGACGACGGTAAAGTTTGTTCGTTCGATTGCATTTACTGTGAATGCGGCTTCAATGCCGAGCATCGTACAAAGAAGCTTCTTCCCACCCGTGAAGAGGTTCGTACAGCCCTTGAAGAAAAACTAAAAGATATGCAGGCAAATGGTCCTGCTCCCGATGTACTGACATTTGCCGGAAATGGTGAACCGACTGCACATCCCCATTTCCCGGAAATCATAGATGATACTCTTGCACTTCGGGACAAGTATTTTCCGAAAGCGAAAGTCAGTGTATTAAGTAATTCTACATTTATCGACCGCCCTGCTGTATTTGATGCACTGAATAAGATAGATAATAATATCTTGAAACTTGATACAGTGGATGAAGAATACATTCACCGGTTAGATCGTCCGAATGGAAAATATTCTGTAAAGAAGATTATCGAGAAGATGAAAGAATTCAAAGGAAACTGTATCATTCAAACTATGTTTCTCAAAGGGAGTTACCTGGGAAAGGATATGGATAATACCTCAGATAAGTTTGTACTTCCCTGGTTGGAGGCGGTGAAAGAAATCGCGCCCCGGCAAGTGATGATTTACACGATTGACCGTGAAACCCCTGATCATGATTTGCAGAAGGCAACTCACGAAGAGTTGGACCGGATTGTAGAATTGATTAAGAAAGCCGGCATTCCGGCAACAGCTTCTTATTAATTATAAAACAGAAAGCATACCATTTTTCAATTATCAATGATATTATCAGGATTCCTTCAATCAAGATTGATTGGAGGAATTAATGTGTATTTATTGTGTTTAAACAGACAAAAACAGAGAAAGCAAATAGAGATTTTTTCGTAAGTATTTTAATGCCAATCCCATATGATATTCTACAGTTTTTTCACTGATAGACAATTGCTCGGCAATTTGTTTATAGGTTAAGTTTTGCTCCCGGCTCATGCGAAAGATTTCTTGCTGCCGTGGAGGCAATTGTGATATTAGTACTGAAAGATACTTTTTTAAATCGGATAATTCATATTCTTGTTCCATTGCTTGTAGAACAGTAACTTTCAGAAATGAGTAGTTTAATTTTTTGCGTGAATAATTAAAAATCATATTACGGGTAATGATAAAAAGAAACCCTTCAAAAGGCTGCTCTTCATCTATCAGATGTCTTGCTTCCCAGAGTTTGATGAAAACCTCTTGTACCACTTCTGCGATATCTTCAGAAGAAACTAGATAAAGCCGGGTAAAGCCATAGACCTTTTCCCAGTAATGTTTATATAGAAATGAAAAAGCATCTTCATCTCCATTTTTAAACCTTCTAATCAACTCTTTAGATATCATTTTATCTTTTTGGGACAAAATTAGCTAAATACTTTCTAAAAAAAAAATTGCTTTTTCACCAGGGTCTCCAATTTTTGATGTGTATTTAATAATAGAATAACAAATAATAGAGAAAAGTAATGAGTTATAAAAGTGAATTAATTAGAAAATTATTTTCAGACAGACTGAAAAAAGACGAATTAAAGGATCTGTCCGAAATAGATATGATAGAGCGCAAAATGAAAGTGCAATGGGAGGAACAAAATCCGATAGCGGAAAACTCGGAAAGAGTAGATCCGGAACTCGGAGATTATATTTGGGCTAAAATAGTCAAAGAATATAAAGTACGTTCGAAACGTAAGTCAATTCGACAGTTCTATTATCCGTTGGCAGCAGCCTGTGTGGCTTTAGTCGCAGTTTTGGGAGGTTGGCTTTTTTATGTGAATAGTGATTTCTTCGTTAAAGAAGAATTTGCTGAGGTAATAGCCACCCGGAATATGTTGTATCAGTTGCCCGATAGTTCTGAAGTATGGATGTATCCGAATAGTTCCATCCGTTTTGCCAAGAACTTCAATAAAGACAGAAGAGTATGGTTGGAGGGTAGTTCCATGTTCCATGTACGTAAGCAGCATGGGAACACCTTCAAAGTTTATATTGATAAAGCCTTTATCGAAGTAAAAGGTACCCGGTTTCTAGTAGATAAAAAAGAAGCGGGAAATAATGAGATTACGCTGTTCAACGGTTGTGTTGAGTTTAATGTAGAGGCGACCGGCAAACAGATAGTAATGAAGCCCATGGAAAAGATTTTTTATAACTCAGTTAATGCGGAAATAGGAATACGGAAGATTGAAAATATAGAATGGCAGGATGGTAAATTCAAGTTTGACGCTATGCCGCTTAACCGCCTCATTTCTATCATTAATCAGATGTATCATGCTAATATAGTGTATGAAGGTAAGGACGAAACTTCTCCGTTCAGTGGTACCATTCGTCAGGAGGAAGCGTTGGATGATATTATTCTCAAAATCTGTTTCCTTATGAATTTGAAAGAAGAAAGAGTAGGTAACACAATCATTATCAGAAATTGAATTTTAATAAACTATATGTCTAATCTAATAAAATGAGAACATGAAAAAATGTATTTTTTTATATCGACAGCGGTATTTGAGCTATCTCGTATTACTCTTATTATTATGGCCAACTGTGATGTTAGCAGCACAAGGGAATATTCAGATAAAGGGAAAGTTCTCTCTCAAGGAGGCTATCCGGTATATAGAAGAAACGAGTGATTATACTTTCTTTTATAAAGATAGTGACTTGAAAGATAAATCAAAAAAAGAGATTAATTGTAGTGGTACAATTGAGGAAGTCTTGAAAAATCTATTTAAGGGAAGTGGAGTTAATTATATAATTAAAGGAAAAGAAGTCATTTTTAAAGTAGCAAATGCTCAAAATGCCGAACAGCAACAGCCGAAAAAACGTGTAATTACAGGTACTATAATTGACGGAGAGACAAAAGAGCCTATTATTGGAGCTAGTGTATGGTTGAAAAATAGCTCGTCAGGTACTGTTACCAACTTGGACGGTCACTATTCTCTTACAATTGAAGGTATTGGTGGTGTACTAGAATTTTCATACATTGGTATGAAGAAGCAGGAAATAGCTATTAGCAATAAGAATGTTATTGATGTAATATTAAATCCGGATACAAAGAAGCTGGACGAAGTTGTAGTAGTAGGTTACGGACGTCAGAAGAAGGAAAGTGTTGTAGGTGCTATTTCTTCATTGGATGTGGGTGAACTCAATATACCGGGTTCTAACATTTCCAATGTACTGGCGGGGCAACTGGCAGGTGTTGTCTCTATGCAGGCATCCGGTGAGCCGGGTAAAAATAGTGCTTCCGATTTTTATATCCGTGGTATAGCTTCTTTTAAAGGTAACTCTACTCCGCTAGTTCTGGTTGACGGTATCGAACGGGAACTGGACTTGGTTGATGTAGATGATATTGCTACATTTTCTATCTTAAAAGATGCTTCTGCTTCGGCAGTATATGGTGTACGTGGTGCGAATGGCGTTATTTTGATTACTACCAAGAAAGGCAGTGAAGGCAAACCTCGTATTAATGTACGTGCGGAAATGGGTTTTAAAACTCCGACACGTATGCCGCAAATGGCAAACTCTGTACAATGGGCCGAGATGTATAATGAGGCTAAAGGCCTGACGGGTAATGGTGATGGAGGCTATTCATCGGAAGCTATTCAAAAATATAGTGATGGTTCTGATCCTGATTTATATCCAAATGTAAATTGGTTAGACCAGATGTATCGAAATTTGGCTTCGAGCGAACGTGTGACATTGAACCTTTCTGGAGGCGGTGATATTTGTAAGTATTATGTATCAGGTGGTTTTTATAATGAAGGCTCTATATTTAGAAACGCCGGGGATGTTTATGATTATAATTCTTCTATTCATTATACAAAATTCAATTTTCGTGCCAATATGGATTTCTCCGTTACACCGACTACAACATTCAATGTGAATTTGGCTAATATTTATGAAAGTTCGTGGGGACCAGGAGCTACGACATCTGATATTTGGGGATATGCATTTAACACCTCTCCAAATGCATTTCCTGTGGAATATTCTGATGGTACTCTTTCTGCACCAAGTGCAGCCAGTGGTAGTAATCCATGGAATCTGCTGGTACATTCCGGTTATCGTGAGCAAAGTTGGAATTCAGCCCAATCATTGATTGGTGTTACTCAAAAATTGGATATGATAACTCTAGGGTTAACTGC
>ERZ791803.1024-NODE-1024-length-14212-cov-3.356361_pt1 | contig 14212 bp, 16 predicted proteins | sample MGYA00510307_ERZ791803 | MGnify/ENA primary metagenome ERZ791803 (study PRJEB30046, sample SAMN00791963) | human gut metagenome | study: EMG produced TPA metagenomics assembly of the A metagenome-wide association study of gut microbiota in type 2...
AGTATTATGTTGATCACACATTAGCTCTTTGGCCTCAAGCTGCCAGCGGAGCTCCTTGGACCGCTACCTATTTTCAATCTAAAGGAGATCCAATAACTGATTTGCACGAAGATATGGCAGCTGATGGTACGACTGCATAAGTGCAACATAGAAGTGTTAAGTAGAAGTTCTATATAATCTGGTGTGCCATACACCAGATTTTACAGAACTTAGAAATTCCAATGTATTTCAATAGGTACTTCCTTAGTTACAGGGTCTTTCTTGCCAACTAATATATAATCAATCAGCTTTTCAACAATTTCCCTGTCTAAGTGTTCAAGATTTGTATATTGCTCGATTAACTGTCGTCTGTTATCGCCAACCTGCATTTTTCTTTCAATAACATCAAGCTGTTTCTGCGTATCAATTACCAGCTTTTCGAGCCTTTCTTTTTGTATTGAGAAGGCTTTAAATCCAAGTAATCGAGTTCGGAAAGAATACCCTTTACCTTATCTAAGTATAACTCACGGATTCCTTTTGTATACTCTGCAATCTTTTTTTGATAAGTAGCAATTTCCGATTCCAGAGCTTCTTTTTTCCCTTTTAAGTCACTGTTGAATTGCACATTCTGTTCAAGTTCGTCTTTGTCAAGATATTCTGCTGATAACTTATTCAGTTCATCAATCACAGCTTTTTCTAACTTATCTACCGAGATAAAAGAACCTATACATGCGTCCTTTGCCACATGACGGTTAGAACACTGTAAATAATGTTTACCACGATTCTTTGATGAACGCATTGTATACCCACAATTCATACAACGAGCTTTTCTGGCAAATAAACCGATTGTGCCAACAGTGAAAGGTTTTGCTTTTTGTGCTACCAATGCTTGAACTCTATCCCACAACTCACGGTCAATAATTGGTTCATGCGTTCCCTCAACTCTGTACCACTGGTCTTTTGGTCTAGGTTTATTTTGCTTTGTTTTGTAAGAAACGCTGCCATATTTCCCTTGAACCATATTACCAATATAGATTTCATTTACCAACATATCTGATATGGCAAAATATTTCCATAGGGTACTGTTTTTTGTTTTAGGTTGTTTGTAACGCAAACCGTGAAGTCTTTTGTATTCCGTTGGGTTTGGGATTCCTCTATCATTCAGCATACGGGCAATAGCAGTCTTTCCATACCCCTGCGAAAACAGTGTAAAAACTTCTCTAACAACTTCCGCAGCTTCTTCATCAATAATCAAATGACCTTTTACATCAGGGTCTTTTTTGTAACCATACAGGGCGAAAGCACCGATATGGTGTCCGTTCTTTCTTCTGTCAGTAAGAACACTTTTAATATTCTCTGACATATCCTCCAAGTACCATTCATTTACCAGACCGTTAATTTGTCGTGACTTCTTATTTCCCTTATTAGCGGTATCTGCATTATCAACAATACTGATAAAACGAATACCCCAAATTGGGAAAAGACCGTGGATATACTTTTCCACTAACTCTAATTCTCTGGTAAATCTGGATTGTGTCTTGCAAAGGACAATATCAAATTTACGATTCTTTGCGTCCTCCAACAACCTGTTAAATTCTGGTCGTCGTCTGTCTGAACCAGTGTAATCATCATCACTGTATATGTTGTAGACTTCCCAACCATGCTCTAATGAGTATTGAAGTAACATTGATTTTTGATTCTGAATACTGTTACTGTCGTCTGTTTCTGATTGTTTGTTTCTATCTTCTTCTGACAAGCGGCAATAAATAGCAACTCTTGATTTTGATTCTATCATGCTTCGTTCTCCTTTTCAGAGAAGACGAAACAAACTATCTCTACATAATGCTATTATAACATCTTGTAGGATAGTTTGTCTATCATCTGGCAGGAGTTGCCTTTCCTTTATTTTTCTCATATTGATTTATCAACTCTATCCATTTTAGAGTAAATGCTTTTGTAAATGCCGCTTTATCATAATTTTTAAAAACATTCTTGCAAATTATCTTTGCGTTATTTGCCATTGAACCACCTCACTACAATATATTTACAAAGTATGCAAAAATGCTTGTACGTTATGAAAGAATTTGTTTATAAATAAGAAGTAATCAGATGGCTTTGGAAAGCTCCACTGGAATTTCACCATTCCCATTCTTATGGGTGAACCGCACCATGCGAGTGTATCATTATTCTGATATACGGGTCATGGCAGCAACTTTTCCAACAGTCGCTTACGGATCACTGGCGTGGTCGCTCGCTTTTTTATCCCTCCTTTTCATGGGTCATGGCGTTCCAGTCCGTCGGCTCACCATATATCAAACGTATCTGATTACTTTATTCAATTTTCAAAGAACACTTTAAAACGGAGCTGGAATGAGGTGGTATCGCACTCCGCATATATTTCACTTATTTCACTCTGACTTCAAAACCTAGAATTGCTTTGATAAGGGCAGCTCTGATTCTGCCTTTCAATTCCATATCAACCACAATATACATATTTCCGTGTTCGTCATAGAATGGACGTAAACTTGCTTTTGATATGTAAGCGTCATAGTGATTTAATATTTTCTCTATTGCCACTTCGTCGCCATCAGCCGCTAAACAAATTGTGGAGAATAGAGGACACTTTTTTGTAGACTTCATCATGTTATAATTCCTCCTCGTACATATCCTTAATGAGTTTTAGTGAACACATTCTGTTTCTATAAACAGAGTTTCTGGAAATATCCAAAATTTCTGCAATTTCTGCGTCGGGCAGTTCCAGAAAGTAGAACATTAATACCACATTGCGTCGTCTTTCACTTAATTTTTTGATTGCTTCACATAACTTCTCATCATAGACACGAACTTCTGTACCAAACACATCAAAGGAAGTAAATTCAATCGAATATTCGTCTGTTATACATAACTGGTTCAATTCCAGCTCTGGTATTTCACAGAAAGAAATTTCATGTTTTGAACGTCTGGCAAGTTCTTTGTTATAGTTTTTGACAGTTCTGCCAATTACTTTACGAGCCAGACAATCAAATTGAAGTCTTATAGCGTTCTCAAATGAAGAAGGTTTCATAATCTCACCTCCTTTCAAGTTGAAGTTGCCAAAGCGAAAAGGCTTTTTACCTCTTTCCGCACTAACACTCAACACGGAGGGTCGATTTGTAACCCAAATCTGGATAAATCTTAATAAATTTTGAGAATAGCAAAAAAGCACAAGAACATTAGATAGAAATTGTTCCTGTGCTTCACTGATTGTTCCTGCTATATAATGTAAAAAATTACATTTAAAGACATATTGTGCCACTATAAAAACGGGATGTTTTTTGACACTGATGAATATATCAACAATTGTTGTTCATATAGATTCTTCAATGCGGCTACCTCCTAGAGCCGCTAAACAAAAGTCAATGTGTCATCTTTTGCATATGAAAAAGGCGGCTATTAAACCGCCACCTTAATGATAAAATTTTTTGATACACAAAAATAGTACTGTTGATAACGGTTTTTTTTATTTGTCGCTAAGCAGTACTCTTTTTTCTGGATAATAACAGAGTTTGCAGGTATTTTATAATCTTGTAGATTTAGTTCTATGTGGATAAATGAAGAATTTTATATAGTTTTCCAGTATTAAAATGTTGATGTACTGATGTTAATAAATAAAATTCAACATATTTCCATTTATCGGGATTGTAAATTAGTATCTTCCCCATACAATTATCAGGACTAATCGAAAAATGCATTTTCTTCATTTGTTGCATTGGTTTTATTTCTTTTTCAACTTCTAATAAATATTGGGAATTTTTAAAGTTTTCTTTTAGTTCACAGATAAAAGGTATACCGATATTGATGTTCTGCCAACCAAATGAATTCAAAATGTTATCATAAAATCCATCAAAGATAAATTTGTTCATGCCATCATTGCTTTTCCATAAATACAAGGGAGAGTATTCATTAGTACATTTATCTGCATTATCTTTTTCAGAAATGATATATGCTTTAAATATTAAATCCTGAAATCCGTCTGTTTTTGTTCCATTTTTAATAACTCTTTCCCTGATTATATTCATGTCAAAATCATCAGGTAATATAATCTTGTATTGCATTGCAATCATTTTATTCCTTCTTCCTTTTTATAATTTAAACATTTTTAATACAATTTAATTATACATTAGCCTTTAATGTATGTATAATAGTTGTTAAAGATGGTGGATATCATTTTAAATGATGGAGGGATACATATATGGAAAGTCAGGAATTAAAAATATTTAGAGAAGTAGCTTATGCAAAATCTATCACAAAGGCAGCAGATAATATGGGATATGTCCAATCCAATATAACTGCTCATATTAAAAAATTAGAAGATGAATTAAATACGATATTACTGATTCGTCATAATAAGGGAGTAACTCTGACAAAAGATGGGGAAAAATTATTATGTCATGCAGAACAGATTATTTCTTTATTGGATGAAACAACACAATCATTCAAAGAACTTCCTAAAACTCTGAAAATTGGAGCAACACAAACGATTACAGGATATTTATTACCTAATTGTTTAATTGAATATCAGAAGCATTTTCCAAATACTTCAATAACTGTAAATACTCTTAATCAAGATGAGATAAACGAACAATTATTGCACCAAGAATTAGATTGTATCATAACCAATCGTACAGATATTTTTTCTCAAGCAAAACAAATTTTATGCATAAAAGAAAAATTATTACTAATAGCACCAAGTAATTGTAAAGCCATCGATGAAATAACAAAATATCCTATCATAGTAAACAACATAGAAACCTGCCCTTATAGAAGAATCTTGTTAAGTTGGCTCTCCGCACATAAGATAAAAAATTCATCAATTATAGAATTAGACACCGTAGAAGCAATTCTTAATATGGTTTCTTTAGGGGGTGGAATTTCTTTGTTGCCTCAATTTGTTTTAGCAAAAAATCAATGTGTTGCCCAATTTTATATAGAAGAATTGCAGAATACATCAATTATTATGTGGATATCTAAGGAAAAATCCCCATCGGAGTATTCACTATTAAAAGAAATAATTAGTAAAGAAATTGCCAGTTAAGTATGAACAAGGCAGATTGTTCAAAAATTATCTGCCTTGTCATATTTTTATTACTTTACAATCTTCCAGTTACTATCTTTTTCCAGCGTCAAGTCAAACTGTGAAATCTGTGTTGCCTTTGTCCTCTGGTCGAGATACTTCACCGATACCGATACTTTGACCTGTTCCCCATCTTTGATGAAGATAGGATTTGCCAGTTCCGAGAATACATAATCACAGTTTACAGGTTCAAGCACATTGCCAGATACATAGTAGGCAAGTTCTTTTTCTGTAGCTGTTGGATAGAGCTTGAAGAATGTTTTCAAGAACTCTGTCACTTCCTCCGTCGTGGCAGCGTCTACCGTACCGTCAGAATCTTTTGCTTTTGGTTCATAGCTGGATTTTGTCGGTATGCTGCTGATAGTCGGATTCTGTGTGATAACCATATTTCCGTCACCATCTACATGAACTACCACCATGTAAGCAGAAGTATAGACGATTGATGTTTCATCCTCCGTTACCGTTTGATCTACCGAGTAGACAACGGTAAAGTCGTCCGTTCCAGCCTGTTCTATATCCCAAATCTTTACGTCCGTGACTGTTGAGCTTGTCGGTATATCCTGTCGTACCGTATCAACATTCAAGTCCTGCAAGCTCTTTGTAAGATACTGATTGATGGCTGCGGTTCGTGCGTCAATGGATTCCTGCGTATTGCTCCAAGAATAGTAGGACTTCACAAAGGATTTTACAAAGTTCTCTATCTTGTTAGTATCAACGATTCTTTGTTCAATGACTTCTTTCTCATGTACCGTGTGCATATCAATAGCAGTGAAATTCTTATACACTCCAAAGCTGACGCTTGCAATCAGCACCAGCCATAAGGCAATCACGGTTTTCCTGTGCGTGCCGACTTTCATCACAGGCACTTTTTTCTCTTTTTTAGGTTTTGATTCTTTGTTCTTTTTCTTGAAAATCATAGTACCATTCCTTTCTTATTTGGTTTTTACCCGTCCAGCACCAATCAAATGCTTTTGCCAGTACGAGCTTGTTAAATCTGCATATCCGATAGGGTCGCCAGCGTGATACATTCTGTTGTTTCCTGCATAGATTCCTACATGGGTGACATATGTTCCAGCATTATAGGTCGAGTGGAAGAATACCAAGTCACCAGCTTTCGCCTGTGATAGCGGTATGTGCTGTGTAGCGTCATACTGTGCCTGTGCGGTACGAGGAATAGTGATACCAGCTTTCGCATAGCACCAAGACGTAAGACCAGAACAATCAAAGCTGGTGTTTGGATTGCTGCCGCCATAGACATACTTCCAGCCTTGATATTTCAATGCTTCATTGAAGATTGCCTGTACCGTAGCGTCACTAAAGTTTGGAACAGCTAAATACTGGTTTACCAGCCGCACATAGAACATATTCCCGTACTTGTAACGCCAGCCGCCATTTTCTTTTATGGAAATCTCATTTTTATAGGTGACTTTGACACCGCCCGATTTATCCTTTGCGAAGCTGACAGCCAGTTCAAAACTATATTTCTTCCCATGATTCGCCACATAATCAATAAAGCCGCCGCCATAGTTATAGGCTTGTATCACCGTGTTGATGTCACAGCCTTTTGCTTCAGCGGATTTTAGAAGCTCCGAAAAGTATTTACAACCCTGTTTAATGGATTCCTCCGTTGATAGGGAATTAAGCGGCAGACCAAGCGATTCACTTGCCTGCATAACGTCTGTCGTGCCAGTACCGCCCGATTCCACCTGCATAATCGCAAGCAGATAATTTACATAGTCCTCAATCCCGTATTCCTTTGCATATTTTTCTACCGTCGGCTGATGTTTCAGCACTTCCTCTGACAGATTCAGTCCAGAAAAATCAAAGTGGGAAGTGCTGTTTTCTTCATCATCTGCGGTCAAGATAAACAGGAACAGGAGCAGACAGATAATCACCGTGAAAATCCCACCAAATACAGCGAAGTGTTTCAGCTTCATTTCTTGCCGCCTTTCCTGCTGGACGTTTTACTCACGGTTGATTGTTTTGTGGTCTTTTTACTGACTATCTTTGTCTGCTTCTGATGTTTGAATGTCTGACGGGGCGTATCTGTCGCAGTTCCTGAATGTTTTGGTGTAGCTGCTGGTGTAGAAGATTCTCTGACAACCTGTGTCCTTACTTCCTGTTGCTTTGTGACAGGCTCTTTTGCTCTGGCAGATTGTGATTGCTCCCTCTTAACAGTAGTAGGGCGTTCTTTGATATTCTGTTCCTCTTTAGAACCTGCCGACTGTGGAGCTGCTTTCGCAGATACAGGCGTTGTTACTGGTCGCTCATGCAATGGGGCAGCTCTTTTTGTCGCTGATCCATTGTCCTGTCGCTCTTTATCCTGTGTTTCCTGTTTCTTCTGTGTCTTATCCACTATTGGACGTTGCGGATTCTGTTTCTCTGATTGCGGTTGTTTTGATACCGCCTTTTTATCCACGATACCACGCTTAGAAGCTGACTTCGTTTCCTGCGTCTGGCTTGCAGAGCTGCTATGTACTGTCGATTGCGAAGAATCGCTGTTCTGCTTATCGGGCAATGCAAGTGGCTTCTGATTCATTGGCAGAGCTGGCGGCTTTCCGTTACCTCCACTGTGGGAAGATGGCGTATTGTTTGGTCTGGTATGACCGCTGCCTGCTGATTTTGTATTGTCTGTCTTTTTCGTAGAAGCAGAAGCAGCAGCCGCACCAGCGACACCGCCAGCCGCACCAGCCGCAACCGTCCTTCCGATTTTACGTTCCAAGCGTCTTGCCCTGCGGTTAAGGAACATATAAGGTCGTCGCATGATTCGTCTGCTGACCTGCTGTGTATCGGAAGATTGCAGACTGAACATTGCCATCAAATCACCCAGTTTAAAGTAGATTCCTGCAAAGGTGACTATCTGTAAAAAGGCAATCATAAAGAACGGATAGCCAGAAGAAATCGAATAAAACATGGTCGAGATACTAAATGCTGTCGTAATAATCAGCGTGATTCCTGCCCTCATCATAATAGTGTTGAACAGCTTCGTAAGAGCCTTTTTTGCCATGCCCTCATAGGTCGGAATCATAGACAGGATAAAACTGATTGGCAAAAACATAGCGTAAATGATAAATAGCACCTGCGAGAAAATCATCATGCCTGTAAGCAGAAATACAAAGATAGAAATACCGATATTGAAGATGAACAGGAACACCACCATACCTAAACGTGTCATGGTCTTTGTAACACTTAGATTGTCATTGCCCTTATCTTCGATTTCCTCAATCACTATATCTTCTCTGTCGTCCGTGTCTGGACTTGCCGATAACAGGCTTTCCACACGGTCAGAGCCGAGTGTTTCTATATCCGATTCCCCATACTGTAAGAGCAGCCACGGTTGTTTCACCTGTATGGAAAACAGGCTGTCACGAATCAAGTCCACACTGTCTTTTCCCTTGCTGCTGGAATCGGGTAGCACAATCTTTGTGCCAAGCGATAACGCCGAGCTGCTTATATCTGCCGAGAAATCATTGATTTTACTGATATAATTTGGGGCGTATGCAATGAAAGACGCTGACAGGATAAACACCACAAGAAAGTTAATCAACGCATGAACCGCTTTTGTGGTTTCCCTTTTGATAAGTCCTGTGTAGGCTACATAGATTCCCATTACCAGAATAAGGATAAGCAGGAATCCCACATAAAACCCCTCGCTGGAAAAACCGCTGGAAGTGACACCTGCCAACGTCTGAATATTCTTTCCGATAGAGTTTGCGGTATCAGAGATAAAGTCCAGCTTGTAGGCTTCCTGCACCACATATCCCGTTGCATTGGAGATATAAAGGCTCACCGTCCAGACAAAGTTCGTGATAGCGTATAACCCGTACTGGATACTCTTTCCGATACCGTCCAGCCAGTTCCACGGTAGCCAGTCCCAGCTTGAATCCACATAGAAATCAAGCTGGTAGTTTTCCAGCGGATATTTTGAATATTCGTTAGCGTCGCTCACCGTATTGTCTACTAGACCAGCCGCATGAGCTACCGTACCCGTGATAGATAAAAACACCAGCACACCGAGAATCACCGAAAGCGTGATAAGCAGATAACGGACTATTTTTCTCTTGTCCATAGGCTTCACCTCATTTCTTCCGTCTGCACTGGCGGTCTGGTATCAAAGGCATGGAACAGGTCAGCGAATACAGGGTGTATCTGGATAATGCCCACACGCCCGTATAAATCTTGAAACAGGCATTGCCCGTTTTCCAAATCCCTTAATCGCTTCTGGTTGCCCTCGTCCTCCTTATCCACACCGAAAAATTCAAGGGTATTCTTGATTTCTTTTATATCTGTGCTTCTAAAGGCAAACTTCAAGCCGATATTGTTCTTCATCTTTTCGTCGTCCACATCACCAGAGTTTTGTGTCACAAAGTACACAGCGGCGTTCATGGAACGACCAGCACGAATCAGCTTGTTAGAAAGTGCTTTTCCCTGTGCCACCTGCAAGAACGTCCACGCTTCGTCCAAATCCACCATTTTGAAAATGCTCCTGTCCGAATGGATAAAATCTAAGGCAAAGGTACTGATAACAATAAGCATTGCCACGGAAAGCAGCTCCATTGTGGTATATTCTTCAAATTTTGTGTCCTTGTCTGGCAATACAAGGTCAGCCACCTGTATGATGTTAAGTTGTCGGTCTAAACTGATGGACTGCTCCACATCACCGTCCGAGAATAACAGGTGTGCAAAATCATAGTCCGTCATGCTTTCGATATGGTCTGCGATATTCTCTGCCACAGGAGAAGCGTCTTTCCTTAATTCATCAATGACGTGGAGCAGTCCACGCTGCTTGCTCTGTGTCACGGAACGGATTGCACGCCTTAATACAGGGAACTTCTCACCGTCACGACTGCTGATTCCAGTTAAAAAGGTGAGTATGTCGATTGCCAGACTTTCAGCGTCTTTTGTTCGCTTCATAATCACATAAGGGTCAAGAAGTCCTTTGTTCTTATCCTCACTGGTGAGATTGACTATTTTGATTTCCTGTGCAATATCGGGTAGTGTTTCCTGCCAGTTGCCACGCTCTGATTTAGGGTCTACAATGACTGCTTTTCCTCCAAACAGCACCGCATAATAGATAATCAGATTGTTACAGAATGACTTGCCACCGCCAAGAGAACCAAGAAAAGCGGCAGCTAACGCATTGGTGACTGAACCCTTAACGCCCTGTGCCGCAAGGCTGGGCTTCAAGTACACATTTTTTCCTGTATCAAGGTTATAGCCGATATAGATACCGTCCGTTTCCCCAAGCTGCTGTGTCGCACCGAATCCAAGTCCAGCCAGAAAGTCAGAAGTGACATACTGGATATAATCGTTGATATATCTTTTACTTGCTGGGATAAACTCACCATGCAATCCCAACATATCCCCGAATGGGCGTACCAGCTTCACATTCAAATCGTCGTAGAAGTCTTTGACTTCATCACAGCGGCGTTTCAGTTCTTCCAGAGTGTCAGCCGCTACACGGATAACGTAGGACAGCTTATACATGGATTCTTTGGACTGGTCTAAATTTGTTTCCAGCTCATTGACCGAATCCAGAGCTTCAATGACGTTATTTCCTGTTTCGTTGTTGGATTCCCAAGCGTGGTTATCCAAGTCTTTCAACTCTTTCTTTTTATTTCTAACTGTTGTCAGAGCTTTTTTGTTAGTGACGATTTCCACATTCATAGAAGTGGAAACAGGGAACGTGAACTGCTGCTGTTGGTAGTAGAAGATTTCCGAAGATGGAAAGTCCAGCTCACCCACAATATTGTTAATCGTGAAGTAGGCAACATACGTTGTCTGATCTTCACGCTCAATCTTTAGGTATCGCTGGTTTTCCTCTATCATGCAGCGTGTAGGTCGGATAAGGTCATATCGCTTCACCAGAGTTTCACGCTTTAACTTCTTTACTGGTAAATCATAACTGTAATCACTGTAAGCAACTCCCGTATTCCCGTAGATATGCTCCAAGAGATAACCGAAATCATTCTTATCCAGTCTGCGGAACTGAAAGCGGCGTGAGATTTTGCTTTCCAGTAATTTCTCCATCTTCATAAAGCGCCCCACTTCATCATTACTCATGGAAACAAAATCACCCATGAGATTGTGATTGACTTCATAGATAAAATCAGCAAAGGTCATGGCTGCTGATTTCTTCATACTTTTTAAGTTGATTTCTTCCTCATTCACCAGCAGCTTAAAGCCAAGAAAAAAGCGGTAGTCAATCTGATTTTCCCCAATCATATCAACCAACGCTTCTGTCTGTTCGTCTACTTTTTTGTAGGCGATTTCTTTCAATCTGCCAGTGATTCCTTTTTTGGAACGCTCCTGTACTGCACGTAAGCTGTCCTCTGTGGCAATCTGTAAGGCATGGATTTTCCCATCACGGTTCTGGGCAATAAGCTGACGGAAGTTGTCATGCACCATGTACTTTTCATCTGGTGACAGGAACGAATAATTGTAAGGTGTCAGCTCATAGTAAGCGAAACACTCACCATCATGGTTGAATACCAGATTGTTTTCAATATATTTAATCGGGAACATACATCACACTCCTAACTGCTGTAATAATGGGATTGAATTTCTCTTTTTTCAGTCTGATAGCTTTCCCTGCATAGGTCACTTTTGGACGGAGTAAAAAGTTCACACAGGATTTCAAGAATCCAAATGGCTTTTTCCCGTCAAAGGTCTTTTGCGATACGAACCAAGTGAATGCAACGGGGATTCCAAAGTATTTGAGGAACGCACCGTCAATCATGTTAAAGGGCGGCAGCTCCCCAAAGAGAATCACCACGAACAGCGATACCACAAACCAAGCCATCTGACTGAACGTGACAGGGAACGGGAGCTGAAAGTCATTGATTGCATAAATGACTTTCTCCACGCTCCATATGCTTGTATAGCTTTTGATTTTCTTCAATTTTCACAGCTCCTTTCTTTTCTAAAATGGAAACAGCAGCCTGTTTTCACAAGCTGCTGCATAAAAAATACCAGTTCATTGATAACTGGCAAATAGTAAATATTCAGTTGTTACGGACATTCAAACACGCCATGATTGGTGACGACAAAACGCCCCTCTAAATCAAGGTCACGCCCGTAGGCTTCATAGTCTATGTAGCTTCTTATCCTGTCTGGTATCTCACCCAGACTTTGACATTCATCTATGAAATAATAGGCAACGTCTGTCATATCATCACAGTCAGGATAATGGATAATATCGTCTGCGTGTTCGCACAAATCTTCCAAGCTGCTGTAATAGCCTAGCAGCTCCGATAATTCATCCTGTATGTCCTCTGGTAAATCCTCCACCATTTCACACAGGCGGTTGACTTCCTCAATGGGCGTGTATTCGTCAATCTCAAAGGGCAGCTCATAATCATGGATAGCGTATTCTTCGTATTCATCATTCAAGCCGATACGCTCTGCCATCTCATCATAATCAACGGGCGGCGTAAACCATGCACCCACAAGCTCACCCTCGTTGTATTTTCCAAGATTGGCAATATAGATTCGCATTTCTTCGATACCACATCACCCCTTTACTGGTAACGGAATACGCCGCTTGTGGTAAATAAGTATCTGTCGTCCATTTCCAGCTCACTACCATAGGAGTGATAGTCGATATGTTTCAACAGTTCGTGTGGAATCTCACCGAAAACGGATTCCTCACGGATAAGATATTCTGCCAGTGCCGCACCGTCACCCACGTCATAATAGCGTATCTCGTCCTTATGGTCAATAAATTCATCAAAGCTGGAAAACCATTTCTGCTGAATGGCTTTCATTTCATTACCAATGGGCGTACCCTCCAATTCAAGCACCATGCGGCAGTTGGCGTTGATTTCCCAAAGCGGCATATCGCTGTGTAAGTCAAAGGGCAGCTCATAGTCTGCAATCTCTATCTGTTCTTCATGTTCCACGCCTAATTTTTCTTTGACTTCCTCAAAATCCACAGGGCAGTTGAACCAGTCACCAGAGTAACCGTCGTCCTCGTCATGGTAAGGCTTTGTATTATTTAACAGGTAAACTCGCATTTCCTGCATGGTCTGTCACTTCCTTTCATTTCCAGTATTCCCATTATAACAGCATAATCTACACCGAACACATAATGAGAAAATTTTTCTAACTGTTCTTTGGGATAATCAAGCGGTAACTGTCGTTTGATTTCTTCCCATGCCTCACGCTTATGGTAGGGCAGGTCAGAAACATGGCAGCCAATACAGTCTTTCATATCCTCAAAAATATCTGTTTTCATGTTGTCCTCCAATCTTAAAATTTTGCATGAAAAAAGCAGCAAACCTTTAAGATTTACTGCTTTTTCTTAAATGAGATGGTAACATCTGATTGAGTTCTTCATTGGTAAAAAACTGTTCTTCTTCATTTTTCAATGCCTCTTGTGCCTTCCTGTAACTTTTAGAATTTGTCTTAGGAGTTTTTTTATATATTTCATAGGTTTTTTGTAACAAGGTATCTCTAATAGATATTATATCTTCATTTTTTAAAATATCAAAATCTGTCATTAAAGAAATGTATTTTTCTCTAATGAGCCACAATTCATCTGCTGCTAAAATATGTTGTTTAATCTCATTTTCCATATTAAAATTTTTAAAAAACAAGTTAAAAGCTAATAAAACTGTTGAGAAAAAACCTGCCACTACTGTATAAGCATTTTCATTTGTAATAATTGCACCTAGAAAACCTCCAGTTGAGAGAGCAGATAATACAATTTGACAATATTTTATTATTTTTAGATTCTTTTCTAAAGAATTTACTTGTTTTAAATGGCTAGTATAAGTATAAACAACTCTACCATAAGTATCTTTTAGTTGTATCAACAATTTTTCTCTATATTGGGAATTTTGTTCCATAGATTTCCCTCCATTTACTATGCCAAGTATACGAGTATCCTTTGTTATATGCGTCAATAGCTGCTAAAGATAACTCATAGGCTTTTTTTGCTTCACTTTTAAAAGAATATTTTTTTCTTAATACATACAACATAAAATACGCCCTTGATCACATTCTTGATGAAAATTACAAAAAACCATCTTATAACAAAAATCTCAAGAAACTCACCAAAAGTGGCATTCTCCTAAGGCATTCTTTATGCGATTGCAATAAAACAACGACACAAGAACA
>ERZ791803.1025-NODE-1025-length-14209-cov-2.725025_pt1 | contig 14209 bp, 13 predicted proteins | sample MGYA00510307_ERZ791803 | MGnify/ENA primary metagenome ERZ791803 (study PRJEB30046, sample SAMN00791963) | human gut metagenome | study: EMG produced TPA metagenomics assembly of the A metagenome-wide association study of gut microbiota in type 2...
CACTCCGTTGATGATTGCCTGTGTATTTAGACTCTTCATTTCAGCATATGTATCAAGTTCATTGAAGTAACTGACTCGCAATGCCAGATATGTATTGGCAAACAACTTAACTGCCTCTGCCTCTGTAAATCCCATAAACAGAGTGTCGATGTTCTCTTTAATGGCTCCCTCCCGTAACAGCTCAGCGAAAGTCTCTGCCTTTTCTCTGCTATCTTTATCACAGCCAACAATAATACGGGAAGGATATAGATTATCGTAAAGAGCTTTTGATTCTCTCAGGAACTCAGGACTAAAGATAATATTCTTTGTCTTATACTTTTTTCTCACACTTTCTGTATATCCGACAGGTATTGTAGATTTAATGATTATCATTGCCTCTGGATTAGTTTTAATAACCAATTCAATAACACTTTCAACAGCCGATGTATCGAAAAAGTTTTTCTTACTATCATAGTTTGTGGGTGTTGCAATAACTACAAAATCAGCATTCTTATAAGCCATAACACCATCCATGGTTGCTGTTAAATCCAAGTCCTTCTCAATCAGATACTTTTCAATATAGACATCCTGAATAGTAATCCTCCTCTGATTAAGTAACTCAATCTTTTCAGGAATAATATCCACAGCTATAACTGTATGATATTGTGCTAATAGTGTTGCTATTGACAAACCGACATATCCAGTACCAACTACAGCTATTCTTTTCTTTCCCATAAATATCCAGCTCCTTCCTAATATAATGGGACATCTGAAATAAATAAAATCACATAACTGTGAATTTATAACATATAAAATGCTTTGTACCATTCAGCGAATTTTCTCAGTCCCTCTCTCAGACTTGTTCTAGGCTTAAATCCAAAATCCGCCTCTAATGGGCCTATGTCAGCATAAGTCACTGGCACATCACCAGGCTGCATAGGAACTAGTTCTTTATAAGCCTCGATATTAAAATTAACCGGAAGAACTTCTAATCGTACTAACTCTTCAGATAAAATCTTTACAAAGTCTAATAGATTCACTGGACTATTATTGCCAATATTGTAGACTTTATAGGGGGCAACAGGTAGACCATCATTTCCTATGGCCTTTTTCGGTGCTTGATACATAACCCTCCTAACACTTTCGACAATATCATCTATATATGTGAAATCTCTTTCACAATTTCCATAATTAAAAATTTGGATTGTTTTACCTGCCCGTAGTTTATCTGTAAAATTAAAGTAGGCCATATCAGGCCGACCCGCAGGCCCATAAACAGTAAAAAATCGTAATCCAGTAGTGGGAATATTGTACAGTTTACTATAAGCGTGTGCCATCAGTTCATTACTTTTTTTCGTGGCAGCATAAAGAGATACAGGATTATCTACCCTATCATCTATACTGTATGGAACTTTTTTATTAGAACCATATACCGAGGAACTGGAAGCATAAACTAAATGTTCTACAGGATAATGACGACATGCCTCAAGGATTTGATAGAAACCAATCACATTGCTCTCTATATATGTATCTGGATTTGTGATGCTATATCTTACACCTGCTTGAGCTGCAAGGTTAACAACAACAGATGGATGGTATGTCTTGAAAATTCTTGTAATAACAGCTTTATCCGCAATTGATCCTTTAATAAAAACAAATCTTCTGTTTTTTTCGAATTGCTTAAGTCTCCATATTTTTATCTTTATATCATAATATTCATTTAAATTATCAATTCCAATTATAGTATCTGTTGGATTATCTTCTAAAATTCGCTTTGTAATATTTGCCCCAATAAATCCAGCCACACCAGTTATAAAAATATTCATTTGCCACCTCTTACATACAAATAATACTTTAACATCGAGATCTCAATAACAAAATGATTTCAATCCTCATAACGTATATTGCCCAGATATACACGTTATTCGATACTCATTATTTCTCTTTTAATATTTTCTATATACTGAACATCTAACAAATTATTGATAACCCTTTCTCTGGCAGAATTTCCATATTTTTCTCTAAGTTCTGGATAATTAGCCAACTTCATCATAGCTTCTGCATAAGCTTTAACATTTTTATTAGGTACTTCAATGCCAGTCACTCCGTTGAGACTGACATAATTCACTCCACTACCTTCAATTGTAAAAGTTACAGAAGCCTTTTTGAAATACATTGCTTCCGCTAATGCCAATCCAAATGCCTCGTTCTTTGTAACAGACGAAAAACAGAATATATCCATAGCTGTTAGATACGCCTTCAGTTCTGTATCAGATATAAGCCCTAAGAATTTTATTTTCGAATCGCCTTCCGCCTCTTTTTTAAGCTTTTTTGTAAGCTCACCCTGTCCTGTAATATATATTCTAAACCTGTCATCAAGATATTTACTTGCTTGTATTAAATATGAAAACCCTTTATATCTTGTATGACGCCCTACTGCCAGACAGATAATTTTTCCATCATTCTCTTCTTTAATTATCTTTTCTATGATTCTCACATCATCATTAATTTGTAGACGTCCCACATTAATACAACTTGGAACAACAGAGCATTTATCTTTTACCTGATTAAGCCAATAACTGCCCTCTATATAATTAAGAGAAGTTGCCAAGATTTTATCTGCCCTTGCTATTAAATTTCTATTTTGTTGCCTAAAAAACATTCTTAGGAAGGTTTGCTTTACAATATCTAAATGCCAATATACAATCAGCTTTGTGTTGCTATGTATGTATCTCAATAAATAATGTGTTGCAAAAGGATTTGGATAATGAAGTATAATAATATCTGGTTTAAATTCAATAATTGTTTTTTTAAGAAACTTCCCATATGTTAATGACAGTGATTGAGATGAAATCTTTAAAAAGCACCTAACTCTAATAACTTCAACACCATCCAAAACATCTACTTGGTTAGCATCTTCGTGATTAAAACAAATAACCTTTTGCGTAAACAATCCTTGTAAAGCATTTACACAATCCTGTGCCGTCTGTTCTGTGCCGCCACGAAAGGGATAATAATATTTCGATATGTGGAGTACTTTTTTCATAATTATAATCTCCCTATTTATAGCCTTATATGTATATTTTTAATCTAACTAAAGACTTCTTTAATCTTTTAATTCTTCCCATATCTAATCTACCTTTTGAACTTATTGAATCCTATAAATTAGAAAATAGCTTTCAATTCCTTGAGATAAAGATGAATGATAGATAACCTGGCCAATAAACGGAAGATAATTATCAAACAGGTAACACTGGGTACGTAGATAGGGATTCACCACAGCTCTACTTAGTTTGTTTATAGCAAACTATGGGGGGATTAGACCCGAAAGGGAATAAATGATATCATCTAAAATTAGATATATTTACACTTTAAATGTTCGGTCATAACTGTACCATAGCCAAATAATTGTTATTATTTGCACCAAACAAAAACCAAAAATACCAAGCACATACTTCCTCTACCTACATCGCGCCACCCTTCCCCAACACCACCTGCACCGTCTTCATCAATATCCTCATATCCAACGCAGGCTTCCACTCCGTTATATACTCCCTATCCAACTTCACGACTTCCTCAAAATCCGTAATCTCACTTCTCCCGCTCACCTGCCACATACCGGTAATACCCGGCTTTATGCTCAGCCTGGCGCGGTGGTGCAGGTCGTACTTCTCCCACTCATCCACCGTAGGCGGCCTGGTGCCTACCAGGCTCATGTCACCCTTCAGCACATTCCAAAACTGCGGGAATTCATCAATGGAGTATTTCCGGATAAAGTTCCCAATTCCATTTGCGCCCCCAATAATCCGGGGGTCATTCTCTATCTTGAACATCATACCGCCCTGTACGCGGTTCTGATTCATTAATTCCTTTTTCCGTTCTTCCGCATCCATATACATGCTGCGGAATTTATATAATTTAAACCGTCTTCCATTCCTTCCGATACGGACCTGGGAAAAGAAGATTGGTCCTGGCGACTGTATGTAAATACAAGGGGCGACAATCATATACAGAAGCCCGGTCAATATGCAGCCCACGATTCCTCCGGCAATGTCCATGGCGCGTTTGAAGAACGCCTGGCGCCAGGAAGCCATGTTGATGCTGCTGGTCAGGACTGTATAGGTACCCATACGTTCCACATGCTGCACCTGGCCCTTCAGCCTTCCCATCTCAATCAGCTTCACATGTACGGTTACGCCCATATCAATGAAACTATCCATCAGTTCCTGCGGCAAAGGCATCTTCTTGGGAAGATTGATGAATACCTCGTCCACCCATTCCCGGCATACGTATTCTGCCACGGTGCCTTTGTCTGCCACGATATCTATCCCGTTTATATTCTGTCCAATCCGGTCATCATCCAGCAGAGCCACGCCCACAATCCTGAAACACTCATAATTATTATTGCGGATGTTTTCTATTGCTTCTTCCACCATATCCGATGAAGTCAGGATAAGGAGGGACCGGTTTCCCTTTCCGCCTTCTCCCCTGTTAAGAATGTATTTCTTCCAGAACATCCTGCACACATAGGTAATTACCGCATATATGATACCGGTCATGACCAGGGTGAATCTTGAGTACTCTTCTCCCTGCTGGATTGCGAACAGGTAAAATGCCGCAATCAATATCACAAGGCTTACATGTTTTATGGTTGAAGTGAATTCTTTTAAATATCCTCGTTTCAGCACATTCTTGAAACTCTCCCCAAAGAATGTAACGAATACCTGTATCAGCACATATATCAATGCCATATTGCGGTATAAACGGCTTCCATACGGCCAGTGGACCCCATGGCGAACAAAGTAAGCTGCAATATAAGCTAATTGCAGGCACATTGCATCGATTAATGTGAAATCCAGATGCTTCATCCATCCTTTATCTGCTTTTCGATACATTTTTCCCCACCAGACTTTTTTTCATGATCTCCCGGAACAATTCCCCTGTAAAACCGGGGGCACGACACTTGTGCCACATGCCCCCGGCCGGCATTTTTCAATGCGGTCACTGCAATGTCATTAGTTCTTGTACACTACGGATAATGTACCTGATCCAGGAACATTGACAGCTACGGTCTTGGTAACCGGATCCACCTTAACGGCTGGAATCAGCTGCCACTGGCCGGTAGCGTTGTCGTAGAACAGTACCTGTACGTTAGCCAGGTTTTCAACCAGGTTAGGTACATACAGGGATACTTCTACAGCTCCTGTCTTCACAGCGCCTGTGTTGGCATCCATGGTAATGATTGCATGGGTACCGGTCAGGGCGTTGTAGCCAGTCAGGTCCAGGGTCTGAACAGCCTCAGTCAGTGGCTTTCCTGCGTTGATCTCATTGATTGCAGATACTACGTTCTCAGGAAGACCTGCTGTTGCTGCTACGCTTGGAGCAAATCCAACTGCTGTATCACCGATAACAGCCTGGCCTTTTGAGTTGGTTGTTACCTGCTGGCCTGTGGTTGTCACAGTGTCTACAGCAACCCCGATTGTGCTTCCGCTTGGGCTTGCACTGGTTGTTGCGCCTGTGGTCTTTACACCGGTAGACGATACAGTTACTGTGGTGTTGGAGTTTGCACTTGTGTTGGTTGTGGTTGAGGAAGTGATTGAACCGCTTCCGTCACTGCCGCTGCTGGATGAGCTGCTGCTTGCAAACGCCCACATTGGCTGTACTGCCAGGGCTGCTGCCAACACTAAAGCTGCTGCGCATTTCTTTTTCATATCCTTCACCTCTCCTTTCTTTTCTCCTAAGAGTTTTATATTCAATAAACAGCATGTTTCCACGCCGGTTATTGCACCTTATTGAAGTTCCCGGTAAAACAGTTCCAGTATGACAGGCGTCAGCGCCTCCTGGTCCGCGTAGAACTCATCATATCTGGGAGTTACTACTCCTTCTCCGGGAACCGTGTAGAAATCCTCATCGCTGAGTTTTCCGCTTCCCACGGCATCCATGGCAATCTTAAGGTACTGGTCCTTGGCCATATTGGTTACCATGTATTCCTGGACCTTGTCGAACAGCCGCACCACCAGGCCGCTGTCATGGGCAGACCCCTTTTGTACTGCCTCAAAAAAAGCCTTGATGTATTGCTGCTGCTGGTCCATCCGGAACAGGGCCGAATGCCCAATCTTTATATCCCTGAATCTGACAAATGTCTCTGCCTGTTTCCCCTTTAGGGTTACGGTTTCCCCTTTTACCAGGGCCGGGTCCCTCTGTTCCATGCCTTCTGTTTCAATGGTTACGGTCACGCCGCCCACCTCGTCGTTCAGCATGGGGATTGCGCTCATATCTGCCGCCAGATACCATTCTATCTTCAGTCCGCCTAACAGGCCGGACACCGCCTCCACCATGTATTCGCAGCTTTTCTCCCTGCCGTCGCCGTAGGCATAGGCCAGGTTCAGATGCTGCATGTCTTTTCCTAATACATTGCCGCTTAAATCTGTCAGCGTTATGTCCGTCATGGTGTCCCGGGGTATCATCAGTATTTTTATGGTATTGCGGACCGTATCCTGGGCAATGAGGAATATTCCGTCAGACTGTCCCCCAAAACCGGACGTGGTCTTTTCTGTCATTTCCCCTGCGCGGTCCACGCCCATGCACAGGATGGCTTTTACATAGCTGTTTCGCCTGTATTTTTTTCCGTTGTACTCAACGATGTCCCCGCTGAACAGGTATGTATCGTTCTGCTGTCCGCCGGATTCTGCGGTGTAGTTCCTGGCCGCGATTTCTGCCTCGATGGCTTTTCTCTGCCTGTACAGGCCCGCGCCTGTCCATATGAAGCCAATCAGGGAAACAGCCGCTATTCCAATGCCGGCCCGGTATACTGTGTTTTTATGATTGCGCAGCCAGCTCATGCATTTGCCTTCTCGTATTTCTCATATTTTCCGTATTTTCCATACTTGCCGTATTTAGAGTATTTGCCGTATTTCCCGTAACGGCCATAGTACTTGCTGTAGTATCCGCTGCGTTCCATGCTCACCTTGTTGAGCACCACGCCCAGGATACGGCAGCCGCTCTTATCCAGCTGGCTTTTTACCCGCTGTTCCAGGCGGTAGCTTATGCATCCGCTTTCCACCACCATCACGGCGCCGTCACACTGTCTTGCCACAATGGCTCCGTCTATAAGGTTAGCCATGGGCGGCGTGTCTATAATCACATAGTCGTATTCATTCTTAAGCGTTTCAATCATTTTGCCGAACAGGTCCTCTTCCAGAAGTTCAGCTGGATTGGGGGAGTATGGACCGGCAAATACCATGCTCAGGTTCTCCACATTTGTATCATAGAGGACTTCCTCCAGGGTCTTTTGTCCGCTCAGGTACTGGGACAGGCCGTATACTTCCGTCTCCAGCTGATACCTGGACACCAGTACGGATTTACGTATGTCGGCGTCTATCATTACCACCTTTTTCCCAATCTGGGCCAGGGATGATGCCATGGCAAATGTAATGTCACTTTTTCCTTCATCGGGAAGGGAACTGGTCAGCATGATGGTCCGGATGCCGCTTCCGCAAAACTGTATGTTGGTCCTCAGGGTCTTGATGGCTTCGTTATAGTGGTAGTCATCCTTCATTTCCCTGTTTAGTGTGATTATCTGCTTCATGATGCACGGCCGCCTTTCTTTTTCCTGGATTTACCGGGCGCTGTCTTGGTTTTGGATTTGGAGGATATCATGGCTTCCTTGTCCTCCGGCTTTTCTCCCTCCCTGATTGGCACGGATGCCAGTACGGACAGTCCCAGGTATTTGGTAACGTCTTCTTCGGTACGGATTGTATCGTTCATCACAACCTGGACCGTGATTAAGCCGCATACTATCACCGCGCCCAGCAGCGCGCCGATAAGTGCGTTCTTCACATTGCTGGGGCTGGATTTCTGTATAGGGATCTCGCCTTCCTCAATCAGTTTGGGCGGCACCATTTCCATGATGTCCCCGATATAATCGGAAGAAACAGTGGCAATCTTGTCTGCAATCAGCTTTGCCATGTCCGGGGCCGGGTCTTCCACTGATATGGACAGGATTCGAGTATCCTGGGGATTGTCAATGGTAACCTTTTCCAATAGCTCTTTGTATGTAAGATTCAGCTTCATATCATCGATTACCTGGTTTAACACCCTTCTGCTGGTAACAATGATTTTATAGTCCTTTGTCAGCTGGCTTCCTATCTGCAGGTCTGCCAGTGAGGTCAGCGTGGTTTCCTTGGAGAGGATATAAACCATGGCAGTGGATTTGTACTGGGGCGTGAGGACAAATTTGCTGAATGCCCCGGCCACTCCGCCGAACAGGACGATTACTCCCAATATGATCCATATCTTGCGCCGGAACTCCCCCAGCAGTTCCAAGAGGTCTATCTCAATCTCGTCATCTTCAAATGTCTTTTCCATACGTCTCCCTATTCTCCTGTTTTTCCTTTTTGTAATATTTTGTCTGCATTGCTGCTAACCAGGGCTTTTAATGCCTGTTCCCCCACATGTTTTTCCAGCCATCCAAGGCTTGCCCGGACATCCGGCTTCCTGTAATCCATCCTGTGCATGTCCGTGCCCAGTATATGAATCCTTCCTTCCAGGACCTGCCTGCGGCACCACCGCACCTCCCGGTTCCATATACCATTCCCCTCCAGGCTGCTGTAGTTCATCTGAAGCCTGCAGCCGCATTGGACCAGTTCTTCCAGGTTCTTTCCTTCCCTCAGGCAGAAATACCGTTCCACATGGGCAATGACCGGTATGTACCTGGCCATGGTCATTTTCCTTACCGCCTGATACAGGCTGTGGTACGCCTCCTGGGGGCCGAACTCCACCAGCACGCAGCGTGTTCCTTCCAGGGTCAGGGCCTGTCCCTGCTTCAGGTTTTCCACCAGCCCTTCATGGTAATACGTTTCCTGCCCAAGACCGGTCTTAAAATCGGGCGCAATCTTTTTGGCCTCCTCGGTCAGTCTGGCAGACAGTTCGTATATCTCAGGACGGAGCCCTCTTCTGGAATAATGGGGCGTGGCCACAATATGGCGTATTCCCTGGCTGTAGGCCGTCTCCAGCATCCTCCTGCTTTCATCCCAATCCCTTGCCCCGTCGTCAATACCCGGAAGGATATGGGTGTGTACATCAATTATTCCTGTCATGTCATTTCAGCACTCCATTGTATTTTCGGTATAAATTCTTCAGATACGGCAATGTATCCTCTGCCCAGGAATATTCCGGCATATAACTCCCGGAAAACAAGGTTATATAATCAGGACTGCCCTCTATGAACTCATAGAAGTCACATAGGAACAGCTCCGTGTCCACGGCATAACTGCCCCGTTTTTTTATTAATATGTGCTCAATCCCATATTCCTCAAGATTTCTGCGTAAGCGGTAATAAATTACCCTCAGGTTGTTTTTTGCGGTTTTTTCTTCTATACTTTCATATAATAGATATGTCATCTGGGATAACGATACGCTGCTTCCTCGTTTTTCAACCAAAACCGCCAGCATCTCCTTAGCCTTGCTGCTGGGAAAATAAATTAACCTGCCATTCACATAGACATCAAAACCATCAAAGGTCTTTACGAATATCTTCGCATTTTTCACTACCGACATCAGCGTTGTTACTCCCATTAATTCCAGCCGCATAGTACTGTTCTTTGTAAGGATATACCACCCTATTGCTTTCAGATTCGTTACAAAACCGTTTCATTTCCATGCTGCAAGTAATTTTTTGTAGTTTTCTGGAAATATTGGTTATAATTTGTTATTTTTATACATATTAAAAAAGAAGCTATCTTATCAGATTGCTTCTTTTTCATTTACGGAAAACCTAATATATTGTCATTATTTGCTTTCCTAAGTATTTAATTCAGAATTTTCTAAAACTTTTCTTCAAAATAATCCCTCATGAGACTTGACAATGTTACCTCCGCCCAGCTGTATTCAGGCATGTATTCACCTGCAAAATAATTAGATGCGCCTTCTACCTGACGCACCATATCATAACTATCGCAGACAATCTGCTCCTTATTAATGGCGTATGTACCTCTTCCCTTAATGACGATTTTCTCAATTCCATACTTTTTAAGAGTCTGCTTCAGCCTGTGCCATGCCAGGTGGACAGCCTGCTTGGCTGCCGCCTCATCCCGCTCTCCCTCTGATAAGATACTTGCCAGATGGGACAGCGTGACCGCCTTACCTCTCCAATCCACAAGAACTGCCAGTAATTCCTTGGCCTTACTGCTGGAAAAGTATATCAGCTCGCCTCTATAATACAGATCAAAGCCGCCAAAGGTTTTTACATATACTTTGTCCATATTAATATCAAACATGTTGCATACTCACCTTTATCCCGCATTTTCGGAACCCGCAGTTCCTTTCGTTCTCCGCCGGGGCTCATTGCCCCCTACCTATATGTTAACATAAACGGCCTTCTAATTCCAGTAATATAACCCCATTTCCCTCTAAATCCCCCTCCATATTTTACACAAAATTGTACTTTTTCATCAGTTTTGTGATGTTTGCCAAAAAATCCTTGAATCCCTGTCCCTTATGTCCGGCAGAAGGGATGCAACATAATAGCAATTATGTTGTCACACTTTTTCTGTATTGGGAAGAAACGTAACCGTATCTGTCCCGAAACCAGCAAAATGGTATGCAAAATAAACCGGTGAAAAAGAATCGCTTTCCCCGGTCTGTTCCTCATGCTGTTTTACTTCGGTTTTACTTTGTTTTTACAGCAATTCTTGCTTTTTTCCATGTGCCATGTTAAACTGTTTATGTACCATATTGATTTAAATCGCTCCTGGCGACAACATAATTGCTATTATGTTGCCGTTTATTTTTTTGCAAGGACAAGGCCGATGCGCTCTAATTGCCGGATATGGGATTTGCCGCTTTCCATTGTGTATATCCGCGTGGTGGTGACACTGGAATGTCCCAGCAGGTCGGCAAGCCTTGACAGGTCCTTTTCCAGCTTATAATAGGTCCGGGCAAACAAATGGCGCAGATTGTGGGGGAATACCTTTCCCGGTTCCACGCCAGCCCTGTTACAGAGCGCTTTCATATCCCTCCATATATTTGTCCGGTCAAGGGGCTTCCCGCCAGCGGTTTTAAAGACCGGCCCGCTGTCAATCCCATGCTTCCTGCAATACCTCTGCAGTGCCCGGCATAGTACTTTTGGCAGGAATACCACACGGTTCTTCCCTTTGCAGTCCACATTGGCCTGTCCAATCCCCACGGCTTCCACGGTTATGTGGCGCACCTCGGACACCCGGATACCGGTGGCGCAGATTGTCTGAAGCAGCATTGCAAGACGGTGGTTGTCTTTTTCCTCCGCTGCTTTTATCAGCCGCCAGTATTCCTCCTGGGTCAGTTCTTTTTCCGGCTTTGCAAAAAGACATTTTTGGATTTTCAGCGGCTTGACTTTCATCTGTGGCATGCCGGACCATTCCAAAAAGCCATTGACTGCGGCCAGCATGGAATTGACACTGGCCGGGGCATAGGATTCGGTCAGATATCCCTTAAAGCTGACTACTGCTTCCTTGCAAAGAGATTCATTTCCCATGAACGTGAAGAATACCCTTAAATCCCGGAGATACTTTGCTATGGTATTGGCGCTGCGTTCCTCGCTGCGCAGGTAGGTTTCATATCTGCTTAAATCCGTATCAATCATGATTTCAGCCCTCGCTTTTTCTCTAATGTCTTTTATTGTGCCACTTTTATGTTGTGCCAATCCGCTATTTTATAATGGATTGGTTTTCTTTACACTAGATTTTTTCAAACAAAAGCAGCGAGGCGCTTCCTGCAGGCACTCATCTCCCTATTCCCATGAGGCGCTTAGCCAGGCTTTTAATCATACCTGTAAATGAATTGGGCGCCGCATGACTGCAGCGCCCTCTCTTTTCACTATGGGTTATCCCAAACCCTTATATTTTAAGATGCCGGCCAGGACTTCCTCAGGGTCCTGGCCATACACCGCATCTCCCATGGTGTGTTATTTCCCGACCACCTTATATGTTTCCTCCACAATCCGTTCCATTGCATTGAGGATGTTCTCATATCCGGTGCACCTGCACAGATGGCCGGAAATCAGTTTGCGCAGTTCCTCCCGGTTGTACCGCTTTCCTGTGCCTACAATCTCCACCGCTGACATGATTAGTCCTGGTGTACAGAAACCGCACTGCACGGCAGCTTCCTCGATGAATGCTGTCTGAATGGGACTCAGCTCGCCATTTGGGCCCTTAAGGCCCTCCACCGTCATGATGCGGCGTCCCTCGGCCCACATGGTCAGATAAATGCAGCTGTCAATGGCCTCTCCGTCAACCAGTACGGTACATGCGCCGCACTCCCCAACCTCACAGCCCTTTTTCACGCTGGTCAGTCCAAGGCGGTTCCTCAGGGTGTCCAACAGGGATTCCCTTGGGTCCACGGCCAATTCCACATCTTTTCCATTGACCGTCATATGAACGATATTAAGCATCCCACTCACCTCCTGCGTTGATTGCTGCCTGTCTCACCGCCCTCTTGCCAAGTTCTTCCACCAGCTGCAGGCGGAACTCCTTTGACGCCCTCCAGCTGGAACGCGGATTCACTTCCAAGAGCGCTCCCCTTCCAACCTTCTCAGCCAGGGCCTCCCCAAGCTCCATGCCGATGACCGACTGTTCTGTCTCATGGCAGCGGATGGGCGTGGGCGCTGCCACTCCATATGCAAGGCGCAGGTCAGCTATATGCTTTTTGTCTTCGGACAGTTTTACGGTTACGGCACAGCCCAGGGTTGCTATCTCCATGGCTCCCCTTTTTCCATATTTAATGTAATGGCCGCCGTATCCTTCATAATCCTCTTTTTTAATCCGGATGGAAACCAGCACTTCCTCATGCTTCCTCACGGTCCTGCCAGGCCCGGTGTACCACTGGCTGATCGGCACTTCCCGTATGCCCTCTGGTCCTTTTAATACCAGGACGGCATTCAGACAGCAGAAACTGCTGGCGCTGTCCGCACTGGTAACGCCGTTGCATACATTACCGCCTACCGTGCCGATATTGCGAAGCTGGGGGCCGCCTGCCATGTCCACCGCATCCCCCAGGATTGGAATCAGGTCCTGTATTATCTGATTGTTTGTAATATGGGAAAATGTGGTGGCAGGGCCGATTGCAATGGTGCCGTCCTCCTCCACACGGATGCCTTCCAGTTCCTTAATCCCATGTATGCTTACCAGGGAACAGCCTGCCAGCTTTCCTTCCCTGATTTTAATCAGTACGTCGCTTCCCCCGGATATCACCACTGCCTCCGGGTCCTTTGAGAGGGCGCGCACCGCATCGTCTACATCAACTGCCTGGTAGTATTTGTCAATATCATACATGCTAACACCGCCCTTCCTATATAAGTCCTGCTGCTTTAAAATGTTCCACCAGTTTCTGCGGGTCCAGGGGCAGGGAATCCACCGCCACTCCTGTGGCATGCAGTACCGCGTTGCGCACGGCCGGCGCCACCGGAATGGCCGGCGGCTCTCCCAGGGCCTTGTTGCCAAACGGTCCTGTCGGGTCATCCAGTTCCACAAACAGCGCGTTAAGGTCCGGCGTGTCCATGGATGTGGGAAGCTTGTAATCCAGCAGGTTGTCATTTAACGGCCTTCCCTTTGCATCAAAGAGCAGCTGTTCGCTGAGCCCGTATCCAAGCCCCATGCTCATGCCGCCGTGTACCTGGGCAGCCGCCAGTTTGGGGTTAATCAGGTTCCCGCTGTCATGGACGTTTACAATATTGGTTACCTTTACCTTGCCCAGAGGCATATCTACCTCTACCTCGGCAAAACATACGCCGGTTGCAAAGGTGTTTGTCTTGCAGTGGCTGGTTGCCTCTGCCGTGATATGGACGGAACGGTCCAGGCTGTAAAATGCCGTGGTAGCCAGTTCTTCCATGGCAAGAAGCGGTTTCCTTGTGTCCTTATCCACCACGAAATTGTTCTCTATATCCAGTGTGTCCTGGCCGCGCTTAAGCATATAAGCGCCGTACTCCAGTATCTTTTCCTTAAATATGGCTCCGGTCTTCTTGACTGCCATGCCGCTTACATATGTCTGCCTGGATGCATAGGCCCCTGTGTCAAAGGGCGTTATATCCGTATCCTGCGTGGACAGGACATTGACCTTGTCTGCTGTTATCCCCGTCACCTCTGCCGCCATCTGGGTAAACACCGTGTCGGCACCCTGTCCGATTTCGGTTGCGCCCATGGAAAGCTGCATGGAGCCGTCCTGATTCAGTATCATCCTGGCGGAGGCAGTCTCCAGT
>ERZ791803.1026-NODE-1026-length-14206-cov-1.994205_pt1 | contig 14206 bp, 17 predicted proteins | sample MGYA00510307_ERZ791803 | MGnify/ENA primary metagenome ERZ791803 (study PRJEB30046, sample SAMN00791963) | human gut metagenome | study: EMG produced TPA metagenomics assembly of the A metagenome-wide association study of gut microbiota in type 2...
GCTCGATACCGACGGCGTCGGCGATGACACCGGGACGGACGCCATCTCCCATCCGGCTGATGGCGACGATCGGCCATGCGACGGCCTGGGTCAATCCATATTGCGCGGCAACCTTGTCACAGGCAGCCTTGTAGGAACGCGATACCTGCGTCATCGTGATCATCAGTTCCATCAGGGAACGGTCGTTTGTAGACATGATTCTTTATTCGTGTAAAAAATGGTTCTGACGCATATTATTCGCATGCGAAGTATGTTGTCAATTAAAAATAGATCGGAAGAGCGCTGGCCACAATTTTCCGGATTTTCAATGCATTGATATATATGGATTATTTTTGAGTTTTTGAAAAACCGTGTTGCAAAAAAAAAGGATTGGCTGCATCCTTTTTATATGAGAGTTCTGGAGGATGTCATGACGGATGAGAAAAATAAAACTGGCCTGCAATTTGACGGGCTTCCCATGCAATCATTGATCGGAAGCCCTCTGAAAGCAGCGTCCGATGCGCAAGCGAAACTGGCTGAAACGACGGCGGAATTCATCCGGACAGTCGGGTTGGAGAGTTCTTGTTCAGGTAAAATCAAAACAGCTACTGTTACGTTTCGCAAAAAGGGAGCGGATGAATCAGATGACCCCGCTGAAAAGGAAGTGAGCCTGCAAGTGCCTTTGCTTGCCATTGTTCCCATACCGTCACCGGCTATCGAAGACATTGACGTCAACTTTGACATGGATGTGAAATCGTATTCGGAACACGCAGCAGTCAGGAAGCAGGATAGTGAAAGGAAATATTGACCGGTAAACAACGGGATGATGCTTTAGGCAAAAGTGGGCGGTGTTTCAGCTTCAGTCAGTGGCGCCACTTCCATTTGGACGGAAAGAATACCACCTTCACATCATCCGGAAGAATGTCATGTTTCTGTTCAGTACGGGCCTTTTTCCGATGGCATGCCGGAAGGATCGACGAAGGTAGCCGATATGTTGCAACAGCCGGTTCAGCCGACAAAAAACGATGCTGAACACAATGAAGAAAAACCGTTGAAAAAGTAATGGAAAAATGAAGGGCTGTAAAGATCAGGATGGCTGAAAATCTTTCCTTATTTGTAACTTTTTATCTTTTTCCAACAGGAAATTGCCGTTTCGATTATTCTTGACCTTATGTTGTTTTGCAGGGAGAAAAATCATGAACAGCCAGTCCGTTTTCACCAGATGCCTCAAGACAGGCCTGTTTTTTACTGTTGCCCTGTTTTTCGTTCATGGACAGGTTCAGGCTGCCGATGGGAAAACTCCCGGTAGCAATAGTGGCGAACCATGCCAGTTGACGCCGGTCGAAAAATATCTGGAACGTCATCCCGAATCGCAATGGCCGCCGTCACGCCGTGAAGAAATCAGGCGTTGCGACAATGCTTTAGACCAGCAAAAAGCGGTGAATCCTTCAGCGCAGGAAAAGAAGATTCAACAGAAATAAAAGAGGCAGGGCGAAAATTTGCCCCCATCACACCGATTCAGGAAAACCGGATTTTGCCAGTTATCGTGCAAATCCGGTTTTTAAATGGGTATGAGGTGAAGAGAAGCGATGCATTCGTTATAATGCCGTTTTGCCTTTGTGAATTCTGTCATGCCTTTTTCACCCGAACTTTTATTGCCAGCCGGTTCTGTCGAAAAGATGCGCGCTGCGTATGATTTCGGCGCGGATGCCGTTTATGCCGGTCAGCCCCGTTACAGCCTTCGGGCCAGAAACAACGAGTTTTCCACATACGAGGCGCTGAAAGAAGGGATCGACGAAGCGCATCGCCGCGGCAAGCAGTTCTACGTCGCCAGCAATATCTACGCCCATAATTCCAAGCTGAAAACCTATCTGGACGATATGGCTCCGGTTATCGACATGAAGCCGGATGCGCTGATCATGGCCGATCCGGGCCTGATCATGATGGTTCGGGACAAATGGCCGGAAGTGCCGGTGCATCTGTCGGTGCAGGCGAATGCGATCAACTGGGCGGACGTGAAATTCTGGGAACGCATGGGCCTGACCCGCGTGATTCTGTCGCGTGAGTTGTCGCTGGATGAGGTTAGCGAAATCCGGCAAAAATGCCCGGATATGGAACTGGAAGTGTTCGTCCATGGTGCCTTGTGCGTCGCTTATTCGGGACGCTGTCTGCTTTCCGGTTATTTCAATCATCGCGATTCCAATCAGGGGACGTGCACCAATTCGTGCCGGTGGAATTACAAGATCACGAATGCTGAAGAAAATGCTTGCGGCGACGTGTTGCCACTCGATATGGCACAGATTATGGAACAGGCCCAGACGTTGCCTTCGGCGATGGGAAACATGCCGCGCCATCCGGCGGCCGACCGGGTTTATATGATCGAGGAAGGCAAGCGTCCCGGTCAGCTCTTGCCGATCATGGAAGACGAACACGGCACGTATATCCTGAATTCAAAGGATTTGCGCGCGGTCGAGCATATCGAACGGCTTGTCAGAATCGGCGTGAATTCCCTGAAGATCGAAGGCCGGACAAAATCGATTTATTATGTGGCGCGTACCGCTCAGGTGTATCGCAAGGCGATTGACGACGCAGTGGCAGGCCGGCCATTCGACACGACATTGCTGGGCGCCTTGCAGAGCCTTGCCAACCGGGGTTATACGGATGGCTTCTACCAGCGTCACCATACGCAGGATTACCAGAATTACATGACAGGCGCTTCCGAGCTGAACAACAGCCATTATGTCGGCGACATTATCGAGGCGCAAAATGGCTGGGCTACCGTTCTCGTCAAGAACCGGTTTGCCGTTGGCGATACACTGGAGGTGTATCATCCGGATGGCAATGCCGTGCTGCCTTTGAAGAACATGCAGAACGAAGAGGGCACTGCGGTCGATGTCGCGCCCGGCAGCGGGCATCGCGTCAGGATTCCTCTGGAAGACCGATACAAGGGCGCGTTTATCGCAAGAAGACTGTAAAGAGAAAAGAGCAGAACGGATTTATGAGACAAATCGTACTCGATACCGAAACGACCGGCCTTTACGCCAATAATGGCGACCGGATCATTGAAATCGGTTGTGTGGAAGTGCTTTCCCGCCACGTCACCGAGAATCATTTTCACCAATACATCAATCCGGAACGTGATTCTCATCCGGATGCGCTGGCGGTTCATGGATTGACGACGGAGTTTCTCTCCGACAAGCCCAAATTTGCCGAAATTGCACAGGCGTTCTGCGACTATATCCGGGGGGCTGAACTCATTATCCACAATGCCCCGTTCGATATCGGTTTTCTGAATGCCGAACTGGCGCGGCTGGGTATGCCTAAGGTCGAGGAAATTGCCGAGTGCATAACGGACAGTCTGGTCAAGGCACGTGACATGTTTCCGGGGCGCAGAAATTCACTGGATGCCCTGTGCGAACGTTTCGAAATCTCCAACGCGCACCGAACCCTTCACGGTGCGCTGCTTGACTCGGAATTGCTGGCGGAAGTCTATCTGGCGATGACGCGTGGTCAGGAAACACTGGAAATCGGGGGGATGTCGATTGAAGAGGAAGAAGCGGCAGCCAAGGCGGCACCCCTGTCCAACATCCACATCGTGGTACTCGCCGCGACAGAAGAAGAACTCGCAAGGCACGAGGAAGTCCTGGACGATATCGAAAAATCCAACAAGGGCGCGCCATGCGTCTGGCGAACGGAACCGGTGACCGCTGACGGGGCGCTTGAGGCAGAACCGGCGAAATAAGGGGAAATCAGGCGGTTTCGACGGCCTTCCTCAAGAGAGTGCGGATGTTGACTTCCTTTTGCCAGCATGCGTGTTCTTCATTGCTGTTGGCAAGGCGTTTCATTTCGTCGATACCGATGTCTGTCTGGCTTTTCAGAAGGCGTTCAGCCAGACCGATGTCGGGGTGTACGCAGCCGAAGAAATTGACGATGTCGCCATACTGGATCAACAGGCTCGGGAAGTTTTCGATATCCAGATCGTCGAGCAGATCGGCATGATCCTCGATATCGATCCAGAGGAAAACGATGTCAGGGTATTTTTCCGCGAATGTTTTGAATAGCGGTTTGTAGGCGCGACAAGCCCCGCACCATTGCGCGCAAAAGCAGGCAACGATCCATGAATCTTCTGTCAGTGTCGTATTGAGAAGGGAATAATCCGCTTCTTTTAAAGGAATAAACGACGGCATGGCAACTCTTGAAACAAAGCGGTAAACTTGGGGATGCCATTTTAGCCAAGGTCGGATAAAAACGCCACTTTCCGGCGGTTTTATTTTTCCCTTTCCTTGTGTCTGCGCAAAAAACGACTTGAATACAAGGCTTTGGCGTAACAATAACCGATCTCTGAAGGAAACGGGTCTTGGAAAAACCAATCTATCGTGGACGTTTCGCCCCTTCACCGACGGGTGAATTGCATTTCGGTTCACTGGTTGCCGCGGTCGGCAGTTATCTCGATGCAAAAGCCAATTATGGCGAGTGGGTCGTCCGTATCGAAGACATCGATGAAACCCGCTGCCATCCGGAATATGAAACCTCGATCCTGAAAACCCTTGAAGCCTTCGGTTTTGAATGGGATGGCCCGGTTATCCGTCAGACAGACCGGATCGATGCCTATCGCGCCGCTTTTGATGAACTGAAAAGGAAAGGACTGGTCTACGGTTGTGCCTGTACCCGACGGGAAATTGCCGATTCCGCTGTCGGTATCGATGGGGCTCCCATCTATCCGGGAACGTGCCGCAACGGTTTGCATGAAGGGAAAACGGCAAGGGCATGGCGCTTGCGCGTACCGGACAAGACGATCGGTTTTGACGATTCTATACAGGGACGTCAAGAGCAGAATCTGGAAAAAGACGTTGGCGATTTCGTCCTCTTGCGAGCAGACGGCCTGTTTGCCTATCAGCTTGCCGTAGTGGTCGATGATGATGAGCAGGGCATCAATCATATCGTACGGGGTGCCGATTTGCTGGCTTCAACGCCGCGCCAGATCTGGCTTTATGAATGTATGGGGCGGCCTGTACCGGTCTATGCGCATTTGCCGCTGGTCGTGAATGAAAACGGGGAAAAGCTCTCCAAACAGACGCGTGCCGCGCCTGTCGATTTCGCCGATCCGGTCACGATGCTCGGGGCGGCAATGCGTTTTCTCAATCTTGCTCCAGAAAAAGATGACTTCGCCCTGCAGGATTTATGGAACTGGGCCATAATGAACTGGTCAATAAATATTGCACCCAAAACACAAACGATAAAAACCCCGATTTAATGAAAACCAGGAGAAAAAAATGATCGTTAAAGACGAAGCAGGCATCAAAGACATTCTTCAGAAAAACCACGTCGTTGCCATCGTCGGATTTTCGACTGATGAAAACAAGGGTGGACATTACGTTCCGAAGTTTTTGAAAGAACACGGCTATCAGATTGTTCCGGTCAATCCGACCATTTCCGAAGGGCTGGGTGAAAAAGCGTATGCCAGCCTGAAAGACATTCCGTTTCCGGTGGATATCGTCGATTGTTTCCGCCGTGCCGAAGCCATGCCGGAAATCGCACGGGACGCCGTTGCCATCGGCGCGAAAGTCCTGTGGATGCAAAAGGGCATCGAAAGTGAAGAAGCCGCCAAAATCGCTTCCGACGCAGGCCTGAAAGTCGTTTCCGACCGCTGCATGCTGGAACAATATACCGAATTGTTTCTGAAATAATGTCAGGTAAACGGGACAATGAAGCGGTTCCGTCGAGGGATCGCTTCGTTTGAATCCCTGCCGTTTTTCAGACAGGACCCTGCGAAATGGAAGGTGCGCCTGATACGGTTTCCAGATAAAAATCAATTATCGGCCTTTGGTAAACGGCGACAATAAAAGACCCGATTTTCCGGCTTTTTCAAAAGAGCTCATGTCGGACACATCAGGAGAAAAATCATGCTGGTAGAAGACCCGGAAGGCATCAAACAAATCATGAAAGACTGCAAGACCATCGCTATCGTCGGTTTTTCGGACGATCCGGGGAAAGCCGGTTATTTCGTCGCCGATTATCTGAAGAGCGTCGGTTACAAGATCATTCCCGTCAATCCCAATCTGAAATGGGGCCTGAAGGAAAAGTGTTATTCCTCATTGCTGGATATCCCGAAGGATGAAAAGGTCGATATGGTCGATTGTTTCCGCCGGTCGGAGTTCATCCCTGACATTGCAAGGGATGCCGTTGCCATCGGCGCAAAAGTGCTGTGGATGCAAAAGGGTATCAAAAATGAAGAAGCGGTCAAAATCGCTTCGGACGCAGGCATGAAAGTCGTGCAAAACCTGTGCACGATGCGTGAGCACAATCGTCTTCCATAATCAGTAATTCCCTGCAAACCGGCCTGGCATTTGCGGGGAATTATCATCATTGTTTTCCAGCGGTATTTCCCGATGCCATTGAAATGACAGGGTTGTTCTGGCGCCAATACTCCTTTCGTCTTTCAATATCTGTTCAGATCTCCATAAAAAAATCCCTGAAGCAAGGTTCTGTCGCTTGCCAACTAATCCGAAATCGGATAATCTCTTTTCGGATTTTAAAATGGAACTTTTTCCGGATGGCAAACCATGATCACTGATGAACTTTATTACCGGCACTTTTCGCTGGCACAAATTGAGAACCGGATTTATGCCGAATGGTGCAAGAAGCGTGGCATTTCCTATTCCTGGCTTCTCATTTTAGACATGATTTTGCGTGCGAAAGACGATATCGAACCGGCGATGATTTCCGATTCGCTGTTCATTCCAAGGCAGACGATGACAAGCCTTCTGGACCAGATGGAAAAGAATGGCCTGATTGTGCGCGTGCGCAGCCAGACCGATCGCCGCCGGGTGAACCTGTCACTGACTGAAAAGGGGCATGAAACGATTGTCGGCATATTGAAGGAGCTGGCTGTCCATGAAAATGTCATCGTCAGGGAAATTTCCCCTGAAAAGATGGCGGCTTTCAACGAGATTTATGCCGATATCGTCGGCCGACTGAAAAGCAGGTTGATGCATGGCGACTGAAGGAATGGATACGGACATGGCTATCAGTCCGGAAAAAGCGGCTGGCACGACAACGGGTCACGGCCATGCGACACGATTCATTTTTCTGGCGCTGGGGCTGGCGATTTCCGCCTGGGCAGTGCTCGTGCCGTTTGCCAAGGCGAGGCTTGGCGTCAATGAGGCAGAACTGGGTTTGCTGCTCCTGCTCGTCGGAACCGGGGCGATCATTTCGATGCCCTTTGCAGGCTGGCTGACCGGCAAGTACGGTTGCCGCAAAACGCTGGTTGTGTCTACGACAGTATTCATGCTGTCACTGATCGGACTGGCTTTTGTTTCCTCTCCCTGGGCATTCGGTCTTTCGCTTTTCATGTTCGGCGCATCGTCTGGAGTCGTCGATGTCGGAATGAACATTCAGGCCATTCTGGTCGAAAAGGAACGCAAGCGCAGCATGATGTCGGGTTTGCATGGCATGTATAGCGTAGGCGGTTTTTTCGGCGCGCTGATTATTTCCGCTCTGTTGAATCTGGGCTTGACTCCCTTGTCGGCGATTTTATGTCTGACCATCAGCCTGATTGCAGGCCTGCTGATAATGGCCCGTTACCTGTTTCCGTATGGTCACGAATCGAAAAACAGGAAATCCTTTTCACTCCCGAAGGGCAGCATTCTCATGCTGGGTGTCCTGTGTTTCATCATGTACATGGGGGACGGCGTCGTTCTCGACTGGGGGGCGCTTTTCATGACGACGACCAAATCCATATCGGCGGATACGGCAGGGTTGTCGTTCGCCATCTTTTCGGTGGCGATCTCGATCGGACGCCTTTTCGGCGACCGGCTCGTCGAATGGCTTGGTATTCGCAAGGGGATGACATCAAGTGGCATTATCGCAGCCATCGGCTTCGTTATTGTGATGGAAGCGCCGTCGGCGTGGATCGCTTTTGCCGGTTTTGTCGTCGTCGGGCTCGGCGCGGCAAACCTGATCCCGCTTTTATTCACGATTGCGTCCAGACAGAAAAAGATGCCGGTCCCGCAGGCCATTTCATCCGTGACGACACTGGGCTATCTGGGTCTGCTGGTCGGACCTGCCATGATGGGGTTCATCGCCCATGCGACAAGCCTGTATGTCGTTTTCGGCATTGTCGCGGCACTCATGATTTTCGTCAGTGTCACGTCGCGCTGGCTGCATGACTGATCAGGATTATCCGGTTGAGGCGATGCCGCCACAATGAAGGAAATTTTTACAGACAGCTGATGCCACACAAAGCCGAAATGTCTGAAAAATCAGGCGCACACGGTACAATAAGGAATCATGTTGACCATCATAGCTATAGATACCTCTTCCGACGTGGCTTCCGTCGCGCTTTTGCGTGGGGAAAAGCTTCGTTCACTTTCCAGTGAAGGTTTTTCCACGCATTCCTTGTCTTCACTGCCGATGTTGCAGCAGTTGCTGAAAGAGGAAGAAATTGAAATAAAAGACGTCGATGCCATCGCTTTCGGCTGCGGTCCGGGTTCGTTTACCGGTTTGCGTACGGCGTGCGGCATTGCACAGGGCCTGTCCTTCGGCGCATCGATTCCAGTCGTTGCTGTGGTGACTCTGGAAGCGATGGCCGAATCCTGCCGCCGGAAATACGGAACCGACACGGTTCTGTCTCTGCTGGACGCCCGAATGCATGAAGTGTATTGGGGAGAGTACCAGTATGAAAACGGATGCTGGAAAACGATTGTCGAACCATCCCTTTCTGCGGCAGCTGACGTTATGCCTGTCGGGCATCCTGCCTTTTGCGGCAATGGCCTGACCGCCTATGCCGATGATCTGAAGACAGTCGTCGGGGAAAACCCGCAGTATCCCGATATCATCCCGCATGCACAAGCGATTGCCATTCTCGGCAAGGAACGCTTTTTGCGTGGTGAAACGATCAGGGCGGCCGATATCGAACCGCTTTACCTCCGGAACAAGGTAGCCCTGAAAACGGCCGAACGGCTGGCGCTGAAGGAAAAAGGCGAATGAGCGAAGAAGGAAATAATACGCTTCCGGCAGAGGCTGACGGCGGTAAGACTGTCGAAATGCTGAAGTTCGAGCCGATGCTGATCAAGGATTTGCACGAAGTCTATTTTATCGAGCAAAGCGTCTTCTCCTATCACTGGAATTACCGCAATTTCATGAGTTCGGTCGCGCAGGAAGACGATGGCTGGGTCATGCGAAACGAGACGGGCAAACTGATCGGCTATTTCATTCTGCAGGAAATCGTCGATGAAATGCATTTGTTGAAAATTGCCGTCGATGAGAATTTTCATGGACAGGGTTACGGACGCCTCTTGATGGACAAGGCTGTCGAAGTCGCACGCGAAGCGGAGATGGAATCGGTATTGCTGGAAGTCAGGTCGACCAATGAACCGGCGGTCGGGAAAACGGGATTTGCAACCATTGGCGTAAGGAAGGGGTATTACGTCGATCCGAAAGAAGATGCCCTCGTCATGAGGCTGATGCTGTGAGGACTATGTGATGAGTGAACTGGACGAAACCACGCGCAAAAAATATCTGGAAGAGATGGGGATTACTGTCTGGTCGTCGCGCGCGCTGCAGGCTGGTGATGAATCTGGTGAGGAGCCTGCTGAAAAGCTTGTGTCTGTCAGGGTACAGGAAGAGGTGAAAGTGTCACCGGTCCCGACTGTTGCAGGCGACAGTTCTGATATTCCGTTTCCGGAAACGTTGCCGGTGGAAGCGTTTGCCGATGATTTTCCACCCATACCTTCTGAAATGGATGTCTCACCTGAAACCGGTGTGCCTGTATCTTCCCCGGCAACTATTCCGGCAGGAGGCGATACTTGGGACGGGTTACTGCATGAAATCAACCATTGCGAACGCTGCCATCTCTGCAAGTCACGAAACAAGGTCGTTCCCGGAGTCGGGGATCAACATGCAGGCTGGCTCTTCGTCGGTGAAGGCCCGGGTTTTCATGAAGACCAGCAGGGTGAGCCATTCGTCGGCCGTTCCGGACATTTGCTCGATGCCATGATGGCCGCCATGCACATGAAGCGGGGCGAGAATGTTTACATCGCCAACGTCGTCAAGTGCCGTGCCACAAATGAGTTCGCGAAAGACCGTCAGCCGACGGAAGAGGAAGCCGCTTTTTGTATGCCGTATCTGGAACGCCAAATCGATCTGATCAAGCCGAAAATCATGGTTGCGCTTGGCAAGACCGCAGCCTGTGCCTTGTTGAATACCGGCCGCGAAGTCACGCTTGGCTCTCTTCGCAACAAGACGCATGTATTCAGGGTTGCCGGTCGCCGGATTCCGCTCATCGTGACGTATCACCCCTCGTACTTGCTGCGTACTCCGGGCGGCAAGAAACAGGCATGGCAGGATCTGTGTACGGCAATGGACATTTATGATGAGGAAGTGAAAAAGGAAAGCTGAGACAAAAGCGGATTCCGTTTTCATCTGAAAAAGGCAGCCCGTACCCATTGGCTGCCTTTTTTATTCTTTAAACCGGAAACAGTCCCTTGTGTGGTCGTTGACCAGTCCGGTTGCCTGCATGTGGGCATAGATAATCGTGGAACCCACAAACGTCATTCCGCGTTTTTTCAAATCCTTCGATAATTGATCGCTTTCGGGAGACGTTGCAGGAATTTCCGAAATGGATTGTCGATGCTTGCAAATGGGGATTCCACCGACAAAACTCCAGATATACTTGTCAAAACTGCCGAATTCCTTTTGTATATCGATAAATACCCTGGCATTTTTCCTAACAGAGAATACTTTTAATCTGTTTCTGATGATTTCGGGGTTTTGAAGCTTTTCTTCCAGCTCTTCATCGCTCAGTCTGGCGCATTTTTCAACGTCAAAGTCATGAAAGGCTTTCCGGTAGCCTTCTCTTTTCTTCAAGACAGTTTCCCAGCTCAATCCGGCCTGCGCGCCTTCCAGTATCAAAAACTCGAAATGCGTCCTGTCGTCGTGCACAGGCACGCCCCATTCTTCATCGTGATATTTTTGATAGAGAGGGTTATTTTCCGGTACCCATGCGCAACGTTTGATTTTGTCCATATTCCCGTTTTTCATAAGACGACTTTTTTATCCCGGGTTCGAAAACCCATGCTGACGACGCCAGGGCGTCCCACACTCATACTCACACAAGACCAAAGCCTTGTCGTGTCTTCCTGTACCGATCTTCACATACAAGAATGAAAGGACAAGAACAGTATATTCTGTTTATCATGGCTGTGGCTGGGTCACGAACCCGAGTTTTTCGATTCCGGCCCGCTGGGCGGCCGCCATGATTTTGACGACTTCTTCATAAGCGACGCGCCTGTCGCCGTAAAGCCGGATTTCCGTTTGCTGTTCTTGCGCCGCCACTTCGGCAAGCATCGTTTCGAGCTGCGCATTATCGATGCGCTTGCTGTTCCAGTAAACTGAGCCGTCACTGGCGACCGAAATGGAAATGGATTTCGGATCGACTGCCGTATTGAGCTTTTGTGTCTGCGGCAAATCGACCTTGACGGAGTGGGTCAGCACCGGCACCGTCAAAATGAAAATCACCAGCAGCACGAGCATGACGTCCACCAGAGGGGTGACGTTGATTTCGCTCATGACGTCTTCCTGATCGTTCAGACCTCCGCCGAAAGCCATCTCATGCCTCCCTGTCTGAAGTATTGGACACGGCAGGCGTGCCTGTCAGGAAGTAAGCGTAAAGCTGGCGTGCAAAACGGTTCAGTTGACCGACAAGCCGGCGGTTGATCCGGATAAGGGCGTTGTATCCCAGAACGGCGGGAATGGCGACTGCCAGCCCGAGTGCGGTCATGATCAGCGACTCGCCGACAGGACCGGCGATCTTGTCGATGGATGCCTGTCCTGAAATGCCGATAGAGACCAATGCGTGATAAATTCCCCAGACCGTGCCGAACAGGCCGATAAACGGGGCTGTCGCACCGATGGAGGCCAGTATGGAAAGTCCGCTCTGCATTTTGGCGGTACTGTCGTCGATCGAGCCTCTCAGGCTTTCGGTGAGCCATTCGGGAAGGCCGATCTTCGACTGCAAATTCTGTTCGCCAGCCTGATGCAGACTGGCGGCCTGCAAGCCTTCAGCGGCAAGTGCATGAAAGGGATTGTCGTCGGGCACGGTTTTCAGGCTTTCCAGCCCTTTTGCAAATGTGGGCGCTTTCCAGAAGGCGGCAATCTCTTTTGATAGGCCGTACAGCTTCCAGGCACGCCATGCCCGTAATGCGATGATTGTCCAGGATGCCACCGACATGACGAGAAGGAGCAGGGCAACGAATTTGATGATCCAGCCGCCCTGATTCCAGAGTGCCATGATGCCGTAGGGATTGTTTTCCATTCTTGTGTATTCCGTTCCTGTTTTATTCAGTCGTCCAGCGAAAACCGGATTGGCTGGGCATACCAGTAAGGTATCGGTTTGCCGTTTCGTCTGGCTGGCACATAGCGCCAGTGGCGCACGGTTTTCATGGCCGAGTCGTCCAGTCTGAAAAATCCACTCGACCGTTTCAGTTTCACTTCATCGACCCGGCCATCTGCCAGAATGTGAACCGAGAGAAGGACGGTGCCTTCTTCAGCCATCCGGCGCGAAACGGCAGGATACGGCGGTTTGGGATTGCTGAAAAAACCGGCTTCCGAGTAAGGGCCCGAAAACCCGCTGCCACCTTTACCCGAACCACCGGCCATGTTTGTGCCGCTTGCGCTTCCTTGTCCTGATCTGTTGTCCGATCCATTGCCTGTACCGGCTGCCGTTCCCGGACTGCCTTGTGATGAGGCCGCCGAAGCCGGTTTGGCTGTGCCTGTGGCACTTCCTGCATTTTTTCCCTGAGTCGAAAGAGGAGCCGAAGAAGAATTCTTTATCAGTTTTGCATCGGAAACAGCTTCCGATGGTACGGTTTGCCTTTTTTCTTTGCGACGGCCGGGTTCATCCGTTTTCGTTTGTTTTTCCATGCCGGGTGACCCACCAGCGGCCTCCGGAGCGCCAGTTTCTGCGCCTTTTTCACCGTTTCCTGTTCCGGAACCTCCGGAAAGCAGTATCCCTGTCATTGGAGGCATGATCCCGGATTCCGGTTCATTTCCATTCAAACCGATCCAGCCGACCAGAAGAAGGTGACAGGCGAGCACCGCAGCCAGACTGATTTTCAATTCCCTTGAAAAGGAAAAGGTCTCTGTGCGTATGGGAAATGGCGGGTTCTGTCCTGAATTCATCGAAAAAAAGCCTGAAAAGGAATACTGTAAGAGTAGTAAACAGATATTAGGCAATAACAGCGGCTATTGTATCGTCGAAAGCCATCGAAGAATATATGATAGAACAAGCCACTTGCCAGAAAGCATCGCTGCAGAGTATAAAGACTGTTTTTTCCTGCTTCTTACAGATATGAGTGAGGTTTTGCAAACGGATAAACCGGTCAGGATGAATTCCCGGCTGTTTTTACTGATCGCGATGGGCATGATGTCCGCGTTCGGGCCGTTTGTCACCGATTTTTATCTGCCCGGTTTGCCTGCTTTGGCTGCCTGGTTTGGAACGACGACATCATGGGTACAGTTGAGCCTGACAACCAGCATGATGGGACTGGCTGGCGGTCAGCTGATCATCGGCCCTGCCAGCGACAAATATGGCAGAAGAGGGATGTTGCTCATCTCGATGGCACTATTCATTGTTTCGACGGTTGCCTGCCTTTTTTCATGGAATATTGAATCCTTCGTATTTTTCCGGGTTTTTCAGGGGATTGCCGGAGCGGGGGGCGTTGTCATTTCGAAGTCAGTCGCAGCCGATCTGTATCAGGGCAAGGAGCTGGCGGATTTCTTTTCGCTTTTGATGGTCATTAACGGACTGGCGCCGATCATCGCGCCGGTTGTCGGCGGTTTTGTCATGAAATACACCGACTGGCAGGGTATTTTCCTTATCCTTCTCGGAATCGGTGTGATCCTTTTTATCGTGTCTCTGGTTTTCAGGGAATCGCTTCCGAAAGAGCGACGCATTGCAGGAAGCATTTTCAATTCATTCGGCAATTTCATCCCGATCATGAAAAATGGCCGCTTCATGAATTACGTCTGGATACAGATGTTTGCGATGGGTGTTTTTTTCACCTATATCGCCTCGTCCCCCTTTCTGATTCAGGAATATTTTCATCTCGATGCATTCATGTACAGCCTGTGTTTTGCCATCAATGCATCGGGCATGATTGTCGGCAGCCGTCTGACGCCGCGTTTCGACCGGGTTTTCAATGCGCTTTCAACAGGAGTTTACTGGCTG
>ERZ791803.1027-NODE-1027-length-14205-cov-3.428127_pt1 | contig 14205 bp, 13 predicted proteins | sample MGYA00510307_ERZ791803 | MGnify/ENA primary metagenome ERZ791803 (study PRJEB30046, sample SAMN00791963) | human gut metagenome | study: EMG produced TPA metagenomics assembly of the A metagenome-wide association study of gut microbiota in type 2...
CACCTGCTCCGGCATCCCAAGGGGATTTAGATTGATTGAAAAATCGTGGGAGATCACATTCCCATAAATATCCCCGCCATGTGCGTGACGCTCCATAGTGTTCCTCCTCCTGCTAAAAGTGCCAGTACCAATGCTGTATACATGATGCGGTTCACCCTGACGATATCCTCCGGCTCCACCGGGCGGATCGGATCGCCCAGGGTGGGCTTGTGGACTACCTTGCCAAAATAGCTGGCATCCCCCGCCAGTTGCACTTCAAGGGCTCCCGCACAGGCGGCCTCTGTGTGGGCAGAGTTGGGAGATGCGTGTTTCCGCCGGTCCCGCCAAAAGATGCTCCAGGCCCGTGGGCCAGAGCAGCCGGGCAGCAGAGCCGCCCCGAGACACATCAAAAGCCCGGACAACCGGGCAGGAATAAAGTTCAACACATCGTCCAGCCGGGCGGAGGCCCAGCCAAACCAGCGGTACTTCTCATTTTTGTAGCCTACCATGGAATCCAGGGTACTCACTGCCTTGTAAGCCATCCCGGCGGGCAGCCCCCCCAGAAAGAGGAAGATCAGCGGGGCGGTCACCCCGTCACAGGTGTTCTCCGCTACCGTCTCTACCGCCGCCTTGGCCACCCCGGTCTCATCCAGAGCCTGGGTATCCCGACCCACAATGCGGGACACCGCCTGTCGTGCCCCATCCACATCGTGCTTTTTTAAGGGGTAGCAGACTGCCATACTCTCTTTTTGAAGGGACCGGGCGGCCAGCAGCTGGTAGGTAAACCACAGCTGTACCACCCAGCTAAGCCACGGCGATACTTGACCCAGTCCCCATAAGATCAGGGCGCTGCCGCCGCCAAACAGGATGGGCAGAGCCAGAGCCAGAACGATTCCGGCCCCGCGTTCCCCTGCTGGGGTCTTAGGAAAGAGGCGCCGGAGCAGTCTCTCCAGCACAGAGATAGTCCGTCCCATCCACCGCACCGGGTGGGGCATCCAGTGGGGATCCCCCAGCAGCAAATCCAGAACTGCAGCGGGCAGCAGGACCGTCCAGAAGAAATGTGCCATGGTTTAAAGCTCCTCTAATAATTTGAGGGTAAAGGGATTTTCCTGCACAGACACTCGGAAGCCTCCGCAGTTTTTCACCTGCCAGTCATAGAGCTTGCGCTCCGGACGGCCGAAGGTACCCATCACCACCAGCCAAGTACCTCCGTGGGCCACGATGGCTGGACGCTCCAATCCCAGAGCCTTGGCCTCCTGGACCACGGTCTGGATGCCACTGCGGCAGCGGGCAATGAAGTGCTCCATGGACTCCCCGTGGGGGAAAGTGACGGTCATGTCCCCGCCGATCCAGGCGCGGTAGATTTCCTCGTCCTTCAGCTCCTCCCAGGTCTTGCACTCATAGTCCCCGAAGTCACACTCCTGAAGATCCGGAACGATGTGCTGCTCCATACCGGGAAACAGGAGCTCCGCCGTCTGGCGGCAGCGCATCAAGGGAGACACCCAAAGGCCGTCCACCTCCGGCATGCGCTCCCGGCGCTCCCGGGCTAACGCCTCCCCCTCTGGGGCTAAGGGTTGGTCCGTGGACCCCACATATTGTTTTTCCAAATTACCCGGCGTCAGACTGTGCCGGATGAGAACGAATTCCATGGTTGGCTCCTTTTCCTTTCTTTATTTCAGACGCATGGCCAGACCGCACTGGAGACGGTATACCGCCTGGGCCTCTTGGGCCAGCTGACAGCACAGCCGTCCGATGGCCTCCCGGCGCTCCCGGTCATGGCGCTCCATCGGTACCACTCCGCAGCCCACCTCGTCGCAGATCACCGCCTCATAGTTCAGCAGCTCTTTCAGATAGGGCAGCGGCTCCATCTCATGGAGGGCGGACAAGGTTTTTCCCGGATCACAGCCCAAGGTCTTGGCAAACTCCCGCTTGCCTGCACCCCGGCCGCCGATAATCAAAATCATAACACCGCCTCCAGACGCTGCGCCAATACCAGGCCCGCCAGACACCCCAGTTCACACAGCTGCAAAAACCACCCCGCCAGATCGCCGGTTACTCCGCCGAACTCCTTAAGGGCAGTATGTTTGTAGTAGAAGTAGACGGCCAGTCCCGCTGCCGCCGACAGCAGATACCAGGGGTTCAACGCCCCCAGGGCCAGGACACACAGCACCCCGCCCAGCACCAGGCTCCATGGGAAGCCCGTCCCGGTTACCGCCGAGAGCATGCCATCCCCCCGGGCGTTGGGCAGACGCAAGGCTCCCCAGCCCGACAGGCACCGGCTGTAGAGCGGCAGCAGCAGTACTGCGCACAGCATCTTACTGTCAGGGATTTTTACTTCACACCATATGCCGAACAAGGCCAACAGATAGCACACACAGCCCAAAACGGCAAAAGCTCCCACCCGGGAGTCCTTCAAAATCTCCAGCTTCCGCTCCCTGCTCTGGTGGGAGGCCAGGGCATCGCACACGTCGCAGAAACCGTCCATATGGATGCCTCCGGTGACCAGAATAGGCAGCAAGGTAAGCCCCACCGCCCGCAGGACGGCGCCCAGCTCCAGTGCCCAACACAAGGCCAGCCAGACGGCCCAGGCTGTGCTCACCGCCAGACCTACCAGAGGAAAGACGTACAGCGTAAGACGGCGGCTCTCGCTCTCCCAATCCAGGGGCGGCATGGGCACCCGGGAGTAGAGGGCAAAGGACATACCCACAGCCCGCAGCCACTTCATACCATCTCCCCCTTCCAAATAACCGGGATACCGCACACCAGCTCGGCCACCAGGTCATAGCGTTTTGATAAATTGGTCTGAACCTGGGAGAGCACCTCCAGATAGGCCATGGTCTCCGGGGGATAGTCCTCCCCGTCCCGGAAGAGATCGTTGCCCACCACAACCAGGTGCTCCGCTTTGCCCTCCAACGCAGTCAGTCCCCGTTCTAACGCTGCCAAAGCAGCGTTTTTGTCCACGGTTTCACCGGAAAACACCTCGTTGGCCACCAGATTGCCCAGATCCTCTAGCAAAACAGTGGAGTGAGACGGAATGGAACAGGTCTCCAAATTCCGGGGCTGTTCCAAGGTCGTAAATCCTTTGCCTGCCCGGGCCTGGCGGTGGCGGGCGATACGCTCCGCTCCCTCCTGTCCCCAGGGTTCCATGGTGGCCAGATAGATCAGGGGACCGCCCAGGCGGCAGGCAAGATCTTCCGCCCAGCCGCTCTTCCCGCAGGCAGAGCCCCCCAGAACCAGGGCCCTCAGGGGGTTACCCCCGCTCGGGCAGGGCCGGACACCGCCCGGCCGTCAGGCTGATAGGCCTCGATCCCCATATGGTCGAAGGTGGACATATTCTGATACACAGACAGGGCCATGTCCAGCAGCGGCATGGCCGCCACTGCACCGGTGCCCTCTCCCAGGTGGAGCCCAGCATCCAGAACCGGCTCCAGCCCCAATTCCTGGAGCAGAAGCTGCCCGCAGGGTTCCGCAGGGCGGTGGCTGGCCAGCATGGCCTTTCGGGCGTTGGGGCACAGGCGCACCGCCAGCAGAGCCGCCGCACAGGAGATGGCTCCGTCCAGCAGCACCGGACGGTTCCGAGCTGCCGTGCCCAGGTAGAACCCTGTCATAGCGGCGATGTCAAGTCCCCCAACTTTACTTAAAACATCCAGAGGATCTTTTCGGTTTGGTTGGTTCTGTACCAAGGCCCGCTGGATGACCGTCACCTTGTGCACCAGGCCGGCGTCAGACAGACCCGCCCCGCGCCCGGCAGTCACCGAGGGAGGCAGATCCAGCAGCACGCTGGCCACCGCAGCGGTGGTGGTGGTGTTGCCGATGCCCATCTCCCCCGCCGCCAAGAGGGCAATATCCTGGTCATCCAGCTCCATGGCGATCTGTGCCCCGGCCATCAGGGCAGTCTGGGCCTCTTCCCGGCTCATGGCAGGACCTTTTGTCATATCAGCAGTACCTGGGCGGACAGATAAATCCCGTACTCCGGGCACAGGGGCATGGGCCAGTATACCCACATCCACTGGGACTACCTTCGCTCCCGCTACCCGGGCCATGTGGCACACCGAGGAACACCCCTCGCCTAAAGCTTTGGCCACCGCCAAGGTGACCTCCTGCCCAGTCTGGGTCACTCCCTGGGCTACAACCCCATTGTCGGCACAGAATACGGCCACTGCTTTAGCACCCAGGGACAGATCTGTTTTTCCGGTAGCCCCTGCTACCCGCACCAGCATCTCCTCCAGATGGCCTAAGCCGTTGAGCGGCTTGGCAATGGCATCCCAGTTTTTCCGGCAGCCCTCCATGGCGCTTTGATCCGCCGGGGTAATGGCAGCCAGCAGTTCTTCCAGTTCCATAATCATCTCTCCTTCCACCGGCGGCAGGCGTCGGAAAACCGCCGGGCCACTTGGGGGCAGGACGGCAGATATAAGTGAGGAAATCCGGCAAGCAGATTTCCCTTACAAGACAAGCAATTCCAGTGCTTCTCACTCTCAGGCTTTTGAGCCAGACAGGCTTGTCCGTTCTGAGTACAGTCCCAGCGGTGAAACTCGTGGGCGGCCACGGTCTCCCCGGAGCGCAGATAGGCACTGTCCTCCAAGGAGTGCAGCGTCACATATCCAAAGCGCTGCAGCCGCCCGGTTCGGTATCCGGCTCCATCCAAAATTCCAGTCATGGGCCAGGCCTTGCCCTGGGAATCCTCCAGGGTCTGCTGCAAGTAGAGGAATCCTCCGCACTCGGCTAAAATAGGCATGTCCGCCTCGGCAGCTTCACGCAGAGCCTTCCTCATAGAGACATTTTCACTAAGCATTTGGGCATACAGCTCTGGATAGCCGCCCCCCAGATATACCCCGCAGGTACCCTCCGGAAGCTGTTTATCTGACAAGGGGCTAAACTTTACGATAGCTAGGCCGCAGCGCTTTAATAGTTCCAGATTTTCCTGGTAGTAGAAGCAGAAGGCCTCATCCCGGGCTACTGCCAGTATCCCGACAGGCACCTCTGGTGTCTCCTGCTCCTCCGGAATCACCAGAGGAGGTGCGGACTGTGCAAGCTCCAGCAATCCGTCTACATCGGCGTATTCTTCCAAGGCATCCGCCAGCTTCTCCACCCGCTCTCCCAGTTCCTGGATCTCCCCCGGGGTATAGAGTCCCAGGTGGGGATGGAGCACTCAGGCAGGCGGGGCAGACAGCCCAATACGGGCAGACCGGTTTCCCGCTGGATATCCTGGCTGAGCCGGGCAGCCATGGCAGGAGTGGTCCCATTGAGAAGCACCCCCGCCACCTGGCTGGGCTGACGGAACCGTGCAAGTCCCTGCAAGACCGCCGCCAGGGTAAGGGCGGAGCCTTTCGGCTCCGCCACCAAAATGGTTGGGGTCTGGGTGACCTGGGCCACATGCCAGCTGCTGGCCCGCTCGCCCCCTCCTACTCCATCATAATAGCCCATAACGCCCTCGATGACTGCCGCGCCCCGGCCCTGAGCTCCCAGAGCTAAATTGCGCCGTACTTCATCGGGAGAGGAAAAAAACAGGTCCAGATTTCGGCTGGGCAGCCCCAACACGCTGCGGTGAAACATGGGGTCGATGTAGTCCGGCCCGCACTTGAAGGCGCACGGAGAAAGCCCCCGGCGCTCCAGCACCCGCAGCAGAGCGCAGGTGAGGGTGGTTTTACCGCTGCCGCTGGCCGGAGCGGCCAGCAGCAGACGGGGAACGTGACAGGTCATAGACAAAGCCCTCCTGCAAGGAGTTCTGCCGCCGGAAGCGGCAGAATAAAACAAAATCCGTCATTTCCGGCGACATGCGCGTCGGAAATGACACTTCTCACCCAAGATGGGCCGATTTTTCCGCTAGGAATCGAGGCTCATCTTGGGTGCAGCTCCACTCAACAAAGTGGCAATGCCACTTTGTTGATGTTAGAAGGTATCCTCCTGAGCCCGATCCACCCCATCGTCAAGGTCAAAGGGCGGAGCATCCTGGGCGGGTGTGGGTATAGCAGGCGCAGGAGCAGGCGGTTCCGGCGCACCGCCCGGGGCATCCGAGACAATGCCCTGGCGGTACTTCATCTCCTGCCACTGCTCCTTGGTAATGAGCAGCTGCCGGGCCTTGGAGCCCTCGAAGGGACCCACGATGCCCTTTTCCTCCAACTGGTCCACCAGTCGGGCAGCTCGGGCATAGCCCAGCTTCAGCCGCCGCTGGAGCATGGACACCGATGCCTGCCCGGTCTCCACCACCACCTCGGCGGCGGCATTGATGAGCTCGTCATACTCCTCATCCCCGTTTTCCATGGGATTGGAGCCGCCCACGCCCTTGGCGCCCTTGTCCTTCTCAGCGGCGTGGTGCTCGATCTCCTGCATGACCTGATCGTCATACTGGGCGGCACCGCTGTTCTTCTTGACAAAGTCTACCACCGAGGCTACCTCACCGTCGGAGATAAAACACCCCTGGACTCGAGTAGGCTTGCCGCTGCCCAGCGGAGCAAAGAGCATGTCGCCCCGGCCCACCAATTTCTCTGCACCCTGGGTATCCAGGATGATGCGGGACTCCATCGCGGAGGCAACGGCGAAGGCAATGCGGCTGGGGATGTTGGCCTTCATGAGTCCGGTAATCACGTCGGCAGAGGGACGCTGGGTGGCGATGACCAGGTGCATCCCAGCGGCACGGCCCATCTGGGCCACACGGCAGATGGATTCTTCCACCTCTTTGGCCGCCACCAGCATCAGATCGGCCAACTCGTCGATGACTACTACAATGGAGGGCATTTTCTCCATGCCCTCGGTCTTAGCGGCCAGGGCGTTGTACTCCTCCAGCTTACGCACGCCTACCTCAGAGAAGGTGCGGTAGCGCTTCATCATCTCAGTGACTGCCCACTGCAGGGCTCCGGCCGCCTTTTTGGGGTCGGTGACCACGGGAATCAGCAGATGGGGAATGCCGTTGTAAATGCCTAGCTCTACCATTTTCGGGTCCACCATGATGAGACGAACCTCTTCGGGGCTGGCTTTATAAAGGAGGGAAATAATCAGGGAGTTGGTACACACCGACTTACCGGAGCCAGTGGTACCAGCGATGAGCAAGTGAGGAAGCTTTCCAATGTCCCCTACGATAGCTTGTCCGCTGATGTCCTTACCTACGGCAAAGGATACCTTGGATTTGCTGCCGCTGAAGGCCTGGGAGGCGATGACCGAGTGAATGGACACGGGAGAAACCACCTTGTTGGGCACTTCGATGCCCACCACCGAGATCTTGTCCGGAATGGGTGCGATACGCACACCGGTAGCACCCAGAGCCAGGGCAATGTCGTCGGCCAGATTGGTCAGCTTGTTGAGACGCACGCCCTGGTCCAGCTCCAGCTCATACCGGGTGACCGAGGGGCCACGCACCACATTGACAATGTTGGCGTCGATGCCGAAGGAGTGGATGGTATCGCTGAGTCGCTGACGGTTGGCACTGAGCTCACCCAGGGCCTCTCCCCCCAGCTCTCCCTTCCCCTCCTGGAGCAGCTCCAGGGGCGGGTATTGGTAAGGAGGCGTCTGCTGAGAGAGCCCCTGCTGGATATGGGCGGAGACCTCCTGAGCAGCCTGCTGGCTCTCCTGCTGGGTCATCTTGGGCACAGCGGGCTCCCGGACGATCTCAGGCATAGCCATGGGAGCCGGGGCAGGAGGCACAACGGGGGCCGGTTCTACCGCGAAGGGAATTTCCTTTACAGGTTCTGCAATCTCAGCCTCCGGGGCAAAGATGGGGTCGGCCGCAGGTTCCGGCTTTGTCTTGACCGGCTCCGGTTCCGGCGTAACAGTTTTCTCGGGCTGTGCCGGGCTGGCCTCGGCAGTACCTCTCAGCAGCTGATCGGGAGCAGGCACCCGGGATATCCGGTTAAAGAAGCTGCCCTTGCGCTTCTCCGGTGCCGGAGTGGGCTGGGGCTCCTTGCCCACCAGAGGTCCATCCTCCACCGGGATATCGATGTCGGCGGAGCGGCCCCGGACAGTCTTGGTCTCCACTCTGGCAGCCGGTGCGGGAGCCTGACGGCGGGGACGCTCCGGGATCTCCTGGGGCTCATACTCCGGGCGGTTGAAGATCCAGTCGGCCACATCCACAATGGTGCGGTTAAAGGCCCCAAGAGCCAGAAGCAGGAAGGCCAGCACAAAGACCACGGTGGCGCCGATGCTGCTGAACACTTGGACAAAGGCCTGGGCCACGGTACCCGACAGGGCGCCGCCGCTTCTCATGGCCTCACCGCCGGCCCACAAGGTCTTAAGCAGAGTGGCATCCCAGGGCAGCACTGGATTCAAAAGGCCATGAACGGTACAGGAAAATACTCCCGGCAGAGACAAGGCGCATGTCAGGCGCAGAGCCACCGGGCGTCCCCGGTGGAAGGCCAGGATATAGCTGCCCAGCAGCAAAGCGGGCGGCACCAGCCAAAAGCCGTAGCCAAACAGCCCCTTGACCAGTCCGCAGAAAAAGTCAATGAACAGCGCCTTCATATGGAAATAGCCAAAGGCGGAGAAGATGGCCAGCAGCAGGCAGATCACCGCTCCTGCTTCCCGGCGGAAGGGTTTATTGGCAGAGGAACTGCTTCTCCCCTTCCCGGATGCGGGCTTTTTGCTCCGGGATGAGCTGGACGATGTAGTTTTTCGTTTCCCAGCGGAGGAAGTCTTCCGGCTGGTGCTGGACTTCTTTTGGGTCGCCATAGTATTCGGTCCTTTCGGATAATATCAAAAGGCGCGGTCATGCGCCGAAACCTGTGGTGCATCCTCCTTAGTCGGCGGGCACCGCCCTGATTGGGCATACATATTTATCATACCATATCCCAGGTTACGATGCCAGCCCCTTTCGCTCACTGAAACAAAAAACGCGGGGAACGGCAAATGCTGCCGTTCCCCGCAGATGGGGTACAGAAAACGAATTAGGCCTTGTTGTCGCAGCCCAGTACGTCGATGATCTTGTGCTTGACCAACTCCTTGATGTTGGCGCGGGCGGGCTTCAGATACTCACGAGGATCGAACTTGTCCGGATGCTCGTTGAAGAACTGACGGATGGTACCGGTCATGGCCAGGCGCAGATCGGAGTCGATGTTGATCTTACACACGGACATGGAAGCGGCCTTACGCAGCTGCTCCTCGGGGATACCCACGGCGTCGGGCATCTTGCCGCCGTTCTCGTTGATCATCTTCACGTAGTTCTGGGGCACGGAAGAGGAGCCGTGGAGAACGATGGGGAAGCCGGGCAGACGCTTGGAGACCTCCTCCAGCACGTCGAAGCGCAGGGGCGGGGGAACCAGGATGCCCTTCTCATTGCGGGTGCACTGGTCAGCGGTGAACTTGTAAGCACCGTGGCTGGTGCCGATGGCGATGGCCAGGGAGTCACAGCCGGTCTTGGCAACGAACTCCTCGACCTCCTCAGGACGGGTATAGGAAGCGGCGTGAGCGGCAACTTTAACATCATCCTCGATGCCGGCCAGAGTACCCAGCTCAGCCTCAACCACCACGCCGTGGTCGTGAGCGTACTCAACAACCTTCTTGGTGATCTCGATGTTCTCCTCGAAAGGCTTGGAGGAGGCGTCGATCATAACGGAGGTGAAACCGCCGTCGATGCAGCTCTTACAAGTCTCGAAGTCGGGGCCGTGGTCCAGGTGCAGAGCGATGGGAATGTTGGGGCACTCGATGACAGCAGCCTCAACCAGTTTTACCAGATAGGTGTGGTTGGCATAGGCGCGGGCGCCCTTGGAGACCTGGAGGATCAGGGGGGCGTTAACCTCTTTGGCAGCCTCAGTGATACCCTGGACGATCTCCATGTTGTTAACGTTGAAAGCACCGATAGCGTAACCGCCGTCGTAGGCCTTCTTAAACATCTCGGTAGTGGTGACCAATGGCATATTGACCATCTCCTTAATATTTTTTACGGCCCTTATTGTACCATTAACGATTGCAAAATACAAGGGTGCGTGTTATTATTTAGTAGAGAATTTTCCGCTAAAACTCTTTTGAAGTCTATTAAAGTTGTTTAGGAGGAAGCAAACATGAATCAACTCACCGGTGCTTGCATCATTGGCCAGTCTGGCGGCCCCACTGCCGTCATTAACGCCAGCGCTCAGGGTGTTATCCAGACCGCTTTGAAGGCGGACTGCATCACCCGCGTGCTGGGCGCCGCCCACGGCATCAAGGGCGTTCTGGACGACAAGCTGTACGACATGGCTCAGGAGGATCCCGCCGAGCTGGACCTGCTGCAGTACACCCCCTCTTCTGCTCTGGGTTCCTGCCGCTACAAGCTGGCTGATCCCGATGTGGATGACACCGATTATAAGCGCATCCTGGAAATTTTCCAGAAGTACAACGTGCGCTACTTCTTCTACAATGGCGGCAACGACTCCATGGACACCTGCAACAAGATTTCCAAGTATATGCAGAAGGTGGGCTATGAGTGCCGCATCATGGGCGTGCCCAAGACCATCGACAACGATCTGAACGGCACCGACCACTGCCCCGGCTTCGCTTCTGCCGCCAAGTATATCGCCACCTCCTGCGCTGAGGTGTGGCAGGACGCTCACGTGTACGACACCGGCATGATCACCGTGGTGGAGATCATGGGCCGTCACGCTGGCTGGCTGGCCGGCTCCGCCGCCCTGGCCTCCCTCACCGGCTGCGGCCCCGACCTGGTGTACCTGCCTGAGACCGACTTCGACATGGACAAGTTCCTGGCCGACGTGAAGGCGATCTACGAGAAGACCGGCAAGTGCATGGTGGCCGTCTCCGAGGGCATCCACTACGCCGACGGCACCTTCGTCTCCGAGGCCAAGACCTCTGCCACCGACGGCTTCGGTCACGCTCAGCTGGGCGGCCTGGCTGCTCTGCTGGCTGAGACCGTGAAGAACGCCACCGGCGCCAAGGTCCGCGGCATCGAGCTGAGCCTGCTGCAGCGCTGCGGCTCTCACGTTGCCTCCCGCACCGACGTCACCGAGGCCTGGCAGGCCGGCGCTGCCGCGGTTGAGGCCGCTGTGGCCGGCACCACCGACAAGATGGTTGCCTTCAAGTGCACCCGCGAGGGCGGCTACAAGTGCGAGACCGTGCTGCAGCCCCTGGACATCGTGGCTAACTTCGAGAAGAAGGTTCCCCGCGAGTGGATCAACGAGGCCGGCAACGGCGTCAAGCAGGAGTTCATCGACTATGTCCTCCCCCTCATCCAGGGCGAGGCCAACACTCCCAAGGAGAACTCCCTGCCCCGCTTCGCTCACCTGAAGAAGGTTCTGACCACTTCCATGTAATAACAATCGGGCGTCTGGCTTTTGGCCAGACGCCCGTATTTTTTATAAGGTCTCCCCTGCCGGGGCAGACAAAGGAAAATGGGCGTCCGGTTTCCGGAGGCCCATCGTTATTATTCCTTTTTCTTTGCCATCGGTCCGGTTTTTCCCAGATAAACCGCGGTATCCTCCGGCAGGGATTTTTTCCGCAGGCCGAAGCGTACCAGGCGGCTGATGACGCTGTAAAACATAGCAAACACCGGCACACCCAGAACCATTCCGGCAAAGCCGAACAGACCGCCGAAGAGCAGGATGGAAAACAGCACCCAGAAGGAATCCAGGCCGGTGGAATCGCCCAGAATCTTGGGGCCCAGGATGTTGCCATCAAACTGCTGCAAAATCAGCACGAAAATACAGAAGTATACGCACTGCAGCGGGCTCACCAGCAAGATCAGCAGCGCACAGGGGATGGCTCCAATGAACGGTCCAAAGAAAGGGATCACGTTGGTCACGCCGATGATCACTGCCAGCAGCATGGGATAGGGAAATTTCAGCAGGTTGCAGCACACCAAGGCGATAATGCCGATGATCAGGGAGTCCAGCAGCTTGCCGTTGATAAAGCCGCTTAAAATGCGGTAAGCACTGCGGGTCTCCTCCACCAGAAAGTCAGCGATCCGGGTAGAAAAGATGCTGTAGGTGATCTTCTTGGTCTGGGCGGCAAATTTGTCCTTGCGTACCAGCACGTACACCGAGACGATCACAGCAATGAGCAGATCCTTAAGCAGCATCACAAGAGCCCACAATCCGGCATATACGCTGGTAAATACCCCAGTCAAGCGGGGGAACAGCTCGGTTTGAAGCCATTCCATGGTGGCATCGGCAGACTGGAAGTTGCTGAGCAGTCCATTTTCGGTGAACCACTTCTCCAGCGACTCGGAAGCACTGTTATAATAGGGCAGCACCGCCTCCTGCAAGTCGGGATTATCCTGGAAGAAGTCCGTGAGCCACTGCTGCACACTGTCAATATAACCCGGGAAGGCGTTGACCAGACCTACAATACTGGAGTACAGCTGGGGCAGCACCATGGCCAGCAGGATGTACACCACCAGCACGGCAAAGGCAAGACTGAGAAGGATAGACACGAAGCGGAGCATCCCGTTTTTCCGGGGCCAGTTGACCCAAACCCCTTTCAGCCACTCCAGCAAAAACTCATAAATGCCCCGCTGGATGGGCAGAAGCAGAAAGGCCAGTACCAGCCCGTAGAAAATGGGCCGCAGGATATAGGCCAGGGTGTCCAGCAGTGCTTTTACGGCGGAAATGTGGTAGATCAGGAAAAACATCAGGATGGCCGCCGCAATCACCGCGAAGGCGGTTACCCCCGCGGCGATGTACGGCCCGAATTTCCGTTGTTTCATATTTGCGGCACCGACTTTCTTACACCTTCAGCTCGGTCTCCTTGTCGGTCAGAGCGTCCTGATAGCGCTCCAGCACCGGGGCTACGCACTCCTTCAGGAACTCCTCCACCTGCTGGGGGCAGCGGCCGATGTAGGCGCTGGGCTCCATGTGGGCGGACAGCTCTTCCTTTGTCATGCCGAAGGCAGGATCGGCAGCAATGAGGTCGATGAGGTTGTTGGACAGGCCCAGATCCTTGACATTCCGGCCCGCCTCCTGAGACAGCACACGGATGCGCTCGTGGAGCTCCTGACGGTCTCCCCCGCGCTTCACCGCATCCATCATGATGTTCTCGCTGGCCATGAAGGGCAGCTCCTCCAGCACGTGCTTCTCAATGACCTTGGGGTGCACGATGAGACCGGAGGCCACGTTCTCCATGATGTTCAGGATGGCGTCCACAGCCAGGAAGGCCTCGGGCACACTCAGGCGCTTGTTGGCGGAGTCATCCAGAGTGCGCTCAAACCACTGAGTGGCAGTGGTGACGGCGGGGTTGCCCACGTCCACGATGACGTACCGGGCCAGAGAGCAGATGCGCTCGCAGCGCATGGGGTTGCGCTTGTAGGGCATAGCGGAAGAACCGATCTGATTCTTCTCAAAGGGCTCCTCTACCTCCTTGAGGTGGCACAGCAGGCGCATATCGGTGGCAAACTTACTGGCGCTCTGAGCAATGCCCGCCAGAGTGGACACCACATTGTAATCCGTCTTCCGGGAGTAGGTCTGGCCGCTGACAGGAACCACCGCGTCAAAGCCCATCTCCTTGGCGATCTTGGCCTCCAGCTCCTTCACCTTCTCATGGTCGCCCTCAAAGAGCTCCAGGAAGGAGGCCTGGGTGCCGGTGGTGCCCTTGGACCCCAGCAGCTTCAGGGTGGAGATGCGGTACTCCACCTCCTCCAGGTCCATAAGCAGCTCGTTCATCCACAGGGTGGCACGCTTGCCTACGGTGACCAACTGGGCGGCCTGGAAGTGGGTGAAGCCCAGGGTGGGCAGAGCCTTGTTCTCGTCGGCAAACTTGGCCAGCTTGGCAATGACCCGCACCAGTTTGCGGCGCACCAGCTCCAGACCCTCCCGCATGAGGATCACGTCGGTATTGTCGCCCACGTAGCAGCTGGTAGCTCCCAGGTGGATGATGGGCATGGCCTTTGGGCACAGCTCGCCGTAGGTGTGGACGTGGGCCATCACATCGTGGCGCAGCTTCTTCTCCCACTGAGCGGCCTTCTCGTAGTCAATATCGTTGATGTGGGCCTCCAGCTCATCCACCTGCTCCTGGGTGACAGGCAGGCCCAGCTCCATCTCAGCCCGGGCCAGGGCGACCCACAGCCGCCGCCAGGTGGTGAATTTCTTATCCGCGGAGAAGAGATAGAGCATCTCATCGCTGGCATAGCGGGAGGAAAGGGGGCTCTCATAGGTATTGGTAGGCATCGGTTCATCGTCCTTTTCTATTTATTCCGGAGAGAGGGGTCCCTCTCCCCTGCCGGACTCGGCTTCTTTCTGTTTGATTATATCCTATCTCCACCGCCTTTGCCACCGTTTCCGCCGTCTGGGCCGCCGGCAGCAACATATTTTTCCCGAT
>ERZ791803.1032-NODE-1032-length-14174-cov-2.717190_pt1 | contig 14174 bp, 8 predicted proteins | sample MGYA00510307_ERZ791803 | MGnify/ENA primary metagenome ERZ791803 (study PRJEB30046, sample SAMN00791963) | human gut metagenome | study: EMG produced TPA metagenomics assembly of the A metagenome-wide association study of gut microbiota in type 2...
TTTCAGGGAAGTCGCAGATGAAATCGGAAAAGACAGAATGCAGACAGAATTAAATAAGCTGCTTTATGGGAACTGTGATATTTCCGATTGGGAAGGGCGCCGGAACCAAAATAACGGGAATCCCGCCTTAACCGGTTTTTGGATTGAATCCTCCCTGAAAATCTCAGCGAAAGAACAGACAGAGGTAATGGAACGTATTTTTGGAAGCCATACCCAATATAAAGAAAAAACGCGGAATCAGCTGAAGGAAGTGATGCTGTTACCGGAGCAAAGCACGGCAGCATGTCGGATTTACGGTAAAACCGGAATGGGGAAAGCCAATGGCATCGTCATAGATTCGTGGTTCACCGGTTTTACGGATACTGCTGACGGTACCATTTACTTTTGTGTCTATTTGGGAGAAACGGACAACCAGAATGTATCCAGCCAAAAAGCCAGGGAAATTGCGGTCAAAATAATAAATGACGTTATCATTCCCCTGTAAGTTTCCGTATTCCTTTTTTACCGTATCGTACCGGGCAATATGACTCACCTATCCCTGTGCCGCTCTCTCCCGGATATCCGCCACATCCCCGGAATTGTCCCCGAACCTGTCCATATTGGCAAGCAGCCTCCTGCGCAGTTCGGAAACCACCTCCCGGTATTGGGCATCATGAATCAGGTTTTGCCGCTCAAAGGGATCCGCTTCCAGATCATACACTTCATGCACATCCTTCTCCGTGGCAATATACTTGTAATTCTTATAATACAGCGTGCGCTGGGCGGCCCGGATTCCGAAGTGCCCGAAATGCTCGGCCATAAAATCCTCCCGCCACCCGGTATTTTCCTTGCGGGTAATCGGTCACAAGATTATCATCCACATCGAATGTCTGTATAGTTGATGTATAGTCGCTGCCAAAAATGGCAAGCACTTTCGGATAAGCCCCTACACGTTGCCACGTCCCTTCTACGGAGTTCACTCCCAAGTTACCGCTATCCCATTCGGAATCATCGTTATCACATGCGGCAAATGCCCAAAGTATCAGCGGTAATATAATAAATATACTCTTTTTCATATCTTCCTTTCATTTAGTCATTAATCTTTCTGGAAATAGAAGTTCAAGGTCATCGAACCTTTAGTGTCGGAAACACTTTCCATCTGGACTGCTACAAGTTCCACAAAACCTATTGCCACCAGGTTCTTGCCATCCACATCACTATACACCAAAAGCAAATTGATGCCTCCAATATCAAATCCTTCCAGATTGGTCTTGTTATAGTTGTCATCCAAAAGCTTATAACGGGCTACCTGTTTGGTGCTGCCTGTCAGATTCAATCCGTCAGCTTTCGCCTGCTCGATGCTGATTTTCTCCAAAGTTCCATTTTTAATCTTATCCATATATGCTTTCTCTGCCGGAGTCGTTTCGAGCAGCTTGCGGAATCTCAGATTGAGTCCGTCGGCTTCGAGCGCCTTGCCGTTACATTTGAATTTATGAATATTCAGCTTTTTGGAGAACCCTGCCAACTGCATACCGTCGCTGTTTTGTGTAGCGCACAAATGGATAATCTCTTTATTATCCGCAAACTCACAAGGATTATAATATTTACCGGTTGTTCCGCTAAATAGATTCGCATTCTCACTGCCATGCCCGTAAAGGGTTATGTTTTTCCAGATATATACTTCGGGGACAATGACCTGGCAGTCTTCGGCCGTTTCCAGTTTCGTCTCGTCATAATAATAAAGAGTAATCTTCTTTGTGCCTGTGACCTCGTATTCCGCACTCAGCTGACAGGTCAGTACATCGGTTGCCCGTTTGGTGATTTCCGCTTTATATTCACCCACGAACACACTGTCTACTTGTGTAAGATTCACGCCTTTGATTTCAATCGAAGAGCCGGCGGAAGTCATTCTCGGATAGTCGCTGACCGACGGATAAGCCAGCTCCAGTGAGAAAGGCGTGCCGGAAGTACTCACCTGGCGAATCTCCGTCCCATACTGATAATTCAAAACAATATCCACCGCCTCATCTTTAAAGTAAGGTACTTCCACTTCTATTTCTTCCCGCGTCTGGGTGACAACCGTCGCCTCTTTGGTTCCGAAAAGTACGCCCGTCACAATGTCCAGGTTCTCTCCCGTCAGGCCAACAACGGTATACGGCCGGGACTTATTCACATAACCGGTCAGCTCGGGAATCACATATTCCATCGTAAAGCTTTCTGAGGTCTTTATACTCCCATAAGGAGTAAACACCTCAATAATGCCCGATACAACCTCATTCGTCACTCCGGCAATAACCAGTGAGCGGTTAATCCGATACTTCACGTCCGTCTTCACTCCACCTATCTTGATGGAGTCTACCTCTTGCAGGTTAGCGCCCGTGATACTGATCTCTGTTCCTGCCACTCCGTTCTTCGGACTAAAGTCGGTCACTTCGGGCGGATTCTGGTTCGCCTCAAACATGCTCAATTTCTCATTACAGGCAGTAATGCCCAGCAGTAGGGCAACGGCAGCCATTAATGTATATATATATCGATTCATATTCATTATTTCAAGTTTTTAAATTTACGGCAAAATGGTCTGTCACACACCTGAATATCCCGAATTCTGCGTAGCGTTCGGAGCAGTAATAATCACGTTGTAGGGAATAGGCAACAGTAATTGCCAGTTTTCCAAAAGCGGGTCTTTCACATATACGGGCGTTTTCTCGTTCGCATAGTAATCGGTCAGAGCACCTGTACTCTTATTGCGCATCTGTTCGGTCGTATAGTGTTTCCTCATTACATTTATCAATTGTTCCGTCCGGAGCAAATCGAACAAGCGGTGGTTCTCCAAAGCAAACTCCAGCCGTCTTTCTTTAGCCATCGCTGTCCGGTATTCCGACTTGGTTGTAATGGGCTGCACCTCTTCGACCTTCTTCAGTCCCGCCCGCAGACGGGTTGCGTTGATATAGTCGAGTGCATTTTGCGTGGGTCCGTTAAATTCATTTTCTATCTCACCCAACATTAGCAACACATCGGCAAACCTGAGAATAGGCCAGTCGTTTTCAGCATCATAACGCACCGTTACCGGACTTAGATACTTCGTCACATAAGACACATATTGCGTTGCCCCCTTCTGGTCAATCCAGAACTCCTTCAATATAACATCTTTCCGAGTCTCACCTGCTTCCGAATTATAGGTGCTGATCAAATCCTCCGTCGGACAGTTGTAGCCGTTTCCGCTACCGGTCAAAATCATATTCTCACTATTCACCGGAGCGAAATAATTGGCGAAAGGCGACCCCAGTCCGTTTCCTCCAGACAGATAGCGGGACACAAAAATCATCTCCTTATTCATCTCATTCGAAATACTGAACACATCCGCATACGAGCTTGTCACCAGTCCGTATCCGCTGTTCTTCTCCACATCTTCCAACAAGAGTTTGGCCTGAGTAAGCATCTCCTTGTCCATTCCATTTTTGGAAAGTGTCAGATATACCTTTCCAAGAAGCGTCTTTGCTCCCCATTGGTCTACGCGTCCGATATTACTGCTGTCATATTTAACGGGCAGTTTTCTGGAAGCATAATCCAGATCGTCAATAATCAACCGATAGACGGCATCCACCGTACTCCGCTCATAATTTTTAGCTTCCTCGGCCGTGATTCTTTCAGTCACAAGAAACAACGGTCCATACAGGCGAACCAGATTGAAGTAATGATAGGCACGGATAAAGCGGGCTTCGGCATCATACTGTTCTCTCAACGTCACGTTCGTCACCACCTGCGAATGTCCAAGCACTGTATTGCAATTCGCAATGTTATGATAAGCCTTTTCCCAATACGCATTATTGATCGTATTGGAAGGCTCCACCTTGAAAAGGTCCAGATTGGCAATCTCCAGACTAGTCCCGGTAGTCGATCCCTGTCCTTCATGCCTGGTATTGTCCGAACGGACCTCGGTCAAAAAGAATTCATTGTTCAATGTTCCGTGAATGCCATTGTAACAAGCCATCACGGCGGCGTTGATTTCTTCTGCGTTCCGATAGAAGTTCTCACTGTCCATCTGGTCGTAGGCTGCCCTGTTCAGGAAATCCTCGCAGCCGAACAGCAAAAATAAAGCCGGTAGATAAATTAGTATATTCTTCATGGTTCTCTCTTTTTTAAAAGTTAATATTCAGACCAGCACTGAAGGTGCGTTGAATAGGGAATGCTCCTCTCTGCAAAGCATTTCTGGCCATAGCCGTCCGGTATACTCCGCTTGCATAGCGGGCTTCGGGATTGATACCGCGATAGCCGTCCGACCACAGGTACAGAAGGTTCTGTGCGGAAACATAAACCCGCAATTTGGAAAGTCCTACTTTGCGTGCCGCCTTCCTCGGCAAGTCGTAACCCAGAGTGACATCACGCAGCGCGATAAATCCGGCATCCTCAATCTGATAGTCGGTCAGTGAATGCTGTATTCCGTTGTCGCGGAAAGGCGTTTTTCCATCGCCCGGATATTCGACGCTCAACCATCGGTTGGCCACGTACTTCGTATTCCACATACGGAACTCATTATAATTATTGTCGGTGTTATACACCTTTCCTCCTACCTGACCCTGAAGGGTGAATGCCAAATCGAAGTCGCGATACTTCAACGTATTCGTCATACCCCAGATAAAGTCAGGATAAGGATTGCCGAGAGGCACACGGTCGTTGTCGTCAATCACATCATCACCGTTCGTATTGGCTACACGTAATCCTCCCGGTTTGTCATTGATATGATGCGGATTATTGTCTATTTCTTCCTGACTCTTCCATACGCCGATTGTTTTGAATCCATAGAACTGGATCAGCGGATCACCCACACGGGCAATGTAGTATTCTTTATTTGAGCCCGGCGTGACTTGTTCGGACGGTTGCGCGTCAGTGACAGGTTGAAAGAAGTGCTCCATTTAAATTGTCGGTTGTTGATATTGTAAGTAGTCAGTTCCATCTCGAAACCACGGTTTCTCAGTTTACCCTCATTTGTCCAGGCTTGTGTATATCCGGCGATGCTGTTAACCGTTTTCTGATAGAGCAGACTTTTCGTGATAGAGTAATAGTAGTCGAAAGTCAGCCCGATGCGATTGTTCAGCAGAGAGATATCCAGACCGAAATTCGCCTGATTGGTTTGTTCCCACTGCAAGGCCCGGTTGCCCAGAGAAGCGGAGTTGTTGGCCAGTCCGGAGACAACCGAACCGTTGCCCTCGCCAAGGATATAACCTGCCGAATCGAGCAGGTCCGTATTAGCATAGCTTTCGATAGCATCCGTACCCGTCACACCGTAGCTCAATCGCAGTTTCAACTGATTCAGCCACTTCGCCCGTTCTTTGATGAATGATTCTTCCGAGATTCTCCATCCTGCCGATACGGAGGGGAACCATCCCCATTTATTATCTTTACCGAATTTGGAGCTTCCATCCGTACGCAAACTCACTGACAACAGATAGCGGTCTTTCAATGCATAATTGACACGGCTGAAATAAGAAACCATCGCATTGTCATTCTTCCATGTGCCGGTACGCAGGGTGGTACCTTCGTACTGGTCTATTCTTCCTGCCGCACTCAAGTAATGAATGTAATCGGTAGGAAAATCGAATCCCAGAATCCCCGTCCTCTTATTCGTATATTTATAGACAGAGGCTCCCAGCAGCCCATCCAACTGATGAATACCTTTGAACTTCTTACTGTAATTCAATGTATTCTCCGACGCCAGGTTGATAGACTTGCTGGAGGTATAATATCCACGATTGGAATCACCTGCACTTTTCGCCCCTACATTCTGATAAGTATCCGTCTCAGTAAAGTTGAAATTGAAACTATTGGAAGAGCGGAAACGCAATTCTTTCAGTAACTTGATATCGATATATCCCTGCAATTGCATACGGTATTGCCCTTTCGGACTAAAAACATTATCGATAATTCCACGGGGATTGTTGTTCGTCGATCCCCACGGGGTAGCTGTCACGGTCTTTTCCAGCCCCGTCTGCGGATCAATAGTTGTATAGGTCTTACCATTAAAATGCGAACCTCTCGTATATTCTCCTACCGGAACACCTGTAATGGCGGATGTCTCTTCGGTATGCTTCACCGGCATCCAGGAAGGGGTTCTCACAAAGTCCGTAAAGTTGGTTGCCGGACGTTCGGATTTGGTATAGGAAGGAGCGATGTTTATACCTACCGTCACGCGCTTGGACAAATCGGCGTCTATTCTCGCTTTTACATTATACCTTTTATAATAGTTCTTCAGCATCATGCCCTCGTCGCTGTTATAAGCACCGGAAATATAATACCGGATACCACTGCTACCACCACTGACGGAGAAGTCTACATTATAATAGTAAGCATTGTCGTTGAAGGCTTCCTGCTGCCAGTCCGTATTATTATTGATAGCTGCATACGCCATCTCTTGTGAAGACAATGATGTACCCAACAAATTATGTTCCCTGATGCGTAAATCCAGATATTCTTTCGTGCTCAGCACGGAATGCAACTTATAGTTCGACTTTACGCCCCACTTGGCTTTCACCGAATATTTAGGTTTGCTGATAACGCCGCCTTTAGTTGTAATCATGATAACACCGTTGGCTGCACGCGAACCGTAGATAGCCGCCGATGCGGCATCTTTCAGTACCTCGATGCTTTCCACATCACTCGGATTGAGCGATTCAAGACCGTCGCTCACCGGGAAGCCGTCGACGATAATCAGCGGATTGCTGCTGGCACTGAATGAAGAAGTACCTCGAATGGATATATCCGGATCGGCTCCCACCTCGGAAGTGGTGTTCAGAATCTGCACACCGGCCACCTTACCCAACAGCGCCTGATCCAGACGAGGGGTAGGAACGTCTTCGATACCGTCCATATTGACTTTTGTCACCGAACCGGACAAATGAGATTTCTGCTGCACACCATAGCCCACCACAACTACTTCGTCCAGTTGCTGCAAATCTTCGTGCATCACTACGCGTACCTCTTTCTTGTTCTTTACCGAAACTGTCTGGGTGGCGAAACCTACATAGGAGAATTTCAATGATGTTTTGTTCTTCGGCAGGCTGATGGAGAACTTACCATCCATATTCGTGATCGTTCCGCCGGAAGACCCTTCCACCATAACCGATACCCCGATGAGAGGCTCGTTATTCTTATCGACTACAACTCCGCCGACAACTGTGTTCTGTTGCGCCTCGTCCAAACCGGGCGAAAAAGCCAAAGCGGGAGTTCCAACTATAAATACCATGAAGAGGGTACTTATCAAAAAGATAGGAATTCTTTTCATATTACAATGTTTTTCATATTTACGTTCGCGGAAAAACAAAAACGATTCTTTCCCGGCCGGAGAAAGTTTTTCGGTTCATTCTTCCAGTTACAAAAATAGTGATAACAAGATAGAAGGCATTTACAGAATCCGTCAAAGAGTTGTAGGGAAGATTCTCCATTTGCAATAATCCTTCCAAAGCTTGTAAAAATAGCCCATAGATGTGTTGATACTATAAAATGAGTTTGTTAAGCCCTGCTTTTGCCCTTTTTTTATTATTTTTGCTAGACGAAAAGCATACACCCCAAATATAGTTCATTTATGAAGAAGCTGATATGTATTTTGCTGGTTTTTATCCTTCCACAAATCATTTTCGCAAATCAACGATACCATTTTTCCAATTTATCAGTCCAAAACGGACTATCACAGCTTCATGTCACTTGTATCTACCAGGACCGGCTGGGATATATGTGGTTCGGCACCCGCAACGGACTGAACAAGTTCAACGGCAATAACTTCGAAACTTTCTGGAATCATGCCGACGACGAATGCAGTATCAGCAACAATACCATCGCCTGCATCACCGAAGATGCGGAAGGCAACCTCTGGTTCGGAACGGAAAACGGACTGAACAAACTCGATAAACGCAGAAACGGGTTCAAACGGTATTACTTCGACCCTGAAGCTAATGCCGCCAACAATAAAATCATATCCCTCTTCACCGATAAGGAAGGCACGTTGTGGGTGGGAACCATCTCCGGCTTATATGTTTTTGATGCAAAGGAGGACATCTTGAAGGAGATCCCTCTGAAAGAACTGGCGAACAACTCCATAAGTACTATCATCGAGAAAGACGACCTTCTCTATATCGCTTCGAGTATGAGCGGACTGGTGATATACGATCCACGGAAGAACCGGGTGGTCCGTTCGTACCGCAAAGATTCGAAGACGCTGCCTATCCCCTCCAATTATATTAAAGATGTATATATCGACAAGAAAGATAACATCTGGATAGGAACCTACAAAGACGGAGTTTGCGTCATCAGGCATGACTTATCGGAAGTGATATATTACAATACCGCCAACGGACTGTCCAACAACGATATCCGTTGCATCAAAGAATCTCCTGCAGGAGAAATGTGGATAGGTACTTTCGACGGACTGAATATCGTTAATCCTGTGACGAGCCGCATCGCTTCTTACAAACACGGAGCACAGGGCAGTCTGAGCCATCATTCGGTGTACAGCATACTCTTCGACCGGATGCAAACCATCTGGATCGGAACCTATGCCGGTGGAGTTGATTACTACAATCCTTACGGCCACCTGTTCGACTTTTACAATCCCGCCACCATCCTGAACGCCAATCTGGGCATTCTGGGCCCCGCCGTCGAATATGACGGAACACTCTATATCAGTTCGGAAGGCGGCGGACTGATTGCCTTCGACCTTGCTCAACAATCCTTCCGGCAATATACCCTACCTCACAAGGCTGACGGTTCGGTGAAAAATATCTTCAAGACTGTCTATCTGGACGGTGACCGCATCCTGTGCGGGACGAGCCAAGGTGAAGTATATGAATTCAACTTGAATACCCGTCAATTCTCCCTGTTCTACCAGACTACCGACCGGCGACCGATTTACCATATCAGCCGAAGCCGCGCCGGAGAAGTGATTATCGGTGCTATCAGTGTGACGGAAGGCTTGGTATTCATCTCCGACGACGGACAACGAAGCATACAAACTGAATTTCCCGTCAAAGGGAAAGGCGGTGTCCACTTCTCTCATGTGATTTGTGTATGTGAGGTCGACAACGATATTTTCCTAATCGGTACGAAGAACAACGGACTGTTCTGTTATGACAAGATCAACCACACGCTGCTCTCCTACAACGAGACAAACGGCCTCGCCGCCCAATATATCAGCAGCATACTGAAAGATCATTCCGGAAGGATATGGATCAGCAGCATCGACGGTGGTTTGAGTGAGCTTGTTCTTTCCACCGGACAGTTCACCACCTACAACGAGAAAAACGGATTAATGAACAACCAGATCTGCAAAATCGTAGAAGGGAACGATAACACCCTTTGGCTCAGCACACTGAACGGGATATCCAACCTCGACTTGCGTACCCGCGGCATTACCAATTATAATAAGGAAAGCGGCATACGTGTGCAGGAGTTTTCTCCATGCGCCGGCCTGCACCTATCGGGCAACCGCATCTTCTTTGCCGGAAACAACGGCTTCACACTGTTCAATCCCAACGACATCATCACCAATCCGAATGTCCCGCCCATCATCCTCGACAAACTGCATATCAACAACTGCCTCATACAAGCCGGCGATGAAGGCGACATCCTGAAAGAGAACATCTCCACCCAAAAGAAAATCGTACTGAAATACAATCAGACCAATATCACCATCGAATATTGCGCACTGAATTATATCTTCAACAACAAGAACCAATATGCCTACAAGCTGGAAGGCTTCGACCATGACTGGAATGAAGTAGGCAACCGCCGTACCGCCTATTATACCAATATCCCGTCGGGCACTTACAAATTCGTAGTGAAAGGCTCCAACAATGACGGCATCTGGAACGAAGAAGGCACGACATTGGAAATCGTGGTTCTTCCCCCGCTATGGAAGACCTGGTGGGCTTACCTCTTCTATGCAGTGGTGGCTATTGCTCTTATCGCTTTCATTATCCGCTATTTCACCGAAAAGAAACGTCTGCAAAACAACATCCGTCTCAAACAGATGGAAGCGGAAGTTCACGAAGAATATTATCAGGAACGCAATCGTCTCTTCACCAATTTCTCGCACGAACTGCGGACACCGCTTACGTTGATTATGGCTCCGTTGGAAGAGTTCGTAAAACGCACCGACCTGACGGATGATATTCATTATAAAGTGAAACTGATGCTACGCAACGCCCAGCGCCTGCTCCGCATTGTCAACAATCTGATGGACCTGCAAAAGAACGAAAGCGGAACCATGAAACTGCAAGTCTCCGAGAACGACATGATAAAATTCACGCACGAAGCTGTCTCTTCTTTCCAGGACTTAGCATTATATCGGAACATTCATCTGAAGTTCAAACATTCCATCGACTGCCAACCTGTATGGTTCGACTGGAATTTGTTGGAGAAAGTCTATTTCAACTTCCTCTCCAATGCCTTCAAGAATGTGCCGGACGGGGGAACCGTATCCGTAGAACTGGACGTCAAGCCCTATTCCGAACTTACTTTCTTCCTGCCTGCCAAACTGAATAAATATAAGAATACGGAGATACGATATCTCACCATTTCCATCCAGGACAATGGTGTCGGCATTGCTCCCGATGAATTGGAGAAGATCTTCCAACCATTCTACCAAGTGGCTCAGAACGAACATTCCAAATCGGGAACCGGCATCGGACTAAGCCTCAGCAAGGCAATTATAGAGATGCATCACGGAGTGGTGTGGGCAGAAAACGCAACCGGAGCGAATATGTCCGGTGTAGGCTTATCAAGCTCCGGTGCAGTATTCAAATTTGTACTGCCGGTCGACAAAAGTCTTTTCGCTCCCGAAATGATAATCGAATCGGCCGAAGATAAAGCCGTATCTTTCAGCGTTGAGCTTCCGGACGCCGCTTACGAACCGGACAATTCCTCCAGAAAGCAAGCTACGATTCTGGTAGTGGAGGACAATCGCGACCTGAACAATTATATCTGTTCCTGCCTGGCGGATAGATACAATGTAGTGGGCGTGACAAACGGCGAAGACGCTCTTGCCAAAGCGGTCTATCTGCTTCCCAACCTGATTATCACCGACCTGATGATGCCCAAGATGAATGGTATCGAACTGATCCGTCGGTTGAAGAAGGATATGAATACCAGCCATATCCCGATTATTATGGTGACGGCAAAGACTGGCACGGACGATATCAAAGAAGGCTATGCAGCAGGTGCTGACGAATATATCACAAAACCTTTCGACGCCTCCATCCTGAAAATCAGAGTAGACAACCTGATCCAAAGCCGCGAGAAACTGAAAGAGCTGTATAGCAAAAACTTCTCACTCGAATCACTCGGTGTCGACGTGACTTCCGTCGATGAGAAGTTTATGCAAAAGCTATATGCCACTCTGCAACAGAATATCGCCAATTCGGACTTAAACCTGGATGCCTTCTGCAAAGAACTCGGACTAAGCAAATCGAACCTTTACCGCAAGATTAAGCAAATCACCGGATACTCTCCCAATGAGTTTATCCGTAATTTCCGGTTGGAGACAGCCGCCAAGATGCTAAAAGAAACGGATATGTCGATAACGGAAGTATATTGTGCCGTAGGTTATAATAGCCTGGCTTACTTCTCTAACAGTTTCAAAACACTGTACGGAGTATCTCCGTCGGAGTTTAAGAACAGGTCGGAGGGCGAAAGAGAATAAAACCTTGTAGACACGGTGTTCACGGCAAACGATAGATTTGTAATATTCCGTCATTCATTTGTAAAATGAGGTATTTTCGATGGAAGGGGCGTTTTTATAAGTATTAGACTTACCTTTATAATCAATTTTCCTCAAGATGCGATAACTTTGAAATCGAAAAGCTGGAAATACTATGGACATCAAGAAAGTAACATTCATTATCGCTTCATCACTTGTGCTCTGCTTCATGGCGAGTGCACAAAGTAAGTTGATATCAATCAATGAGAAGGGAAAGCTCTCTTATCATTCGTATACAGACAAAGGAGATTTACTCCCCGATTTCTCTTTCTGCGGTTATAAGGGCGGTGGAGTGGCCATTCCCCATATAAAGGTAACCGCCTCTATCAGTCCTTCGCCCAACAAAGAGGACGATACCCCTTTTATACAGGCCGTAATAGACAAAGTAGCAAAATTGCAACCGGATGAAGATGGATTCAGGGGATGCATCCTGCTCAGAAAAGGCGTATATCATATAGCAAGCCCTATCCGGATTACAGCAAGCGGCATTGTGCTTCGCGGCGAAGGGAATAATAAGGAGAGCGGAACGGTACTCATTGCCACCTCTCCCAGGAAATACAATGTCATAGAGGTCGGCTTTAACGGAAAAGCCAAATACAACACCAACGATGTACAGGAAATTATCGACAAATATGTTCCTTCGGGCACACGTATCCTCCATGTGAAGAATGCGGATAAACATTTTCGTACTGGCGACGACGTAATTGTCCGACGCCCCAGTACGGCAGCGTGGATTCAGACCATCGGCATGGATTCCATCGCCCCCCGCCCCCGCAAAGGAGAAACTACATGGGAGGCTTTCGAACGTTTCCGCCGCGAAGGAAAAGATACGGACATGAACGGAACGATCCAATGGAAACCGGGGAGCAAGGATCTGACGTTCGAACGGAAAATTGTATCAGTGAAAAAAGACGAAATCACACTGGATATCCCGTTGACGAACGCTTTGCAGAAGGAGTTCGGTGGAGGAACCATCTATAAATACAGGTATGACAAACGCTTCACACAATGTGGCGTAGAGAATCTGTACGGCATGTGCATCTATGATGAGTCGGTTAAAAAGAGCTATCGGGGCATAGGCGAATACTGCTGCGACGAGAACCATGCCAATACATTCGTTGCTCTCCGGACGGTCGAGAATGCATGGGTACGCAATGTCAGCGTAGAGCATTTTGACTGTTGTGTGACTACCACTTCTGCCACCAAATATATCACGGGACAAGACCTTTCCGCCATCAACCCCATCTCGCAGATTACCGGAGGAAGACGGTATGCTTACCACATCAACGGCGGACAAATGTGTCTGTTCCAACGTTGCTACTCCAGCCATCACCGTCACGAATTTGTATTGGGGGCCACTACTCCCGGGCCAAACGCTTTTGTAGACGGTTATGGTGAAATGACCTTTGCTTCCAGCGAACCGCATCACCGCTGGTCGGCCGGATGCTTATGGGACAATATAGTATTGAAAGGTCCGAGCGCATCACTCATGGCAGCCAACCGGGGATCGATGGGTTCGGGACACGGATGGGCTGGCGCGCAAATGGTATTCTGGAATTGTGCCGCCCCGCTGATTTTGGTCATGCAGCCGCCTACGGCACAGAACTTTGCCATCGGACTGCAAGCCACAGAAGTAGACAATAGCAAAGAAGCCCGGTCCGGTGCGAAATCGACCTTCAACAGCATCGTCAACACTTCGATGATAGATATGAAATATAAAGACCAACCGATAAACGGAACCGGATGGACCGAGCAGACAGCCGGAACAGTGGTTCCTTCGAGCCTGTATTACTATCAGTTACGTGACCGCCTTGGAAAGTCGGCACTCAAGAAAGTAATGGACGAACCACAGTACAATAAATATTTCAACCGATAAAGATAACCATGAAGAAGATTCTATCAATCATACTCACCCTAACTCTCTCCGCAACCGTTTTTGCGCAACCTCTGCCCAAAAAGCTTGAACATAACGAGAAAATGGCCTGGTGGCGCAATGCCAAATTCGGCATGTTCGTGCACTGGGGACCTTACTGCCTGTACGGCGGCGTATACAACGGATTCAACCAAAGACGAGGCGGTGCGGAATGGATTATGAACCGTTGCAAAATACCTGTACGTGAATATCGTGCGAAAGCCTGCACCTTCAATCCCGTGGACTTCAATGCCGAGGAACTGGTGCTGACTGCCAAAAATGCAGGTATGAAGTATATCATATTCACCACCAAACACCATGACGGATTCGCGATGTTCAAAAGCAATGCCAGCGAATTCAATATCGTAGACTACACCCCGTTCAAACGTGATATCGTAGACGAACTGGCAAAAGCCTGCCGTAAGCACCATATAAAACTGGGATTTTATTATTCCCAGACACAGGACTGGTGCAACCCCGGCGGCGGCACTATCCGCAAAGAAATGAAAGAAGGATGGGCAAACCCTGATTCGGTAG
>ERZ791803.1034-NODE-1034-length-14154-cov-3.091212_pt1 | contig 14154 bp, 10 predicted proteins | sample MGYA00510307_ERZ791803 | MGnify/ENA primary metagenome ERZ791803 (study PRJEB30046, sample SAMN00791963) | human gut metagenome | study: EMG produced TPA metagenomics assembly of the A metagenome-wide association study of gut microbiota in type 2...
TGGTGGACGAGCTTTTCGCACTAATTGAGGAACTTTGACGGAGGAGGCAGGAGCGTTTCAACCATGTCACAGGCACAGAAGATTCCCTTTTTGAATTTGTTTTCCGCCTGGCGGCCCGGTGAAGAGCTGGCGGCCCTGGCAGGCGGCTATCTGGTCACGGGGGCGGTGATCGATAAGGCGGCCCGCTCTATCCGCGCCAAGGTGGAGTGCCCTCGAATGCCCGAGGAGGGCCTGCGGCACCAGATCGAGAAGAGCCTGGCCTTGGCCTACCGGGTGGAGCGGGTGGAGCTGGAGATGGGAGCGGCGGCCGCGACTGCTCCCACATCGGCTCCTGTGGCGGCTGAACCGGCTCCTGCGGCCAGCGCCCCTCCTCCTCCGCCCCCGGCCGCCCCGGTGGAGGAGGATGCCATGGCGGCCTTCCGCCGCACGGAGGAGATCCGCCGGAGAGCTCTGGCTGGTCTCAAAACTGCCAGCCCGCGGGAGAAAAAGGCGGCCTCCGGCGGCCCGAGAGGAAAGCTACTCTACGGCAAGCACGAAATCAAGCGGGAGAGCATCCCCATGAGCACCCTGGAGCTGGACATGGGAACCGTCATCGTCAAGGGAGACGTGTTTGCCGTGGATCACCGGGAGCTGAAAAAGCGGGGCGCATGGGTGGTGTGCTTCGATGTGACGGACTATACCGGCTCGGTGCGGGTGTCCAAGTTTTTCCCCGGTGACGAGGGGAAGGGCATTGTGGACGGGGTGAAGAAGGGCCAGCATCTGGTGATCCAGGGCAAGCTGAACATCGACCGCTTCACTGGCGACATGGTGCTGGAGCCCTACGCCATCATGGAGAGCGCCAAGCCCATGAAGACCGACGACGCGCCGGAGAAGCGGGTGGAGCTCCACTTGCACACCACCATGTCCTCCATGGATGCCCTCACCCAAGTGAGCCCCAAGGCGGGGCCGGACAAGAACGTGGTCAAGCGGGCGGAAGCGTGGGGCCATCGGGCCATCGCCATCACCGACCACGGCGTGGCCCAGGCATTCCCCGATGCCTGGCACTCGGCCAAGAAGATCAAGGTGCTTTACGGCGTGGAGGCGTACTTCATTAACGACGTAGACGACCGGGTGGTGGTACACGGGGACAAGGAACAAGACTTTACAGGCGATATCGTCTGTTTCGACATTGAGACTACCGGTCTGGACAAGCGGCGGGATGTAATCACCGAGATCGGAGCGGTGGTACTGCGGAACGGGGAGGTGGTGGAGCAGTTCTCCATGTTTGCTGATCCTGAACGGCCTCTGACCCGCGAGATCACCGAGCTTACCGGCATTACCGACGAGATGCTGAGGGGAGCCCCCTCCCAGGCGGAGGCCATAAATGCCTTTCTGGACTTTGTGGGGGAGCGCCCGCTGGCCGCCCACAATGCGGAGTTCGACATGGGCTTCATCGCCGAGGGGTGCCGCCGCATGGGCCGCCCCTTCGACAGCACCTCCATCGACACGCTGATTCTGGCCCAGAACCTGCTGCCGGAGCTGGGCAAGCACAAGTTGGACATCGTGGCGGAGCACCTGAATCTGCCTGCCTTCAACCACCACCGGGCCTATGACGACGCGGCCACGGTGGGCTATATGCTGGTACCTTTCTTTGAGATGCTGCGGGACAGGGGTGTACATACCCTCCAGCAGATCAATCCGGCTATGGCCAGGCTGCGTACCGGGGGCAAGGCCCGCCGCCAGCCCAAGCACCTAATCGTGCTGGCCAAGAACCAACTGGGCCTACGCAATCTCTACAAGCTCATCTCGGCCTCTCACCTGGACCACTTCAAACGCTACCCCATCATGCCCAAGAGCCTGATCAACCAGCACCGGGAGGGACTCATTATCGGCTCGGCCTGCGAGGCTGGAGAGCTGTTTCAAGCAGTTGTAAAGCGGAAAGACTTTGCGGAGCTTAAGCGCATTGCCTCCTGGTACGATTTCCTGGAGATTCAGCCTCTGTGCAACAATGCCTTCATGCTGCGCAAGGGTATGGTGCAGAGCCAGGAGGAGCTGAAGGACTTCAACCGCACCATCGTATCCCTGGGCGAGGCGCTGGACAAGCCTGTGTGCGCCACCGGCGACGTCCATTTCCTGGACCCGGAGGACGAGATCTACCGCCACGTCCTGCTGGCCTCCAAGGGCTTTGAAGATGCCGACTCGTCTCTGCCCATCTACTTCAAGACCACCACCGAGATGCTGGAGGAGTTTGCCTATTTGGGGAAGGAGAAGGCCTATGAGGTGGTGGTGCGCAACACCAATCTGGTAGCCGACTGGTGTGAGGACGTAGTGCCTCTGCCCCAGGGGCTGTTCGCCCCCAAGATCGAGAACTCAGCGGAGGAGCTGACCAGTCTGGTCTGGGGGAAAGCAAAAGCCCTTTACGGTGAGGAACCGCCCAAAATCGTGGTGGACCGCATCAATGCCGAGCTGGGCGACATCATCAAGTGCAAGTACGACGTCATTTATATGTCGGCCCAGAAGCTGGTGCAGGACTCCCTGGCCCACGGCTACCTAGTGGGCTCCCGTGGCTCCGTGGGCTCGTCCCTGGTAGCCTTCATGTCGGGTATCACGGAGGTGAACTCCCTGCCGCCCCACTACCGCTGTCCCAAGTGCAAGCACTCGGACTTCGACACCGCCAAAGAGAAGGGGATCGGCTGCGGCGCGGACATGCCCGACGCGGTGTGCCCCGTCTGCGGAACGCCCTACGCCAAGGACGGCTTCAACATCCCCTTCGAGACCTTCCTGGGCTTCGGCGGCGACAAGGTGCCCGACATCGATCTGAACTTCTCCGGCGAATATCAGGCCAACGCCCACCGGTACACCTTTGAGCTGTTCGGGCAGACCCACGTGTTCCGGGCGGGCACCATCGGCACCGTGGCGGAAAAGACCGCCTTCGGCTATGTCAAGAAGTACATGGATGAGCGGGGAAGGACGGTAAACCGGGCGGAGGAGAACCGGCTGGCCCAGGGCTGCACCGGCGTCAAGCGCACCACCGGCCAGCACCCCGGCGGCATGGTGGTCATCCCCCAGAACCGGGAGATCTACGACTTCTGTCCGGTGCAGCACCCCGCCGACGATCCCAACAGCGACATCATTACCACTCACTTCGAATATCACTCCATGGAGTCCAACCTGCTCAAGCTGGACATGCTGGGCCACGATGATCCCACCATGATCCGCATGCTCCAGGATCTCACCGGGGTGGATCCGCAAAAGATCCCTCTGGACGACCGGGACACCATGAGCATCTTCACCTCCTCTGAGGTGCTGGGCTTCGTGGACGACCCCATCCTGGGCCCAACCGGCGCCGTGGCCATCCCGGAGTTCAACACCAAGTTCACCCGCGGCATGCTGGTGGACACCCAGCCCCACGAGTTTGACATCCTCCTGCGCCTGTCCGGCTTCTCCCACGGAACCGACGTGTGGCTGGGCAACGCCCGGGATCTGATTGTGGATCAGGGCGTCCCGGTCGGCCAGGCCATCGGCTGCCGCGACGACATCATGCTCTTCCTCATCTCCTGCGGCATGCCGGAGAAGCGGGCCTTCAAGATCATGGAGTCGGTGCGTAAGGGCCGGGGCCTGCCGGATGGGGCGGAGGAGGAGATGAGGGCCGCCGGCGTACCCGACTGGTACATCGGCTCCTGCAAGAAGATCAAGTACCTGTTCCCCAAGGCCCACGCGGTGGCCTATGTCATGATGGCCTTCCGCATCGCCTGGTTCAAGGTCCACCGCCCCCTGGCCTTCTACGCCGCCTTCTTCTCCATCCGGGCCAAGGCCTTCGACGCCACCTTCATGTGCCAGGGGATGGATGTGTGTAAGGCTAAAATGCGGGAGATTGAGAGCAAGGAGAAGCCCTCTCCCGTGGAGGAGGATATTTTGGTCACCCTTGAGGTGGTCTATGAGTTCTATCTGCGGGGGTTCACCTTTGAGCACATGGATCTCTACCGCTCTCACGCGGTCAACTTCCTGCCAGACAATGAGAAGGGAAGCCTGCTGCCCCCCTTCACCTCTGTGCCTGGTCTGGGCGAGACGGCGGCCTGGTCTATCATGGAGCAGCGGGAGGGAAAGCGGTTTATATCCATCGAGGAGTTTTCCGCAGCCTGTCCCAAGGTCTCCAAGACCCACATCGAGCAGCTCAAGGCCGCTGGTGCTCTGGACGGCATGCCGGATACGAGTCAGATTACCCTGTTCGACGGACTGTTTTAACCGGTATCCTGTCCTCTGTTGCCTACGGCCATTGTTAGGGCGCAGAGGAATTTCTGAGTGGAATTTACAGTTGTAACAGAATAAAATCCGTGGTATTCTTATGCCATCCAGATGAGAAAGGAGTGTATTTATTATGCTGAACGAAAAAGTTGCCTCTCTGCTGAACGAGCAGATCAATAAGGAGTTCTACTCCGCTTACCTGTATCTGGAGTTCTCCGCCTACTTCGAGGACGAGGGACTGGACGGCTTCGCCAACTGGTACAAGGTGCAGGCGCAGGAGGAACGGGATCACGCCATGCTTATGTTCCAGTATCTCCAGAACAACAGCCACCGCCCGGTGCTGGAGGGCATTGCCAGGCCCACCGCCGCCCCCAACGGCAGGCTGGAGGTGCTCAAGGCCGGCCTGGCCCATGAGCAGTATGTCACCAATCTGATTCACACGATCTACGATGCAGCCTATGAGGTCAAGGACTTCCGCACCATGCAGTTCCTGGATTGGTTTGTCAAAGAGCAGGGCGAGGAGGAGAAGACCGCCGAGGATATGATCAAAAAGATGGAGCTCTACGGCGACGATGCCAAAGGCCTCTACATGCTCAACAGTGAGCTGGCGGGCCGCACCTATGCAGCTCCCAGTCTGGTACTGTAACCTGTAGTTGAAACTGTAGACAAGGTGGGTGCCCTGCTATGGACAGGGCACCCACCTTACACATATATGCCGCGTCAGGGCATAAAAAGCTCAGGCCGCGTAGTCCAGGGCGACTGGGCGCTGGTGACAAACATAGTATAGAGGCGGCTGAGGGTATTCCAGCTCTCCTGATCCAGCGTCCCGGTTTCCGGACGGTGATTCAGATGTTGAATCCACTTGATGTTGTGCTCGGTGGCGGCATTGTTTACCCCGGAGACATCACAGGTTTCCACGCCGTTCAGGACCCGAGACAGCCCGCAGAACATGGACTGCACCAGGTTAAGATGAACGCTGGCCTCACCCGGTGCGACGGAAAACTCTGGACTTGGAAAGCTGCGGGTGGGCAGCGGAGTGAGGCGGGAAACCACCTGGTGATACAAGGAAACGATAGCGTCCCAGGTGGCCTGGTTTACCTGTCCGGTGACCGGAGGGAAAAATTCCCTCTGAAAGAGCATGACGGCCTCTAGGGTGCGTTCGCCGAAAATTCCGTCCGGCGTGAGACGGGGGAGGAAGGGGTAAGCGAAAGAAATGGTGCGCAGCATGGTTTGGAGGCTGCGTACGGGCTGTCCAATCAGGTGGAGTTGGGAGCGAATCATGTGGCGTCTTCTCCTCTCTCGTCGGTGCTGCCCAGTGTCATGGGTTGGCCGGGGTACTGGGTCAGGCTGGTGGCTTCGCTCTCGGGAAGCTCCGGCCGGAACTGCTCTGGGATGACATTGGTATATTGGCTCATGGTATCCACTATGCCGACATAAAATCGGTAGAGTGCGGCCCAGGTGTCCGCGCCTACAACGCCGTCTTGGTACAGACCAGCCATCTGTTGAAGAGCCAGGACTGCGTTTTGGGTGGATTGCCCGAAAATCCCGTCCACAGCCACCGGGGGGATGTTATTATAAAACTCCGCCACCACAGAGAGAAGGTACTGTATTACCTTGACATTTTCTCCGGTGTCGCCGAGGGAAATGGTATCGGGGCGGTTGACGGGCACCAAGGTGGTGTAGAAGGTCTGACCCTCGCTGACCAGCTCCGCCAATTCCAGAACGCCCACGTACAGAAAGACCAGCTTATACCAGGTGGCGTTTCCAACGACTCCGTCCGGCGTCAGGCTGAAAATCTGCTGGAATTTGATGACCGACTGCTCGGTGGACGCTCCGAAGATCCCGTCCACCGGCTGAACCTTCGGAATAGCGGGGTAATCGCGGGAGATGCGGTTGAGCATGGTCTGGATGCGCACCACCGGCTCCCCCCGGTCGCCCAGCCGCACCGGAGTTCCGGGGTAGGAGCTGCGGATACCCATGACAGGAGCATTGTTCACGATCTCGATATTGTCGCCATAATAGTTTCGCAGGATGGTGACGGAGTCGGCGCCCTGCTCTGCCATGGCCTGGCTGCCCCACTGGGAGAGACCGTCGCAGGTGGTGGTGGTGCCGTTGCAAAATTTGGCTGCCAGGGGCTCCACAAAGCCGGTGCGCCGTATGTAGGAATTGAAGATCTCATCCACCATCTGGCTGATGTTCTCAAAAATGTTGCGCCCTTTGATGAATTTCTGGTCGTAGGCCGTGCTGGCGGTGATGTTGAAGGGGTAGCCGCGGCTGGGGTAATATTCGGTATATACCCGGTTGAGGGCAAACGAAATAATCGCCAGGATGTTTGCACGGATAGCCGCCGGCTCCCAGGTGGGATAGATCTCGCTGGAGGCCACATTCTTAACGTATTCCGGGAAGGAAACCGTCACATTTTCCGCAGCGGCGCTGGGGGCGCCCAGATGCACGGTGATGTACTGTGGGACATAGGGCGTTACAGGTGTGGTCGGCATGGGGGTACCTCCTTACAGATCCTGGGGTGGAATATCCACGATCTCCCCCCGGGTAGACGACGAGGTCTGCTCCGGCAGGGGAATCAGCTCCAGCTCCTGTAGTGTTTCCGTATTAGGAAAGACCTGGACATTCTCCACCAGAAGCATCTCATAGCCCGGTACCTCCACCCAGATGTCACAGACGGCGAAGGGGGACTCTGTCCCTGGGGATTCACTGGCAGACGGCTCGGGTGTGGCGACGCGGATCGGCGCGGTGCGTCCGTTTTCGTCCGTCACCCGTAAGGCCAGCAGCGTATGCCGCCCGCCGCCCGCCCTCTGCGTCACCGCTACAGTAGCGCCCGGTACCGGGAGCTGGGCCCGGGAGGTATATACGCGGGTGACAATGGTTCCAATCGAGGCCAATTGGCATTCCTCCTTTTCCTCACTCTATGCACCGGACCGGAAGGCGGTTCCAGGGAAAAGAACGTTGACATCGGCCCCTCTTTCGAGTAAACTGAATAGGAATCTTGCAGCGGAACGGGCGAGTTACGTGCGGTACCGCTTTGGAACAAGAAGAAGAGTGATGGAGCTATGAAAAAAGATAAAGTGTCCAGTGCGGTGATACGTCGCCTCCCACGGTACTACCGCCACCTGAACGACCTCTATTTGGCCGGTGTGGAGCGCATTTCATCCAACGCGCTGGGCAAATCCATGGGGCTGACCGCCTCACAGATCCGGCAGGATCTCTCCTGCTTCGGCGGGTTCGGCCAGCAGGGCTACGGCTATAATATTGAAAATCTGCGGGGGGAGATTTCCGACATTCTGGGTATGAACCGCGGCCACAACGCGGTCATTCTGGGGGCGGGCAACTTGGGCCGGGCCCTGATGGAAAACTTTCACTTCGAGCGCTCCGGTGTGGCGCTTTCGGCCGCCTTTGATGTGGCGCCGGATGTGGTTGGGCAGAGACTCTCCGGGGTGCCGGTCCACCACGTGGACCAGTTGGAGGAGTATCTGGGCCAGCATCCGGCCAGCATCGGGGTGCTGACGGTTCCCCGGAGCGTGGCCAACCGGATCGCCGGTCGGCTGGTGGCCTCCGGCGTGAAAGGAATCTGGAATTTCACCAATATTGAGCTGACGGTGGACGCGCCGGACATAGTGATTGAGAACGTCCACTTTGCCGACAGCCTGTTGGCGCTGAGCTATATGATTTCGGAGGTACCATGAAGAGACTTGCCGTTGGCCTGCTTGCCCTGGTCATCCTGATAGGCTGTGCGGCAGTATATGCCGCCGATACGGGAACAGGGGAGAGCCTTGTAACGCAGGGCTACCTGAACGACACTTATATTCCGGACGTACTGCGGCAGGCGGAGACACGCATCGCGGAGCAGACAAAGACCGTCTACGACTCTGTGCTGGCGGATCTGAATGCCAGGCACAGCGGTTATCTGGCCCGGGCAGGTGGAGAACAGAGCTATGCCGCCTCAATCACGGATTTCCGCTTTAAAAGGGGAGACGTGGTCAGCCTGCCTGCCGGTTCCGGGTTGCTGCTCCTGGCTGGAAGCGGAACCGTGTCCTATTCCGGCGGCAGTGTGGTGGATATTACGGTGGGGCAGACCGTGGCCTCCGGCACCGCGCTGACCGCACGTCACCGCGTCTTAGCGGCCGAAAATACCACAGCGGCAGTGACAATCACCTCTGATACTGCGGTTTTGGGCGTAGAGGGCTTCTATACCGTGTCCTCCGGAGCGGGGCTGGACTATAATGCTCTGGCCGACGCATTAAAGCAGATGGGGCTGTTCCAGGGCACTGGAACGGCCTACGGCTCCGGGTATGATCTGGAGCAGGCTCCCACCCGTATCGTGGGACTGGTCATGTTCCTGCGTTTGATCGGGGAGGAGGGGGCTGCGCTGAGCAGCACAGCGGCCAACCCCTTTGCGGACACCCCTGCCTGGTGCGACCGCTATGTGGCCTATGCCTATGAGAAGGGCTATACCAAGGGCAACAACGTCAGTGCCGGTGGACAGCGCTACTTTGGACCGGATGCACAGCTCTCGGCAGGGGAGTACATGACCTTTCTTCTGCGGGCGCTGGGCTACTCGGACAGCGGGGCGTCGCCTGACTTCTCCTGGGCCAATGCCGTGGGCAAGAGCGTGGAGTTTGGTGTGCTCAACGCTGCGGAGCAGGCCAAGCTGACAGGTAGCCCCTTCCTGCGGGCCCAGGTGGCCTATCTGTCCTATTTCGCACTGTCGGCCCCTCTGAAGGACGGCAGCGGCATCCTGCTGGACAGGACGGCTGCCAGCAGCGGCATGGACAAAGCCGTATTTCAGGCGGTGATGAACGGCGTCACCGTGGACAGGCTGAGCTGAATGGAAAGACCCTCCGGTTTACCGGAGGGTCTTTTTGTAAATGTTGCCCATTGACAACTGTTAGCAAGATAACTAAAATAAACTCTGTAAAATAGCTTGCATGGAAGGGGGGTGTCTGAATGAGGCAAGAACGCCATGCGGGTTACGAGGTCAAGGCGCTGTCCAATCTGATCCGGCGCAAGGTCTGGGAGCTCTCCGGCCAGCCGGAGTGCGATGCTTTTACCGAGATGCAGGGGATGCTTCTGGGATTTCTGTGCCATAATCGGGATCAGGAAATCTTTCAGAAGGATCTGGAGGAGGCGTTTTATATCCGCCGCTCTACCGCGTCTAGGCTGCTGAAGCGCCTGGAGGAGGAGGGATTTGTGATGCGGTGCTCCGTATCCCGTGACGCCAGGCTCAAGCAGGTGATGGCAACGCCGAAAGCGGAGGCCCTGAACCAGCAGATTGCCTCGCGCATCACACAGGTAGAGGCGGCGCTGACCAAGGGAATCGGCGCTGAGGAGTTGCAGCAGTTCATGATGACCATCGCAAAAATGAAGCAGAACCTAATGGAGCCGTCTGTACTTCCGGCCGGGTGCACCTGCGGCAAAGACTGTTAGGAGGCTAACAGTTAGCAAGCGAATCAATCCCCAAGGAGGAATGTGCATGAAGAAAAAACGCGGACTTGTGAGCTGTATTCAGGAGTTCAAAAAGGACACGATTCTGACGCCGATCTTTGTCATCGGCGAGGTGGCCTTTGATGTCCTGATTCCCATGATGACAGGCCGTCTGCTGACCCAGGGCGTTGAGGCGGGAAATATGGAACGTATTTTCTACTACGGCGGCATTGTGGTCCTCATGGCCCTGGCGGCTCTGCTGCTGGGCGCCCTGTCCGGCCGTTATGCCGCCCGGGCGGCCACCGGCTTCTCCCGTAATCTGCGCCGGGAGATGTATCGGAATGTTCAGAAATTTTCCTTTTCCAACATCGACAAATTCTCCACCGGCGGTATCATTACCCGCCTGACCACCGATGTGACCAACGTACAGATGGCCTTTATGATGATCATCCGCATCGCTGTGCGCTGTCCCATCATGCTTATCTGTGCATGGGTGCTCACCTTTACCATCAACCCCAGACTGGCGCTGGTCTTCCTGGTGGTGATCCCCATCCTGGGCCTGGGCCTGTTCTTTATTATGACCGGAGCCCACCCCATCTTTGAGCGGGTGTTCAAGCGGTATGATCACTTGAACAATGTGGTACAGGAAAACCTGCTTGGCATCCGGGTGGTGAAGTCCTTTGTGCGTGAGGAGCACGAGAAGGAAAAATTCGGGAAAGTCTCCCAGGAGATCTATATGGACTTTTCCAAGGCGGAAAAGCTCATCGCCTTCAACATGCCGCTCATGCAGTTGTGCGTCTATGCGTGTATTCTGACCGTGTCCTGGCTGAGCGCCCATCTGGTAGTGGGCGGCAGCATGGATGTGGGGCAGCTCACCAGTATGTTCAGCTATATCATGATGATCCTCATGAGCCTGATGATGCTCTCCATGGTGCTGGTCATGATCATCCTGGCCCGCGCCTCCGCCGAGCGTATTACCGAGCTGCTCAACGAGGAGAGCGACCTGCGCAACGGGGAGAATCCGGTGGAGGAGGTCAAGGACGGCTCTGTAGTCTTTGAGAACGTCAGCTTCAGCTACGCCAAGGACCCCAGTAAGGAGTGCCTGAAAAACGTCAACCTGAACATCAAGTCCGGTGAGACGGTGGGCATTCTCGGCGGCACCGGCACCTCCAAGACCACTCTGGTGCAGCTTATTCCCCGGCTGTACGACGCTACCGAGGGCCGCATCCTGGTGGGCGGTGTGGATGTGCGGGACTACGACATGGACGCCCTGCGGGAGCAGGTGGCCATGGTGCTCCAGAAGAACGTGCTGTTCTCCGGCACCATTAAGGAGAACCTGCGCTGGGGTAAGAAGGACGCCACCGATGAGGAGATGGTCCGGGTATGTAAGTTGGCCCAGGCCGACCCCTTTATCCAGGAATTCCCCGACAAGTACGACACCTATATTGAGCAGGGCGGCTCCAATGTGTCCGGCGGCCAGAAGCAGCGCCTGTGTATCGCCCGGGCCCTGCTGAAGAAGCCGAAGATTCTGATTTTGGATGATTCCACCTCCGCCGTGGACACCAAAACCGACGCACTGATCCGCAAGGCGTTCCGGGAGGAGATCCCCGACACCACCAAGTTTATCATTGCCCAGCGTATCTCTTCCATCGAGGACGCGGACAAAATCCTGGTGATGGATGGCGGAAGGATTTCCGCCATGGGCACCCACGGCGAGCTGCTCCAGAGCTGTGAGATCTACCGGGAAATTTATGAATCCCAGACGAAGGGAGGGAGCGAGAATGAATAAGATGCCGAAGAAAAAGTCCCACACGGTCCGGCGCCTGCTCAGCTATGTGGGCCGGGGCTACCTGATCCGCTTTTTTCTGGTGCTGGTATGCATCCTGGTCAGCGCGGTGGCCTCTGTGGCCGGCTCCATCTTCCTGGGCGCCCTGATCGACAACTATATCACGCCTCTGCTGGCCATGGAAAACCCGGTGTTCACCGGCCTGCTCCACGCTCTGCTCCTGATGGCCTGCCTCTATGTGGTGGGCGCCCTGTGCGCCCTGGCCTACAACCGCCTGATGGTCACCATCTCCCAGGGCGTGCAGAAGAAGATCCGCGACGATCTGTTCGGCCACATGCAGACGCTACCTATCCGGTATTTTGACACCCACGCCCACGGCGATGTGATGAGCGTCTACACCAACGACGTGGATACCCTGCGACAAATGCTCTCCCAGAGCATTCCCCAGGTAATCAATTCCCTGATGATGATCGTGGTCACCTTTGTCAGCATGGTTGTACTCAACCTCACTCTCACTGGCGTGGTAATCGTGTGCATCGTGTGCATGCTGCTGGTGACCCGGTTCCTGGCCGGACGCAGCGGCCGCTACTTCGTCCGCCAGCAGGTGAAGCTAGGCGATCTGAACGGCTATATCGAAGAAATGATCAACGGCCAGAAGGTGGTCAAGGTTTTCTGCCACGAGGAGGAGGCCCAGGAGGGCTTTGACCGTGTGAATGACGCCTTGTTTGAAAGCGCTTATAAGGCCAACAAGTACGCCAATATCCTCATGCCCATCCTCATCAACATTGGCAACATCCAATATGTGGTCATTGCCATGGTGGGCGGAGCGCTGGCCCTCAATGGCCTGGGGGGCGGTATTACCCTGGGTGTCATCGCATCCTTCCTCCAGCTCTCCAAGAGTTTGACCAACCCAATCAGCCAGATCTCTCAGCAGCTCAACTCTGTGGTCATGGCTCTGGCCGGTGCTCAACGGATTTTTGACCTGATGGATGAGCCCTCCGAGGAGGATCACGGCACGGTCACCCTGGTCAACGTGTCCTATAACAAGGACGGCGCCCTCCAGGAAACCAGTGAGCGCACCAATCTGTGGGCCTGGAAGGTTCCCCAGGAGGACGGGAGCTTCGCCTATACCAAGCTGGCGGGCGACGTGCGCTTTGATGATGTGGACTTCGCCTATGAGGAGGGCAAAACCATCCTCCACGACATCAGCCTTTTCGCCAAGCCCGGCCAGAAGCTGGCTTTCGTGGGCGCCACCGGCGCGGGTAAGACCACCATTACCAACCTGATCAACCGCTTCTACGACATCGCGGACGGCAAGATCCACTATGATGGCATCTCTATCAACGATATTCATAAGCCGGATCTGCGCCGCTCCCTGGGCATTGTGCTTCAGGATACCAACCTCTTTACCGGCACCGTGCGGGAAAACATCCGCTACGGCAATCTGAGCGCCACCGACGAGGAGGTGGAGGCCGCCGCCGTGCTGGCCAACGCAGACGACTTTATCCGCCGCCTGCCCCAGGGGTACGACACCATGCTCACCGGCAACGGCGCCAACCTGTCCCAGGGCCAGCGGCAGCTCATCGCCATTGCCCGGGCCGCTGTGGCCGATCCCCCGGTAATGATCCTGGATGAGGCTACCTCCTCCATTGACACACGCACTGAGGCCATCGTCCAGAGGGGTATGGACTCCCTGATGACCGGCCGCACCGTCTTTGTCATTGCCCACCGGCTATCCACTGTGCGCAACTCTGATGCCATTATGGTGCTGGATCACGGCCGCATTGTAGAGCGGGGCGACCACGAGGATCTCATCCGGCAGCACGGACTCTATTATCAGCTCTATACCGGCGCCTTTGAGCTGGAATAAAAAGAATTTGTACCAAGCACCCCTCTGCGTCCCCGGCATAGTATGGAGTGAGACCGGGCCGGAGCGGCGGTACTCCCACCGCTCCGCCTCTGGTTTCCATCATCAAACCAGGAGGTACTTCATATGGGGTGCAATAATGGCTGTGGCTTTGGCGGCGGCGGCTGCCTGTGGATCATTCTGATCATTATCCTGCTCTGTTGCTGCTGCGGCGGCGGGAGCTGGGGCGGTTGCGGCTGTGGTGGCTGTGGCTGCAACAACGGCTGCGGGAACAGCTGCTGCTGAGAAGGCAGTACAATAGCCGAACGGCAAACAGGCAGACGTGCCGTGGGGTGTTTTTCCCCACGGCACGGTCCTGTGTATCAAACAAGTGGAAAGGAAGCGGAACACATGCATAGATGTACAACAGCCCTCTATTTCAGTCCCACGGGCGGGACGCGCACCTATGTCCGAGCTGTGGCGGCAGCTATGCCACACATGGGCGGAGAAGTGGACCTGACCCGGCCGGAGGAGCGGCGCAAAGTTCATATGTTCGGCGCAGATGACGTAGTTGTCCTGGGCGTACCGGTTTATTACGGCCGGGTGCCGGAGGTGCCGGGGCTGCTGGACGGCCTACAGGGGGAGGAGACTCCGGCGGTGCTGCTGGCTGTGTATGGCAACCGGCTCATTGACGACGCGCTGGCGGAGCTGAGCGACCTGTGTGCCGCCCGGGGGTTCCGCCCTCTGGCGGCGGGGGCCTTTGTAGCGCCTCACACATTTTCCGCCAAGGTAGCCATGGGGCGACCCAACGCAGGGGATCTGGCGGCGGCCGCGGAGCTGGGACGCCGGGCGGCGGAGA
>ERZ791803.1036-NODE-1036-length-14145-cov-2.553868_pt1 | contig 14145 bp, 7 predicted proteins | sample MGYA00510307_ERZ791803 | MGnify/ENA primary metagenome ERZ791803 (study PRJEB30046, sample SAMN00791963) | human gut metagenome | study: EMG produced TPA metagenomics assembly of the A metagenome-wide association study of gut microbiota in type 2...
TTCATCCTAGGGGTATTCGTGTCCTCATCCTTGACCTCTTTCCGCAGCTTCAGCATCTCCTCCTTCATTTGCCGGATGATCTTGGCGTATTGGGGATCGTTGTAAGCGTTGTGATTCTCACGAGGATCGGATTGAAGGTCGTAAAACTCCCATGCTGGTGTCGTGGTCTTATCCTCCGAACCAGTCATATTCAGACGGTCGCCATAGAAAAACATCAGTTTATACCGCTCATTACGGATACCCATATGGGCCGGACGGTTCGAATGTTGGGTCCAATAACGATAATACACCTCCTTACGCCAATCCTTTGGGGTATTTCCTTTCAGATTATTGCGAAAACTATGGCCCTGCGATTCTTTCGGGGTCTTCACGCCTGCGTAATCCGCCAGCAAAGAGGCAAAATCCACGTTCAAGATCATATCCTTATTGCGGGTCCCCGCCGGGATCTCTTTTGGGTAACGGATCACGAAAGGCATACGTAGAGACTCCTCATACATCATACGCTTATCGAAGAAACCATGCTCTCCTAAGAAATAACCTTGGTCGGATACGTACACCACGATCGTATTATCGGCGATTCCCATATCGTCCAGCGCTTTCAATAACTTCCCGATATTATCGTCGATCGTAGCCCCGCAACGCAGATAGTCGCGCACCAATTTCTGGTAAGCGACGCTACGGGCGGCAGATCGGTGCATCCCCTTCGTCGTAAAAGGCAACTCCGGATACCGGCACCACCATTTATCAGGGTCTTGCGACGCCACGTCCCAACGACGGGCCAACTCCTCCAAAGGCTGTCCGGAGAAGGTACGTCCATTCGTCTCCGGCCCCCAATCGAATAAGTTCTCCGGTTCCGGGAAAACAACCCCGTCATACAAATGCCTCATCCGTTCCGGGAAATCCCAAGGCTCGTGTGTAGCCTTGAAATGGCAACACATCATGAAAGGCCGGTCCTTATCGGCCTCTTTCATCCAGCGGATCGCCTTCTCCGTCACGATATCCGTAGAGAAACCGCGTACCCGCTCCCCGAAATTGCGTTCCCCCGGCCAAGGTTCCGTACAATTTATAAAAGTAGGGTCCCGGTACTCGCCTTGGTCATGAAACACGGAATAGAAGTCGAAACCTTGCGGTTGCGTTTTCAGATGCCATTTACCGACCAAAGCGGTCTGATAGCCTCCCGCCCGCATTTGCTTGGCGATATTATCCTGCTCCGGATCAAAGGAATCACTTAACGTGTAGACACCGTTCACGTGACTATAGGCTCCGGTCAAGATCGCCGCACGACTAGGGGAAGAGATCGAGTTCGTACAAAAACAATTATCTAACACGCAGCCCTCCGCAGCCAAGCGACGGATATTCTCGTTCCGGGCATAATCACCCAACACCCCCCCGTAAATACCCCAAGACTGGGAAGTATGATCATCCGAAAGGATAAACAAGATGTTGGGGCGATTCTCTGACACCGATTTATCAGCGGCAAAGAGAAACTGCCCGTTTCCCGAAAGGCAACAGGCAGTCATTCCGATACTAATGATCGATTGTTTCATAAGTCATGACGTTTTTTCCCTTGTACTAAACCCGGTTCCCTACGTTCCGTACCCTTCATACGAGTCAAGTCATCCCCTAACTCATGGCGTTTCTGGTCCGCGATCTTCATTAATTTAGCCGCCTCCTCCGGATATTGGGTAATCACGTTATAACGCTCTCCCGGATCACGGCGCAAGTCGTACATCTCCGGTTTCATGATCTCCAGATTCGTCAACTTACCCGGCTGGCCGTCGTTTCCCGGCTCATAAGCCCCATAAGTAACGTATTTATGGGGGAATACCAATTTGAACATTCCATCCGTAACAGCCTCCAAGTCATTCTTTCGATAATAATAAACGAAAGACTCACGTGGGTTGGCATCTTTTTCGCCCTCGATCAACGGCAAGATACTTACTCCGTCAATCTTGCGAGGAGGAAGCGGAGCCTGCGTGATCTCGGCGAACGTAGGAAGAAGATCGATATTAGAAGCTAACTTATTACAAGTCGTACCCGGTAACGTCTTACCTTTCCAGTACATGATACAAGGAACCCGGTTACCACCATCAAAGGTTGTAGCCTTTGCCTCACGTAATCCTCCAGCGGAACCGGCATGATTTCCGTAATTAGTCCAAGGGCCGTTATCAGAAGTCAAGATTACCAATGTATTATCCTCTAAACCTAGCTCACGCAGGGTTTTCAGTACCTCTCCCACACTCCAGTCGATCTCCATCATCACATCGCCAAACAATCCTTGCTCGCTTTTCCCCTTAAATTTATCAGAGACAGCCAGTGGGACATGCGGCATATTATGAGCCAGATACAAGAAGAACGGCTTATTCTTATTTTTTTTGATGAAGTTCACGGATCGCTCCGTATAATCGGTGGTGAACCTCGTCTGATCGGTATTATATCCTACGATCTTATTACCATCATACGTCGGCAGGTCTGGGAAATTAAACACTTCCCCCTGCTGCGGATGAAACGGCCACATATCATTAGAGTAAGGTAGTCCATAATATTCATCGAAGCCATTCTGCAAAGGCAGGAATTGATGCGCATCACCTAAATGCCATTTTCCGAAGACAGCCGTAGCATATCCTTTCTGTTTCAAGACTTCTCCGATAGTCATTTCCTCTGGATGTACGCCATAGTTAGAACCTGGTCCCGGTGCTCCGGCGAAACCGATACGATTCGGATAACAGCCCGTCAACAAGCCGGCACGGGAAGCCCCACTAATCGGTTGTGCTGCCAAGAAGTGGGTAAAACGAACGCCTTCCGCCGCCATCTTGTCGATATTCGGAGTGGTATATCCGTAAGCTCCATTACAAGAGAAATCACCATACCCCACATCATCCAAATTGATCAGGACGATATTCGTGTAATCCGCGGCTATGCCTGCCATTGAAAAGGCTGAGGCGGCCGTCAAAAGAAAAAATTTGTTATTCATGATATAATCATTTAATATAAAATAAGCACACTATCCGTAAAAACAAAGATAAGCTGATTATTCGAATCGGCAATCATCATCCTTTGTTCTCTCACTAATAAATACACCCGAGACCCCATCCTCCCCTATCAAGAGAAAAAAAACATCTCAAAAAATCAATACTACTGACCAAACCGGAGAATATATACTGACTTGCCCAAAGGATATATACTGACTTAGCTCAGCCAGGATATATCCTCGAAAAAGGGAGTAAAAGCGACATTACCTCCTAATGCTGTTTAACCTCAAAACGAGCCTATGGGACAACGGTAGTCAATATCCCTTCTCCCCAAACCGGATAACGATCCAAAACCTGTCTCAACTTAAGACGCAAATCCTCTTCCTTGGCAGAAGCTACGCCTTTTAGCAAATCCTTTTTCTCCAAAGGATCTTTCCTTGTATTATAGAAACGGCCGTCAAGATACAATTTATAATCCGCCGTTTGAACGAAACGCACATAATCCGGTTTATGCTGATCTTGATAATGGCAAAGGCTCCACTCTCGAATCTCACCCTTCTTGCCTACAAGTTGCGGATAAAAACTAATGCCGTCCAAGTCCTTGTCCTTATTGCGATCACCTGCCATGATATCCCGTAATGTCACATAGAAATCGGAGAAATCAACCAAGTTCTCATTCACAGCTCCCTTCTTCATCATCTTAGGCCAACCTACGATCATGGGGACATGAGTTCCATATCTTTTCGTTCCCTTTTTACCGCCTTGAATCACAGAACCATCTTTCATCGGAGTATATATATTCACATTGGTTCCATTATCCCCGATAAAAATCACCACGGTATTCTCATAAACCCCCTCTTCTTTCAATACATTGAGTAACTTCCCCACCATTTTATCCGTATAACTAACCATATCAGACATCAACCTATTGTCCTGTTTCTCTCTTAGGGATGCATCGCTCCATTCTTTACTATTGGGAGTCGGATAGAATGGATCATGTGTCAATACCATCGGATAATAAGCAAAAAAAGGTTTATCCTTATTCCTACGGATAAAGTTCGCAATATAGTCCGAGAAAACATCAGGTCCATATACATTTATACTTCTTGGCATAAGATCCCCATCCTGCTCATAAAGGACATTGGCATATCGCTCACCTTCATCTCTCTGTTTAGATAATTGCCACAAACAATAAGAATCAAAGCCAAAAACCTTCGGTAACCGCTCATCAAATCCCAACTGCCATTTCCCAGCAATGCAAGTCTCATAACCAGCATCTTTTGCCATATGGGCAAATGTTCTCTCTTTAGGATTCAAATACGCAAAATGAGAATAATTCCTGAAATTATATTTCCCTGTCATTAATTGGACTCTCGACGGCGTACTTAATGGCTGGGAATGACAATTCTTAAACAACATGGCAGACTCAGCCATATTATCCAAAACCGGCGTACGATAAGTACTACCATTCACTCCCAAACATTCATATCCCATATCGTCAGCCATTATCAATAACACATTAGGCTTTTCTTGAGCATACAAGGACAAAGCATGGAATAAACTGATTAATATTAAATTTCTTTTCTGCATAATAAAACAATTATAAAGAAAACCACTATTCTACCAACCTAGATTTTGTTCTAAATTAGGGTTCAAAGAACGTTCACTATCCGGGATAGGAAGCAAATCATAATAATCCAAATAACCGTTCGGAAATTTAGTATCAATAATTCCCCCTTTATGATCTTTTATCACCAAAGGATAAAGGTCCTTTCCTATTTTCCAACGTCTGACATCAGACCAATAACGTCCCTCAAGGGCTAATTCTATCCGACGCTCATGACGCACTTTCTCACGAGCCTCCTCTCTAGACATCGCCAAGGACAATTCACGGATCTTGACATCATCCCTCTCCGTACGAATTCTATTCAAAATCGCTATCGCATCCGACACATTACCACCTGTTTCAATGATCGCTTCCGCTTTAGATAGTAACACATCCGCATAACGTAAAACAATGTCATTAATATATGATTGTCCTTGAGGCGGCAATTTGGCCATTTCTTGAGTCCTATATTTTCTTGTACTTAAATGCTTAAGAGGATTACCCGGATGATTAAATGCGCCTTTGGGATACAAATAATCCGGGAAGCGGGAATCTAAAATGTAAGATCCCGGCAAAACAACTGTAAAAGCCAAACGAGGATCTCGATTCTGATAAGGATTCTCCGGATCTATAGGAGACCCATCTATTGTTTCATAAGCAGCCACCAAATCATCCGAAGGAACATAACGACTACCCCTGTTCTTTCCATTAGTTCCAGTTCCACAATATTGATCCAAGTACGAACCTTGCGAATTTTCACCTTCAATATATTGAATATCAAAAATCACCTCTTTATTATCCTCATTCTCAGGATCAAAAAGTCCTTCATAGCTATGAAACAATCCATACTTCTTTAGGGCATCTATCTGCTCTACACAAGATAAGACTTCCTTATATTTCCCTTGATACAAATAAGCTCGCATTTTCATTCCCAATGCTGCACCTTTCGTAGCTCTTCCTGGTTCCGGCGCATCTACATCCAAATGATTTATTGCCACCTCATAATCATCCAACACTTGCTGCCAAGTTTCATCCAAACTCGCCCGCTTTAACTGGCGAGCTTCCTCCGAAGAAATATCAGATAAGATAAGAGGTACTCCACCATAAGTTTCAGCCAAAACAGAATATGCCAACCCTCTTAAAAAATGAGCTTCACCCAAATACATCTTTTTCTTCTCTTCCGGCAAATTTATCAAGTCTAAATTTGCCAAAAGGAAATTCGCTCGTGAAATTATCTCATAACACCTAGTCCATCGGAATGTTACTATACCTTTATCTCCCGAGCTTAGACGCCCAGCCCCTAGCTTATTAATGATTTCAGCCGTACCCCAATTATAAGCATTCGGAGTAGCACCATCCGTAACACCAAAGCCAAAAAGCCCCTCATTATATATAGCACTCTCTCGCAATCCGCCATATATGCCATTTAGGAGTAAAATGATATCAGATTCCCCCTCTGGAAAATCCGCAGATGTTATCTTATCTTTAGGATACAAATCCAAATAATTTTCCATGCATCCAGTAAAAGGAATACAAACTATAATTGATAAGCAGTATATTAATATGTATCTCATATTTTTAGAAATTAAGATTTATACCAAATGTAAATATTCTCGGAGTTGGGTAAGAATATGCGCCCGTATCAAAGGTATTTCTTTCCGGATCATATCCCTCATACCCTTTTCTTAGCATAATTGTAAATAAATTCTGAGCATTCGCATAAACATATAATCGTTGTATCTTTAACTTAGAGGTTATTGATTCGGGAAACGCATAACCTAATTGTATATTTTTTAACTTCAAAAAATCTATCCGATGCGTCCAAAACGATGATTGATAATTATCCCAAGAAGAGTCAAAACGCAACATCGGAATTTTCGAATCAGAGTTTTCGGGAGTCCAAGCATCTCTCCAAAATGTCGGGATAGCCATCCACTCATAAGACATCCTAGTTATATCATCTTGAATAAAGACATTCGCCTTTCCTAAACCTTGAAATAGAACATTTAAATCAAAACCTTTATAACGTAGTCCCGCAGAGATACCATAAGTAATCTTAGGAATCGTATTTCCGAGAACTTGCTTATCCTGATAATCCAATTTTCCATCATTATTAACATCCTCATACTTTAAATTACCCATTTGAGGTTTAAAACCATTATTTTGCATATGCTGAGCAGCCTCTTCATCCGACTGATAAATACCAATTGCCTTATAACCATACAATGCCTTATAAGGATAACCCTCACGCACCAAATATAACTGATCCGGAGAATCTCCATCTTGAAATTTCGTAACCTTATTATCGATATACGTAAAATTAAACCCTACATTAAATCCTAAACGATCTCTACTCGTCTCTAGATTATCATAGTTCACAACCAACTCAAAACCATTATTTTTCATCTCACCCACATTCTCAAACGGAGCGGTCTTATCACCTAACACATTAGGTATCGGTAATTGAACAATAATATCCGTTGTCTTTTTGTTAAAATAATCCGCTTCTATATTCAACCTACTATTCAAGAAGCCCAAATCCACACCAATATCCAAAGAAGAAGTGGTTTCCCACGTAATATTCTCATCGACTAATGCGGTCACGGCAGCCCCCGGAGCCAAAGAACCACCATAATTATAACTTAAATCATAACTCTGATCGATCACGGTTAAATAAGGCCAATACCCCTCTATAGTTTGGTTTCCTAATTGTCCCCAAGAAGCACGTAATTTCAAATTAGAAAACAGATTCAAATTCTTAATAAACGCCTCTTCACTCAAACGCCATCCAGCAGAGAAACCAGGAAAAACTCCCCAACGATTTCCTCTTTTGAAGCGAGAAGACGCATCCGCACGCAAATTCATCTCAAACAAATACTTATCAGCAAAAGAATAATTCAGTCGTCCAAAATAAGAAACCATCTTCAACCCCTCAAAATTGCCCTCTCCTTGAACACCTCCTGTTCCAGAATCAACCTGAGTTAATCCTTCTTTTGGAGGATCTGTTCTACGAGCAAATACATTCTTAATACTATAGTTTTCCAATTGAGTTCCTAATACTGCTGCCACATAATGCTTATCTACAAAACGTTTACTATAATTCAAAGTTGCCTGAAAATTATTGCGCATTGTCGATATTTGCTTTCTACTCATTACAATACCATCCTTGTTATAAGCTTTTGTTTGCATTTCAATACCAGTATCCGTATATCCATAAATAGTCTCATTATACCTATCCGTTTCTTTCCAACTACCATTTGAAGCCCACACTATCTGTAAATTCAAGTCTTTCATAAAGCTGATTGTCGCATGAGCGTCTAAAGAAAGGTAATCAGAATCCGTAGTGGAAGCCCCATTCGCAAGATGTATCAAAGGATTATATAAAGAGTACAACATCAAGCCATCCTCATCCAACGCTTGTACAGATCCAAAACGTCCATCGGCTGTATATGGAGCAATAAATGGTGTCGCTCCACTTATTTGACGATGAACCGCCTCTAAATTAAATGGTTCTTTTGCTTTTCTTTTTGTATAGCTAAAACGTCCTCCTATTTTTAACCATGAATTTACCTTATAATCCAAATTAGACCGAATACCATATCTCGCCGCATCGGAACCTATCATAATACCATCCTGTTTCAGGTAACTCAAAGATGTAAAAGCTGAAAGTTTCTCTGTTCCACTGCGTATTGACAAATTATGCCCTGTTATCAAGGCATTTTCAAAAGAAGCATCATACCAATCAGTATTTGGATATTTATATGAATCCATTCCATTCGCAAAATTAGCGATAAGTGTTTCCGGAAATAGTTTGCTAGAACCATTATTAGTCATCGCCTGATTGGCCATAGTCATGTGTTCCGCACTATTAGCCACCAAATCATAATGATCTCCTAACCATTGCGTTCCAATGTATGAATTTAATTCCACCGAAGTTTTCTCATTATTATTTCCGGTCTTGGTTGTTACCAAAATAACGCCATTAGCAGCCTTCGATCCATAAATAGCAGCACTCGCCGCATCTTTTAAAACAGAAATGCTCTCTATATCGTTTGGATTAACTTGACTAAATTCGCCTTCTACACCATCTATAATAACCAATGGATCTGTATTATTTAGTGTACCCCAACCACGAACTCTTAATTGAGCACCATCATCTCCCGGTTTTCCTGAATTTTGACTGATCCACACACCTGAAACTTTTCCCGATAATGCTTGGGAAGCATCTGTAATAGGACGGTTCGCTAATTCCTCATCAAATTTGACAGAAGAAACAGAACCTGTCAAATTTACTTTCTTCTGAGTTCCATAACCAACAACTACGACCTCATCCAAAGCCTGTGTATCCTCACGAACAGTGATTATTATTTCCTTATTTCCTTGAACCGGGATATCCTGCGGCATATAACCGATATAAGATACCTGCAAGACATCATTTTCCGAGGCCTCAATCAAGAAGTTTCCACCCAAATCGGTAATTGTACCATTATTCGTACCCTTCACCATCACATTTGCCCCGATTATCGGACTACCTAAGGCATCCACCACCTTACCTGTAATTTTATGAGGCGCTTTCCCTATCGGGGAACCAGCATTCTGCTTACTGAATAAGGCGATCTGCTTATTGGTGATCTCAAACGTAAGTTTCGTGGTCTTCAGCATAGAATGCAAGGCTGACTCAATCGGTTGGTCGGATACGCTCAAACTTACTTTCTGACCCAAGTCGATTTTATTACCGTCATAGAAGAACGTGTAACCACTGGCAACCTCTATTTTTAAGATCGCCTCCTTCAACGGTATATTCGAGAATGAAACGGATATTTTCTTGCCTGCAACCTCACCGGCTAACAAACGTAAAGAAAAGAATAGAAGAAAGAATATCGCACATAAACTGTTTCTTCCTTTCATAAATTGTCTTTTATTCTTCATATATTTGCATGATATTTAAAGTTAACATCTTTACGGCTTTACACAAACGGCCAAATTTGAGATAAGCTGTAAATAGATTTTAATTTGAATCAGGGATTTCTCCCGGAAGGCTTAAGTTTCTGCTTAAGCCTTTTTCTTGCATATTATCCGGTTTATCTCATAGGCATTATTTTTTAGAAGGTTCGACATGTGTTATTTTTACGTGATCATTCCCATCGAACATATAGGAAATCGGATTGATACGGGACATGATCCGCAAGATCACTTCCAGCGATTCATCCTTGATTGTAAAGGTATAGGCTTGCGAATCCGGAATGGAAGGATCTACCTCAATCTTCACGTTATACCATTTCTCCAGATAGCGGGTGATGTATCGTAATGATTTCGCCTCAAACCTCACACTCTCGCTTGCCCAGAATGAGTCATAGAACATATCGGCTGAGGTTATATCCAAAGTTCTGTATTTCTTGCTCACGGAGGCTCGCTCGCCCGGATGCAGATAAGCCTCTTGCCCTCCGGCCTCTAAGGATACAGAACCTTGGAAAAGTGTAACCAAGATATTTTCCTCCTTTGAGTAAGAGTTTACGTTAAAGCGGGTTCCATGTACCCTCACTTTCACCCCGGAAGTTGATACGACAAAAGGATGTCGACTATCTTTTGTCACATCAAATAAGGCTTCCCCGCTTAAATCCACCTCACGATTCTCAAAGAAGTTCACCGCATATCGCAAAGAGGAACCCGAGTTTAGCCAAACCACGCTACTATCCGGCAATATAATCTTGGATTTACCACTTAAAGAGGAATAAGACAATTTGCAGGAAGAGTCCGTCCAATATTCCGTCTTGTTATATAAAAAAGAAAAAGTGAGCGAAAGCACCAATAACACTGTAGCTACAGATACCGCCATCCAAAACTTCCACAATGGCACAGATTTCGGCTTTTCATCCTTCCGCAACATCCGGCTTTCCATTTGCCTCCAATAATAATCAGTATCTGGCGTATAGGTCGAAGTCTCCTCCCTAATCTCTCGCCACAATGATTCAAGTTCCCGGAACAGGAGCGTATTCCTTTCCTCTTGAAGCCATTCGCAGAACAGCTTCTCCTCCTTTTCATCCACATCGCCTTTCAAATGAGAGATAATGAATCGCCATGGTATATCTTTATTCATAAAGCATCATTTTTATAGTATGACACTTCAAAAGAGGATAACCCTACATGCTTTTTAGTATTTTTGTTGAAAAGAGAATATCACCACAAATAATGATAGGCATCTCCCAAGTAAGCCCGGATATGTTTCAAGGCTCGCGAGATATGTCCCTCAACAGCTTTTACGCCGATATTCATTTGATCGGCTATATCCTTATTGGATAAGTTCTCCATGCGGCTCTTGTTGAAAATGTCTTGGCACTTTGGGGGAAGAGATAAAATAGCCTCTTGAATCAAACGTTGTAATTCTCGTGTTTCTAAGGTATCATCGTTCTCAAAGCGTTCTAGGGATGAGAAATCATTTGTCGGGACAAAATGCTCGTTGTCTCTCAGATAGTTTAAGGCCCTATTTCGTGCGGACTGAAAAAGATAGGCTTTTATGGTTACTTGAATTTGCAATGTCTCCCGTTTTTCCCAGAAACCAGTGAATATATCCAATACGATATCTTCCGCCGCTTCCGGCTTCTTTATATATAAATGAACGAAACGGCATAAGGGAGCGAAATATAACTCAAACAAATGCTTAAAGGCCAGCCGGTCACCTGCCCTTATCAATCTCAAAATAAACAAATCGTCTATCAAGTCATCCATTACTCCATCCACCTTGTTTATCAACCTAAATGTTCGCTACAAAAGTAATGATTTGTTTGAGATTGAGAAGAAAAAACACGTACATAATACCCTATGAGTAACGTACGTGTTTCTACCAATCTTGTACAAGACAATTACAGATTAATTATCTGCAAAGTCTCCCCTTTTGTATTCAAGGCTTTCAGTGTCATAACTTTCCCTTTTTTCGACAAGATCATGACGGTCGCATTCTCCGGTCGATTCCCCCCTCCTATCACAACTGGGAAATTATTTCCTACGGAACCTTTTGGCCAATAAGCGAAACGATGTGTATGCGCATTTATACTTACATCGAACGGAGCTTTAGCCAGCAAGCCCCCCCACAAGTCCAAACAAGGAAGATAGCTTTTCTCAGACATACCATAAAGAGGGATATGATGTATCAAGACCTTCTTCGCCGCTTTTTTATAGGCTTTTCCTGATAGCTCAGCCTTTAAAAAACCAACTTGCTCCATACGTAAACCCGCAAAATCATTCAAGTCATAATATACCCAAGTTGAATCGGGTTTATCCTCACCACAGTCCAAGATAACGAAACGAGTATCCCCCCAGTTGAAAGCTCCATATGTTTTATCACCAACGTAATCAAAAAGCTCTCTTAACTGAATCGAGTAAGCATTTCGTATTTCATGATTTCCCCGCAAATAAAAAACAGGAACATTTTCCGCCTTGACCTTCTTATTCAAATAAGAAAGAAAATGAACTACTTCCGATTCGTTTCTAGGATCATCTATACAATCCCCATTAAACATTACAAAATCGTAATCAATCCCTTCTATTTGATCTGCCAACAGGTCTAACACTTCGTTTTTCTTATGCAAGTCATTAAATATCAAAGCCGTAAAATCCGTCTCCACCGAAGTAGGTATCGTAAATGAATAAATATCCGAATAAGCGGTTTCGCCAAATTCTTTCTTATAAGCCTCATATAGTGTTATTTCACGGGAACATACCCGATAATAATAAGTTTCTCCCGGTTTAAGACCTGTCAAGCGAACCTTATGATGCTTGTTGTTGCAAATAACCTGTCCGTCAACGATCGTCTCCGCACGTTCTCCCAAATTACGATCCGTACCATACTCCACCCAGCTATGTACAGGCACATTCGTAAACCAAGAGACCGTAATCCCATTCGACAGCGGATTCTGCAAATAAGGTTTTGTCCGGAAAATATCAGCCACACCCGCTTTCAATCGCACATCTACGAAAAGAGGCAAATGATCCGAGGCGATCGGTTCGTCATAAAGCACCTGACGACGTAAGACAGAATATTGATTTCCATTATCAAATCCATAAATAAAATCGATACACCGGTTCGGACTCTGGCCCGGAATCGTGTTATCCTTGTAATTGTTCAATGGCATAAACTTCTCTTGCAAGGCATTTTGAGTAGGAGAACCTTGGATAGAGTTCATATCTCCCGCCAAGAACAAAGGTTTACGTATATCTTTCAACGCATCAAGAATAATCGGAACCGATAGCACCTGATCCTCCTTCGTCAATGAAAAATGCGAACAACACATCACATACTCCTTAAACTCTGCCACCAACAACAAACGCCGCTCTTCCCTGCCGGGAAGGGGCAACATCCAATAGCTCAAAGGTTTCTCCTTCGACAAGATGCCAATACCATACTTTCCTCCTTGGTAATCGATCGAAGGCCCATAAGTATAATACATACGAGTACGATCCGCCAACTCTTTCAGTGCGAAAAAACCATTACTCCGAACCGACGCACTATCCAACTCCTGCACAGCTATAACATCTGGATCTACCCGGTTCATGATATCCGCCACACGCTGATAATCCACCACTTCATCCATACCCCGGCAATTCCGCACATTATAAGACATCACACGAAGAGAATTCTCCTCCTTTGACTCAATGGTCGTTTTCTGCGCGCTTAACGTAAACAAACAACTCACCCATAAACAGGCTGCAAACACTACTGACCTTTTCATATTATATCCTTTTTTAACGGGTTGTAAAAATACAACCCGCTTTCCATTCCTCCAATCATATACCATCATTCCAACCCGGATTCTGTGTCAAATTCGTATTCAGCAAACGTTCCTGAATAGGTATCGGATATAGATAATCCTTTTTCTCATCCCAAGTCTTCTTGATATGAGGATTCACCACAATACATCCATGATTTCCATGTTCCAACGTAACATCACTATTCAGTTTCAGATACTGGATTCCTTTTCCTCCTAAATCAGGTTTCTCATTTTCATAGATACAGACATCAATATTGCCATCTCCATCCAAATCAAAAGGACCGATATTCGGGAAATACATACCCTTAAACTGCTCCGTAAAAGTAGCACCCTCTTTCCAGCGCATCATATCATCCCAACGGAAGCTCTCCATCACCAGCTCAATCCTACGCTCCCGACGGATCTCCAAGATCACCCCCTTGTTGCCACCGTTTACATGCGGATATTGTTTTTCCAAATAAGGATCCGGGTTTGCGTTAGCCTCCGCCATATTGATAGAAGGCATATCTACCCGATCTCTAAGCAGCTTAACCGACTTATCCAAATCGGCTTGTGTCAATGTACCTAGCTCAGCCTTTGCTTCCGCATAAATCAATAAAGCTTCCGCAAAACGAAACAAAGGCATATCATTTATATCCTTATTATTCGTATCCCACTTACGTTCCGTCACGAATTTAATCATCTGATATCCAGTCACGGTTGATCCAAACTCCTGCACCAAAGTTTCGTTCTCCCCAATTCGGGTATATCCCGGCGTACGTACCGTCTGGCTTAAACGAGGATCTCTACCTTTCATCTCTTC
>ERZ791803.1039-NODE-1039-length-14114-cov-2.568888_pt1 | contig 14114 bp, 17 predicted proteins | sample MGYA00510307_ERZ791803 | MGnify/ENA primary metagenome ERZ791803 (study PRJEB30046, sample SAMN00791963) | human gut metagenome | study: EMG produced TPA metagenomics assembly of the A metagenome-wide association study of gut microbiota in type 2...
CCCCATAACCACCCGCTTATCGACAAGGAGGTTTTCATGTCTTTTGACCGTTTAGATTATGTAATGGCAATTGCTGAGGAACAGAATATGACAAAGGCTGCTGCCAGGCTTTTTATTTCCCAGCCAGCCCTGACAGCTTCCATTAATAAATTAGAAGAAGAATTGGGAGTGAAACTATTTGACCGGCAGCGCCCACCCATCAAGTTGACACCAGCCGGCGTGCTATATATGAAAGAAATGAGCCGCATCCATCAGCTTCAGTTCAATCTCAAAGCACAGCTTTCTTCCTTTGCAAGAAAAAAGCCCCAGTTCACAATTGGAATCGGAAAAGGACGGAGCCAGTTCTGGCTTCCTATTTTATTACCCATCCTTCAGGAATCACATCCTGAAATCCAGATTATTGTAAAAAACGGAAACTATGATACCCTAGAAAACACCTTTCATTCGGGTTCAATCGATATTGCCTTTGGCTCCCTTAACTTTTCGTTCTCCGATGCCGATATTGTGGAGGAGCCTTTATCAAAGGAAAACCTTATCTATATTGTTCCCAGTAAATTAGGGATAATTGATGATATGGAATATGGTAATTGCTCATTATACAACCCTTTTCTGATTTCCCCATCCTTACTGAATGAACAGCCCTTTGTCTGTGCCGAATCAGGAAACAGTTATCAACGGTATCTGGAAATCGAGATGAATAAATATGGTTTCCGACCAGGCGATATCTTCATCTATGATTTCCCTCCCCTTGCCGCCCAATTGGCGGGAAGGGGTATGGGTATTTTCTTTACATCACAGAACCTCTGCGAATGGGAAAGGCTCACCCTGAATAGCAATGTATATTTCTGCACACTAAATAACATCATGCCCAACCAGAATATCCGTGTATATTATAACAGGAACAGTGCAAGACTGGATTTGATTCATGAAGTAATCTCTATTGTACGTAACCATGTCATTCCTGCCCTGTACTCCAATACAGCCAGCATACATGAAATCCAATCAAAAAAAGCAGATACCCTTTGATGAAGTATCTGCTTTTTTTGTGATTCAATCTGATTCAAATGGTATCAGTGTCATGTGGCCCCCAACTGTTTCCTATACTCCGACACCGACACATGGTAGCGCCGTTTAAACAGACAGGAAAAATAATTGGCATTGACATATCCTACCCGTTCCCCAATCTCATATGTCTTAAGACCGGTATGCTCCACCAGTTCCCTGGCTGCTTCCATCTGGATTTTTTTATGCAGAAGCCGCTGCCATTCCTTCCAATCACGCATATCAGATTGTTAATTACCTCTGGACATGTTAAAATAAAGAAGGATTGGAAATATGGCGTCATAAGCGGAAAGGGGTGGAAACATGAGGATCACAGCTTCCAGATAACATTGCAGGGTTCCTGTCAGGGGCCTTGCTGATTGACAACAGATTAGGAGGCCAATATGTCATATTTTAAATATCAGGGAAAGAATATCTATTACGAAGAAACAGGAAACGGCAGGCCATTGCTCCTGCTGCACGGAAACACGGCTTCATCCAATATGTTTTATGAGATAACCGGAAAATATGCAGCGCATCACAAAGTAATCCTCATGGATTTCCTGGGACACGGAAGGTCGGACAGGCTGCCTGAATTCCCGGCAGACCTATGGTTTGATGAGGCCATGCAGGTCATAGAGCTTATAAAGTCCAGGCAATACGGGAAAGCAGATATCATTGGCAGCAGCGGGGGCGCACTGGCCGCAATCAACGTGGCCCTGGAAGCGCCGGAGCTGGTAGGGAAAGTCATTGCTGACAGCTTTGAAGGAGAAACACCCCTGAAGGCGTTTACCCAGAACATCACAGAGGACCGCGAAGCTTCCAAAAAGGATGAAAATGCCAGGATGTTTTATTACTACATGAATGGTGATGACTGGGAGCATGTGGTGGATTGCGACACCCAGGCCATCCGGCGTCACGATGAGACCATTGGCAGGTTCTTCCACAAACCCCTGGAGGGTTTTGTTCCGGATATACTGCTGACCGGCAGCAGGGAGGACGAGTTTATCTGTTCCCTTGAGAAGGACTACTTTGAACGCGTCTATGGGGAGATCATAAGGAAAATCGGGCACGGAAGGATCCATCTGTTTGATACGGGCGGCCATCCGGCCATGCTCTCCAACCAGCAGGGATTTATTGAAATAAGCAGCCGTTTCTTAGAGGATTAAACAACATGGGCCAGAGGATTGCTCCTCTGGCCCTGTCTGCCCCTTTACTTACCATTATTAATCCCCAAGAGAATACACTGCGGTAAAGTGGCCTCTTGAATTATAGCAGAGGCAATTGCCTGCCAACACATCCCAGATCCTGTCCATGGCCTGTTTCCCATCTGCAGGCAGTATCTCCTTTTGGTCCCTGGAGGCCATGGATACACTGGTATAAGCCCCCTGCACCGCCCCCTTCAGAATATAGATATCCCCTTCGTAGATTGTCTTCATCACCGTATCCGCGCTTGTCTGCCACAGTTCATAGTTCCCGGTCCCATGGTTCAGGCTAAGCCCTGTCTCGCATCCCCACCCATCCGGATAGCCGTCTTCCTCATACAGCAGATACCCATATGCGGTCTCCTGACCCTCCGCCCCGGGATCTGGGGCCAGCGTCCTGTATTCCCCGGTCAGTTCATTGAGCACCACCAAAACTTCGCTGCCGTCATCTAAAAGCTCCCTCTGCCTTGCAGTAATGGATGCAGGTATGGAAATGGATCCCTGCACAATATAATACGCCCCCATATCCCTGGCCGTGGATAAATCCGCGTACAGGCCTGTCTCACCATGCGCCCCCAGCAGGGGCAGATACGGTGCAAACGGAAGGTCCTCCAGACCGTACTTCGTCTGACCGTCCAGGCGGTTCCTGTCCGGATCCGCTTCCATTTCTTTTATAAAAGCAATGTTCTTCTTTTCCACATCGGATAAAACTGACTCGGAAAACACATCCGGCTGGATGATTCCCCTGTACCACAATTTACCTGAATAATAGCTGTTCAGTATATCTGATTTAAATATCCTCCCGTGGGCCGCATATATCTCATTTCTGAGCAATGAAAGGTCCTCTGTGGGCCACATGCATAAATCAGCCTTGCTGAGATACCTGACAAAAACATCCGGGAACAGGAAGCTTCCTTCCATGGGATAGTAATCCCCTGCCAGAGCACCGCTTCCCTCAACTGAGATGTGTCTATCCGACAAATCAGGGGCCACGTGGAATGTAACCGTATATACAGGCGCCTCCGACCCATTTCCTTCGTCCGCCCCATAGGCCTGAGGACGGATTTCATATGAAACCTTACCTTTCTCCGTCAAAATCCCAGCGCTGCCCGTACCGGAAAAAGCATCTGCATGATTTTCATCCTGGACTGAAAAACCGCACTCCAGCCATTCGGATTCCATGCCGCCCTTTGCCGGGCGCAGGGTAAGGCGCCGCCGGATATCCCCAGCCTGAAAGAAAGTGCCTGTCAGTATCCCATTGTCCGCCCCAAGATTCCGGGCTGCTTCGCTGATAACAACCGGATCTTGGCCCGCGGTCAGATCCTGTCCTGGCGCTGATTCCATGCCCCCTGGCTGCGGGGACTGCCCTGGCTCATGTCCTGGCGCATTTCCAGTCTCATTTCCGCTCTCATGTCCAGTCCCATTTCCGCTCTCATTTCCGCTCCTATGTCCGATTTCATCCCCGGTCCCATATCCCCCGTCCGTCTTCTGTCCGTCCATGCCGGGATTTACTGCCTGGCAGGAGGAAAGGACCAGGCTTGCCGCTAATATGTACCACAACCATCTTTTTCTTTTCATACAACCAACACCTGCCCACATTTCTCCATGTAAATACTATCCACGCCTCTATTACTTAAAAGTATACTACAGGAAGCAGCAGGAAACTCTTAATTTTCCCTTTCGATAATTGAAACATTCATTACCGCCGGTCTGCCGCCAGGGCAGACCCCCATCATCTGATAAGCTCTATGCGGTCCACGGTTGCCGGATTCACCAGCACCTTAAACTCCTGGATGGTGGGGGTATGGTATGAGCTTATCTTCCTCTCCTTCAGGTCCTTCATAATCTGGTCCTTGCATTCCATGAATGTCACAAAATCATCGGATATATAATTGTAATCAATCCATGCCCCATCCCCGTCCCCATACTCCAGGTACGGTCTTATGGCCTTGGAATTGTAGGTCAGCAGGAACCTTACCGTGTTCTCCGGCACATCCGGGTCCTGAACCAGTTCTTTTTCGGATTGATAGCCGCCATAGCAGCCGATCCGAAACCGGCCTTCTTCCTTCGGCTCAAATGCATACTCAAAGGATTCTGTCTTCATCTCCACCGGCCCTGCCTCTTTTTCACCCATATAGGTAAACGATGAGACCTCATATACGGCAATCCCGGTTCCCAGCCCGGCAAGAAAAACACCTCCGCAGAAAACACCAATCATGGCTTTTTGTAATCTACGCATGACGCACCTCCTTGGATATCCCATCCATAACCTGTTCACCCGGACACTCCGGCTGCGCGGTCTGCTCCGGGGCCTCTTCCTGCCTCCTTATCCATCCCTGCCCGTCCTGCCTCCCATGGCAATCCTGACTGTCCTGTTTCCCATAGCGATCCTGACTGCCTTTTAGCCGGATCAGGCTAAAGCACAGATATGTAACTGAACCGGAACAGGACAGGATTCCCAGGCTGATTAACGTAATCCCCAGCAGCGGATACCCATGAAACAGCCATACCACGGACATTCCAAAGATAAATATCATACACAGGGTAAAGAACCCCCCAAAAAGTCCCAGCAATATCATGCAGCCGTTAAAGCACCAGCGGACACACCAAAGAAACATCCAGGCCAGAAGCCGGAAGCAGCGTCCCAGAAAGGAGCTGACTCCATGTCCCACACGTCTGAAACCAACCCCCATGCCCTGTCCGGGCAGGCGTTTGACCTGTTTTACGCGGTCCGGACAGGAACCGCCACCAGCCGCGCCGTCCTCTTCCCTTCTGCCAAGACGCGCTGCAATCCTTCGGCGCAGGCGTATACCGTCTGTATATCCTCACCTTCATTCCTGTTTTGTCCCCACTTTCCTTTTTTCCACGGCCCGGTCAGGAAGGTCCATATATGTTTTGCTGCCCGCTTGAGCATTCCTGCGCAGCCGGAGAAGAACCTTTTTATCATCGTTCCCGCGCTTCCAAAAAGGCCGGCCGCAGCCGTCCAGGCCTGTCTTCCCTTTACAGCGGCGGATTCCGTATCCGTCTTCCGTCTGCCCCCATGCTTCCCCTGGTATTCCGGATTCACATGGTAGGCCTCAAGTATCCCGGCCGCAAGTTCCCGGATATCGCCAAAATCCCGGATTGCCTCTTCCTCACTCAGCCCTTTCTCAATCTTCATATCAATGTGCTGGGCGTATTCCTCCAATATATCCTGCTGTTCCCTTTCTTCAAGGACGGCAAGATATGTTCCCAGTTCTTCTAAAAATCCCTTCTTATTCATCCTTCTGCTCCTTTAAAAATACACATACCTTTTCCTGAAATTCATTCCACTCCTGCTCCAGCCGGTCCCTGTAAAGGACACCTGCCGCCGTGATGTGATAATACTTCCTGGGCGGACCCTCGGTTGATTCCCGCAGATATGTCTCAAAATACCGCTCATTGGTCAGACGCTTAAGCAGCGGGTAAATGGTCCCTTCATTCACATCAATGACCTTGGATACCTCCTCTACCAATTCGTACCCATACATGTCCTTCTTCCTGACAGATTCCAGTACCACCAGCTCAAGGACTCCCTTTTTAAACTGTGGATTCATGGCTGTCCTCCTTTAATACTATATTATACATACTACTATGTAATGTCAAGTACTATGAAAAATAAAATACTTAAGTTTTCATTACACATCCCGGCACCTGGCCTGCGCGGCTTGATTTTCTCCCCTGCTTCTGTTATGATAAACCGCATGAAAGGACAGGTACTTATAAAATGGATCTGCATTTTGAACCGATAACAGATGACAACAGGGAACGCGCCCTTAAGCTGCACATTTCCCCAACGCAGAAAGGCTATGTGGAAACCGTGGAGGAATGCCTGGAGGAAGCCTCCCATGGCAGGAACTGGCAGCCGGTTGGGATATATGACGGCCCGGTCATGGTTGGCTTTGCCATGTATGGATTCTTCTGGTGGCCCTACCTCCCCTTAGGGCGGCTGTGGCTGGACCGGCTATTGATTGACGAGACCTTCCAGGGCAGGGGGTACGGAAGCGCCGCACTCTCCGGTCTTTTGGACCGCCTTCAGCAGGAGTACCGATGCCGCAGGATATATCTGAGTGTCATCCGGGAAAACAGCACTGCCATCACCATGTATGAGAAGTTTGGATTCCGTTTTACCGGTGAGCGGGATATACACGGAGAGCATGTGATGGTATACCATACACAGCAGCAAGGAGCAGGCAGCCGGTAAGGCGCCTGCTCCCCTCATTTAAACAGCGCTGTCCAACCAGACAGCGCTTCCCAATTCATCATCATAGCTTCATTTTGGCATTCAGCTTCATATAAATCCGTATAGCTTCATTTTCGCATTCAGCTTCATATAAATCCGTTCACGCATCCACGGTTCAGTGGAAGCAAGTACGGCATCCCCGGGCGCAAACCAAGCCACACCGCTGTTCTCATCCTCTTTTACGCGCAGCTGCCCATGTTCGTCCGCCTCCAGCAGATACGTCACATTCAGATGCAGGTGGGACGGCACATAGACACCGCGTTTGACATGTCCGTCCACGGTCAGGATTTCCAGCGAATAGACTTCCTCTGCAACAGGACGCACCTGCTTAAGCCCGCTTTCCTCCATCACTTCCCGGACAGCCACCTTAAGGAGGTCCCGCTCACCGTCCGCATGGCCTCCCAGCCAGGACCAGGAATGATAGATGTTATGGTATGCCATCAGGACCTTGGTCCGCTCACGGTTAACCACCCAGGCCGACGCAGTCATATGCGCCATGGCATTGTCCCGTGTAAATATCTCCCCTTCTTCCCTCAGGCACCTGAGAAGGATGTCCCTGTCCCGTTCCTCCTGTTCATTAAAAGGACGGTATTGTTCTAATTGTCCAAGCAGTTCCATTGCCATTCCTCCTTGCTGTCTCAAATATTATCCCCAATGCATTCTGGTATCCATGCTGCTCCCTGCCTGTCAAAGGCGTTTGCATGGGTTCCCACGGTTGCATGGAAACACGTTTATTAACAATATATCATGATTTTTGCCCAGATACGTGACCATGTCTGCTTTTTTTATAAAAATACGCCTGTACGGAGGAAATACTAATAAAATCTTAATGTGACTATCCCGCGTGGAGATGGTATACTGGCCCTATAAAACAACATACAGCCTGAAGGGAGGACTCTATGAAACGATTCGTACTGGCTGCATTTTTAAAAGCGCTTGTAATTACTGTCGGCTTTGATTTGATTTGTGTTATTTATGGGTTCATATCCAACCAGCCTTATGGGATTTCCTTTGCGGGCGGGGTAATCTGTTTTTTAGTGCTGTTCTTGGCCGAATTAATTGAATGTTCATGGAAAAGACGAAAGGGATGGTTTCCCTTTTGATTACCATATTCCCGCAGTAAAACCAGGGCATGCCCGGACATCATCTGTTCCGGGCATGCCCTTCTTATAAGGAATCCATTATCCTTTTAGCGGCCCTACTATCTTCCCGGCCGCTGCGCAGGCCGCCGCGGTCCTTGGGGACGCCAGGTAAATCTCCACCTTGGAGGTTCCCATACGGCCCAGGAAATTGCGGTTATTGGTGGCAATGACCCGCTCCCCGTCGCTGAGGATACCGCCGGTCCGTCCGCAGCACAGGCCGCAGCCCGGATGGGTGATGATTGCGCCCGCCTCTGCCAGCGTGTCGATTGCACCGCATGCAATGGCCTCACTATAAACCTTCCGGCTGGCCGGTGTCACTATGAGCTTCACATAGTCAGCCACCTTCCTGCCCTTTAATACCTCAGCAGCAGCCACCAGATCCTCCAGGCGTCCATTGGTACAGGAGCCGATGAATACCTGGTCAATGGGCGTGCCGGACAGATCACTGACAGGCCTGATTTTGTCTACCTGGGACGGACACGCCATCACCGGCACAAAATCCTCTGCCCGGTACACCATGGTCTTCATGTACACCGCGTCCTCATCGCCGATCAGGCTCTTCTGGTAATCATCCAGTTTTACTCCGCAGTACTCCTGCGTCTTTCCGTCCGGTGTGAACAGCGCACATTTGGCGCCGGCCTCTATGGCCATGTTGGCAATGGTCATACGGCTGGCAATGCTCATGTCCTCCACCGTGGTCCCGCTAAATTCCAGGGCCCGGTAGGTGGCCCCGTCAGCCCCCAGATCGCCGATCAGGCGCAGGATGATGTCCTTTGACATGACGCCCTCGGGCAGTTTTCCATTGATGACCACCTTTATGGTTTCCGGAACCTTAATCCACATGGTCCCTGTGCCCAGGATACTTGCCATCTCCGTGTATCCGATGCCGGAGGAAAATGCGCCCACGCATCCGTATGTGGTGGTATGGCTGTCCGTGCCAAACACCACATCCCCAGGTTTCACATAACCGGCTTCGGTCATCAGCTGGTGGCAGATACCGTCGCTTCTGTGTACGTTCTTCATCCCGTATCTGGCCGCGAACGCGTCTCCCACCCGGAAATGCCTGGTGTCATCCAGCTGGCTGGCCGGAACCAGATGGTCATAGATAAGGACCACCCTGTCAGGGTCCCAAAGCTTTTTAAATCCCATTTCCTCAAACTTATCCGCCACAAACGGAATGAAAATATCGTGGATCATCACACGGTCCACATTTACCGTGACAATATCCCCCGGCTTAACCTGGGCAGCACCCGTATTATGCTTTATGATCTTTTCAATGATTGTATTCCCCATTGCAGTCTCCTTCATCCAGTCCGTTCAGTTTTCTCATGGCCTTCACCAGCCCGCCTGCGTTGATGATATCCACCAGGTTCTGGGGCAGGGATGCAATCGGATACTGTCTCCCCTCATAGTCCACATGGTGATTCACCGTGACCGTAATGCGGTCCCCCTCCGTCATATCATCATACAGGTTTGGCTGCTCAATCAGAAGCAGGCCGTTATTAATGGAATTGCGGAAAAATATCCTTGCAAAGGACTTGGCAATCACACACTTGATTCCCAATGCCTTGATGATTTCCGGCGCCTGCTCCCTGGAAGAGCCGCAGCCAAAGTTCTTGCCGGCCACAATGATGTCCCCCTCCTTAATCTGTCCCGCCAGCTCCGGGCGCAGGGGACTGAACCCGTACTGCTTCATGTCATCGATTGTCTTAAGCGCCAGGTATTCGGTGGGAATGATGATGTCCGTGTCAATATCATCTCCCAGCACCCAGACTTTGCCTGTAAATGTCTCCATTTCCTGTTTCCTTTCCTGTATTGCGATTGTATCATGCCCGGCATCACTTACCTGGCAACGGCAATCTCCCCCGCGATTGCGGAAGCCGCCACCGTGGCCGCGGAGCCAAGATATACCTTGGAGCTTGGATGGCCTGCGCGTCCCTTAAAGTTCCTGGTACCGGTGCTGATCAGCACTTCATTTTCCCCAATCACGCCCTGGCAGCTTCCCCAGCACACGCTGCAGTTGGGGTTCATTACAATGGCTCCTGCTTCCATGAAAATGTCAATCAGGCCTTCCTTAAGCGCCTGCCTGTAAACGTCAAGGCTTGCAGGGACCACAAGGAAACGCACGCTGTCAGCCACCTTTTTGCCCTTTAATACGGCAGCGCCTACCCGGAGCTCATCAATCCGTCCATTGTTGCAGGACCCCAGAAACGCCTCGTCAATCTTAACGCCGCATACCTCCCCGGCCGGCACCACATCATCCACAAAATCAGGCCTTGCAACCACCGGCTGGATTTTGGACAGATCAAAGGTATACTCCCTTGCATAGACAGCGTCCGGGTCGCTGGTGTATACCGCCTTGGGTTCGCGCCCCCGCTCCCTAAGATAAGAGACAGCAGCCTCATCCGCCTCAAAAATCCCTGTCTTTGCCCCTGCTTCCACCGCCAGGTTGCAGAGCACCATACGGTCATTGATACTCAGTGTCTTTGCGCCTTCCCCTGTAAACTCCATCACCTGGTAATTGCATCCATTGGCCCCGATTTCCCCGATAATGGTCAGCATCAGATCCCTTGGATAAACGCCCTCCGGCAGCCTGCCTATCAGATTGAACTTCACGGTCTCCGGCACCAGCACCCAGGAAGTGCCGGTAACCATGCCGTAAAGGAAATCCGTGCATCCCACGCCGGTTCCAAATGCGCCTAATGCGCCGTATGTGCAGGTATGGCTGTCCGCCCCGAATATCAGCTCGCCGGAACATACATAATGCTCCATCATGATCTGATGGCACACGCCCTTCCCCTCCCAGAAATCAATCTGGTTCTCCCTTGCAAAATCCCTCATCTTTTTCTGGGAAGCAGCTGTCTTTGGATTATCCGCAGGCACGTTATGGTCCACGATAAAGACCAGTTTCTTGTGGTCCGCAATCCTTGGATGCTTTAACTTGTTGTTATACATGTCAACCGTCAGATGGGTGGTCCCGTCATTGCTCATAAGACGGTCCAGGTTCACGGTATGGATATCGCCAGGCTTCACGCTGTCCACTCCGGCCGCTGCCGCGATTATCTTCTCTGCAATCGTCATCCCCATGTTCACGCCTCCTCCTTGTTCAGTGATGCAATCAGCCCGCCCTGATTCAGGATATTCTGCATATACTCAGGAAGCCTGGTACATGCGTACTCTTTTCCATTGGCCCTTGCCACGCCCTCAGACATGGAAAGTTCCATGGTATCCCCTGTCTTTACTTCATCCGGCAGTTCCTTGCACACAATCACGGGAAGTCCGATGTTAATGGAATTCCTATAAAAAATCCTGGCAAATGATTTGGCAATCACGGCCCTCACACCCAAAGCCTTGAGCACGCTTGGCGCCTGCTCCCTGGAGGAACCGCATCCAAAGTTCTCGCCTCCCACCACAAAATCCCCTTCCTTTACCTTCTCAGGAAAATCAGGGTCCAATGACTCAAATGTATGTACCTTCATCTCCTCTATGTTGGGCAGCAAAAGATATTGGGACGCTATGATCTGGTCCGTATCAAGGTCATTATGAAATTTAAAGATCTTACCCACTGACATCTTATCCTCCTGTCATCCCGCCTTTTTCTTCATGTTTTCCATGTGACGTCCAGGGTATTTAAACCCACAAGGTTCTATTAAACGGCACATGTACGGCGGGAACTTTTTTCACGAATCGATTGTATTATAACATCTCTATTGCTATAATAACAATAGATAATACTCATAGTTATCATAACAGTCAGTTATAAGGAGAACCACATGGACCAGAACCTGTCACAATACCGTATTTTCTATGCCGTTGCAAAGGCCGGAAACATCTCAAAAGCGGCAAAGGAACTGTATATCAGCCAGCCCGCCATCAGCAAATCCATCAGCAAACTGGAGGACAGCTTAAACACCACGTTGTTTACCCGCAACTCCCGCGGCGTGCAGCTCACGGAAGAGGGACAGGTCCTGTTTGAGCACACCCAGGCGGCCTTTGACGAACTGAACATCGGCGAACAGGAGTTAAAGCGGATCCGGGAGTTCAATCTGGGACACATCCGCATCGGCGTCAGCAACACCCTGTGCCGTTTTATCATGGTGACTTATTTAAAGGGATTTATTGAAAAATACCCCCATATCAAGATCACGATCGAGAGCCAGTCCACCACCCACACCCTGTCCATGCTGGACCAGCAGCGCATCGACATCGGCCTGGTGGCGGAGCCAAGACCCCAGAAGAACCTGGTATTCCTGCCGGTGATGGAGATCGAGGACATCTTTGTGGCAACGCCCAGCTATCTTGAGAACCTGCGGCTTCGGGAGGGCGCGGACGCGGACGTGTTCCAGGTGGGCAACATCATGCTGCTCGACAAGAACAATCTCACCCGCAATTATATTGACGACTACATGAGCCTCAGCCATATCACCGCCAACAGCCTTTTGGAAGTGACGACGCTGGATCTTTTGATTGAATTTGCCCGGATCGGGCTGGGGATCGGATGTGTGATCAAAGAATTCGTGAAGGATGATTTAGAGAGCGGGCGGCTGGTCGAAGTCCCCCTTGACACTCCCATACATAAACGGACGATCGGTTTTGCCTACCACTCAAACCGGACTTCCAAAGCCCTGGAAACCTTTATTGATTTCTGCCGGACGGAGCCTTGACCGCCCGGCAGTTTTTATTCTTGATGAGATGACGTTTCCTGCCGGATACCGGGGTTCATGCTCTCCCGGACGCACTTCAGCGCCTCGCCGATATCGCCGGAAATACAGACAGACCGCGCCTCAATCTCCTCCGGGACATATGCCTCCGACAGATTGATACATCCGTAGACAGCATGTTCATTCTGAAGGGTCATCTGCCAGAACGGGTATTTGATGATCCCGGGGGTATTCATCCCCACTCCCAGCTCCAGAAACAGAATGCGCCCTCCCTCGTGCTGATCCATGAAATCCTGGTACCGGCCTGCAGCCGCATGCCAGCCCTCGTCCTCCACAAAGGTGTTGTCCACCCTCAAGTTCATAGTCATGGGCGCGCCGCAGACCGGGCAGTAAGGAATCAGCTCCGACGGGATGCGCAGGTCTTTTTGCTCCGCCACCATCCGCCTCACCGTCTGTTCATTGTCATAGGTCCTGCGGTGGCAGGGCACGGAACACTGCCACAGCCCATAATCCCCCTGAGTATAAAACAGGCGGTCCTTATCAAACCCGGCAGTCTGAAACTGGTGGTCCACATTGGTCGTAAGGACAAAATATTCCTTATCCTTTACCATTCTTAAGAGTTCTCTGTAAACAGGTACCGGGGCGTCCACATAACGGTTGTAATAAATATGCCTGCTCCACCACGCCCAGTATTCTTCCAGCGTGCGGTATGGATAAAACCCGCCGGAATAGATATCCGTGATCCCGTAATGATCGGCAAAGTCCTGGAAATATCTGTGGAAGCGCTCACCAGAGTAAGTAAAACCTGCCGAAACAGACAAGCCTGCCCCCGCGCCTACCACCACCGCCTCAGCTTTCTTTAGACAGTCAGCCAGCTCTGCGGCCGCGTTCGTGGTATGATCCCGGCAGCCTGCCGCGTTCTCTGTCCGGTCACAGCAGCCGTTCATAGATCTCTTTGTCCCTGTCTTTAAAAACATTGAATATAACCTCCATCTCCGTGCCTGTTTCCCTGCGGAATGCATCGACAGTTTTTATGGCGGTCTCTGCCGCCTTTTCATTGGGAAAATGGAACTCCCCGGTGGAAATACAGCAGAACGCGATACTCCTCAGCCCATAATCCGATGCCAGCTCCAGGCAGGATTGGTAGCAGGATGACAGCAGCCCACAATCTTCTTCCGTTAAATCCCCGTACACAATAGGCCCGACTGTGTGGATCACATAACGGCACGGAAGATTGTACGCCTTTGTGATCTTTGCCCCTCCGGTATCCTCCGCACGCCCCTGCCGCCCCATAACCGCAGCACACTCCTGCCTGAGCTGTACCCCTGCTGCCGAGTGGATGGCGTTGTCAATACAGCCGTGGCAGGGAATGAAACATCCCAGAAGCGCGCTGTTGGCTGCATTCACAATGGCGTCCACCTGCAAACGGGTGATATCCCCCTGCCACAGATAGATCCCATCCCGGACAGGCTCCAGATCCTCCGGGCACACGATCCCTTTCTCTCTGGTTTCCTCAGCCAGATAAGCGTCCTGGATCTGTAAAAATTCTTCTGTGACCGGCTTCGGCGGACGGACGTTCATCAGAGAGCGCAGAAGACGCTTCTGCTCCGGTACAGATCCCGGCACCTGGATCCTGTCATATTCAGAATCTTCCTCCATCAGATATTTGATCTGCCACAAAAGCCGCTCCTGCTGTGTCATACCTATATCCTCCTGCCTCTTGAATTCCCGTCTCTTAAATCGGTCTGTTCCGTCACTCCTCTGCCACAAAATCACTCCCGCAGAAAACTCTCCGTCACCGCAA
>ERZ791803.1045-NODE-1045-length-14058-cov-2.326430_pt1 | contig 14058 bp, 13 predicted proteins | sample MGYA00510307_ERZ791803 | MGnify/ENA primary metagenome ERZ791803 (study PRJEB30046, sample SAMN00791963) | human gut metagenome | study: EMG produced TPA metagenomics assembly of the A metagenome-wide association study of gut microbiota in type 2...
AGTAGCTATGATCGATCCGAGAAATCTGGATACACTGCTTCACCCACAGTTCGATGCTGCTGCACTGAAAGCTGCAACACCGATGGCTAAAGCACTTGGAGCATCTCCAGGAGCTGCTTGCGGTAAGATCGTATTCACAGCTGATGACGCTGTTGAATGGGCTGCAAGAGGAGAAAAAGTAATCCTTGTTCGTCTTGAGACATCACCGGAAGACATCACAGGTATGAAATCCGCACAGGGTATCCTGACAGTTCGCGGTGGTATGACATCTCACGCAGCCGTTGTTGCACGTGGTATGGGTACATGCTGTGTATCTGGATGCGGAGACATCACAATGGATGAAGCAAACAAGAAATTCACATTAGCAGGAAAAGAGTTCCACGAGGGAGACAGCATTTCTCTTGACGGATCTACAGGAGCTATTTATGACGGAATCATCCCGACAGTAGATGCTACGATCGCAGGTGAGTTCGGAAGAATCATGGGATGGGCTGATAAATACAGAACAATGAAAGTTCGTACAAACGCAGATACACCGGCTGACGCTAAGAAAGCTCGTGAGCTTGGTGCAGAAGGTATCGGACTTTGCCGTACAGAGCATATGTTCTTCGAGGGCGACAGAATCGACGCATTCCGCGAGATGATCTGCTCTGATACAGTAGAGGAGAGAGAGGCAGCTCTCGAGAAGATCCTTCCAGTACAGCAGGGAGACTTCGAGAAGTTATACGAGGCTCTTGAGGGCAACCCAGTTACAATCCGTTTCCTGGATCCGCCGTTACATGAGTTCGTTCCGACCGAGGAAGAGGACATCAAGAAGCTGGCTGACGCTCAGGGCAAGACTGTTGATCAGATCAAAGCGATCATCGACTCCCTGCATGAGTTCAACCCGATGATGGGCCACCGCGGATGCCGTCTTGCAGTTACCTATCCGGAGATTGCAAAGATGCAGACCAAGGCTGTGATTCGTGCGGCGATCAACGTTCAGAAGGCTCACGCTGACTGGAAGGTTTGCCCGGAGATCATGATCCCGCTTATCTGTGACGACAAAGAGCTTAAGGTTGTTAAGAAGATCGTAGTTGAGACCGCAGACGCTGAGATCGCTGCTGCAGGCATCGACTTAAAGTATGAAGTAGGTACCATGATCGAGATCCCGAGAGCATGTCTGACTGCAGATGACATTGCGAAGGACGCTGAGTTCTTCTGCTTCGGAACCAACGATCTGACCCAGATGACCTACGGCTTCTCCCGTGACGACGCAGGCAAGTTCCTGAACGCTTACTACGACAGCAAGATCTTCGAGAGCGATCCGTTTGCAAAGCTGGATCAGACCGGCGTAGGCAAGCTGATGGAGATGGCGATCAAGCTGGGCAAATCCGTTCGTCCGGATATGCATGTAGGTATCTGCGGCGAGCACGGCGGCGATCCGACTTCCGTAGAGTTCTGCCACAAGATCGGCCTGGACTATGTGTCCTGTTCTCCGTTCCGCGTTCCGATCGCGAAACTGGCAGCGGCGCAGGCAGCTCTGGCAGAATAAGCTTGATTAATAGAATAACAGTATCTTTTATGGGGCCCCGGCGTTTCGCCGGGGTCTTTTTATACTGCCATGGGGATACTCTGTGGGGCAAGACGGGGATGATCTTAAGGGGGTTCATGTGTGAAAAACATTGCTATTCGCATGTTAAAAATGTATAATGATGACAGTAGAATGTATGGAAATAGTTTGGAGCAGACACTGACAGGATATAAGAGGCCGATTGTCCGCAGAGAGATGATTGCCTTAACGGCAGGGAGTATAGAACAGTGATATTTTTATCTGATTTAAAGGGACTTAACAATACCATATTGTGCTTTGACGAGAAAAAGCTCCAGGATAAACTGTCCTTATGCAGAGAATATCTGGATAAAAGCGCAGATTATGAGCTGGAGACAGATACAGTCCTTTTGGACTCGTTTTACTCAGCCACCATCGAAGGGGCAAGGACCACCATAGAGAGCGTCAGGAGATCCCTGCGCGATCCTAAAAGTAAGAGTGACAGAATGGTAGTCAACAATATGAACGCGCTAAATCTGATCTATTCCGGATATCCTGTCTCTGATCAGAGCCTGCGTACACTCTGGGAGACTGTCGTCAAAGATGTCTGTGAAAATGAGCAGTTAAGGGGAGTGAGATACAGGTCAGGAAATGTCACGATATCTTCCTGTGAGAGAGTCGTTCATATACCTGCGCCTTATGAGTAGAGAGCTATATGGCCGGATTATTCCAATTCATGGATCGCCGGGATTTGGATGCCATATACAAAGCGATCATTGTCCATTTTTATTTTGTGTATATCCATCCCTATTGTGACGGCAATGGTCGGACAGCAAGGATTCTGCAGAACTACAGCCTGTTTCAGGCGGGGTATCCGGGCGTCAGGAGAATCCGGATATCTCAGGCGATCAATTTTCACCTGGGCGGTTATTATAAGTCCCTGGAACTGTCGGAAGTCCCGACAATTCTGGATAATCAGGTGACGCTGAATCTGACAATATTTATGGATTACATGCTGGACCGCATCATAGAAGCCTGCCGGTCCGCAGAAAAAAAGCAGGAGCATCTGTCAATGCTTGAGAAAAAGCTGTTGATAAGAATGTCCAGACGGGGAATCGGCGCGGAGATTACGGTGGCGGCTGCGGCAGGTGTTTTGGGCGTCAGCGACGGATATGCGCGAAGAATCCTGAACGGGCTCAGTAAAAAGGAATATCTGTTCAAAACAAAGGTAGAGGGCGAAAACAAGAATCTTTACAGACTGTTGGTTTTGATCTCGGAGTAAGGGAGGAGAAGCATGAAGAAAAGCAGATTATATAAAATAGCGGCAACGGTATTAATCGCCCAACTACTGTCGGTTCCATCGCTGTCAGCGATGGCGGAATCCGGTCTGCCGGAATTAAAACCAGAGATTACAACAAGAAGCATCACGGATCTGTCAGGTGCTGGTGTACAGACAGATTCTGACAATCTGATACCGGATGAAGACCAGAGTGTACCAGAGATAAAACCGGAGACAGGATCGGGGACAGATCCAGATACAGAAACAGCAGAAGGGACAGACCCGGAAACAGACCCGGAGACGGACTTGGAGATAGACCCGGAAACAGACCCGGAGACAGATCTGGAGATCGTCTCAGACATCCCGGAAGAACGGTTGATTCCGGCGTCTGGCCGGGCAGCTGTTTATGAAGGAGGCAACGGTCTGGTGCTTGCCAGCAGCTCTAACGCACGGGTGGAGTACACCGTTGATGGGGATGCCAGGGACAGCATATCGTTCTACATGGAGCGTGATCCCGTCACCAATCAAGCGGAACTGCCTGAACCGGTGGTACTGAGGTTTGAACAGGTGGCAGGCGAGGTGGATTTTGGGGAGATCAGGGTCAGCGCAGGAATCCCGAAATCGCCTTATGGTCCGTCGGATGGCCTGAATACGAATGAGATCACAAGAGTACGGATCGAACCGGCGTCCGGATATTTAAAGGCCGGTGAGAGCCTGGAGTTTCAGGTTTATTTTGTGGATCAGGCAGTAGCGGACGGAAAAGAAAATGTGAATAACAACGGCAGGATGCATTTCCTCACAATATCCGGAGCGGGAATAGAAAAGGATATTCCGGTCTATTATGGTGCGGACGGGCTTTATACCGAGTACAGCGCCGATTCAGTGGGGCAGTATGAAGGGACGCCGTTTAGGGATGTGAATACCGGAGCGGAATACAGGCTGATCGGCCATGTGAAGCTGAATGAAGAAGATGCGCCCACGCTCACGATCCGTCATCAATTTGGGGTCTATGCAGATATGACGGCGGGGACAGACGCCCAGGGCAATCCGATCCCTCTGCGGATCAGCCGCCTAAAGCTGAATCCGGATGGGAATTTCACATTTACGAACGGTTCTTATGAGCGAACGCCTCAGATGGATGAGCATGGAATGATAACGATCTCCATTAAATTTAAGGAGGATGTGTTCAAAAAGATCAGACGGCAGGCTGAGCGGGATAAAAAAATGCTGTTGAACTATGTTCTGCTGACGGATCTGGTCATGGAATATAATGACGGTTATCTGGCTGGCGGAAACATAGATACTCTGCCGCTGGTATATGCGGTAAGCTATATTCCTCCTTCAAACAACCGGCCCAGTGGAGGCGGAAGCGGAGGCGGCGGAGGCGGCGGAGGCGGAGGCGGCGGTTCCAGTTCGGGGTCCGGCGCCAGTGTCTCAGGCTCCGTTGTGGGACCGGGGATGGCACCGCGCGTGACGAACGCTTCTTCTGAAGATATCGGCTGGGTACAGAAGGACGGCTTCTGGTATTACATGAATGCCGCCAATGTGCCGGTGACAGACTGGCTGTTGGGAATCGATGGGCGCTGGTATTTCCTGGATGCGGGAGGCGTCATGAAGACAGGCTGGCTGGCTCTTGGCGGTAAGTGGTATTTCTTAAATGGCGATGGAACTATGGCGGTCGGCTGGGTGCAGGGAGCCGACGGGAAATGGTATTATCTGAATCAGGATGGAAGCATGGCAGTGAACACCACGACCCCGGATGGTTATGCGGTGGATCAGGATGGTGTGTGGCAGTCTGTTTAGAGAAATGAGTGGATATCTTCAAAGGTATCCACTTCTTTTTTTAACAGCCCAGGCTGCGTCGGTAATGAAAAAGGGGTTGTTTATCTTTTCAAAAAATAGTACAATTATAGCAAGTGACAGATAAGACATACAGGAAAGCGTTTAGACAGAGAGGGAAGTTACATATGAGACAGGAGCATGGGATGGCGGTGAAGAGACGGGGAATGACAAAGGATCTGGCAGTTTGCGGTTTGTTTGCGTCCCTGATTGCGGTTGGAGCATTTATTAAGATTGTCATCCCGGTTGGAGTGGATACCATGAACTTTACCCTTCAGTGGCTTTTTGTGATGCTGGCGGGGCTGCTTTTGGGTTCGAAGAAAGGTTTTTTGAGCGTATTTACCTATCTTATCATTGGCCTGGTGGGGTTCCCGGTTTTTGCCCGTGGCGGCGGTCCGGCGTACTTGATCCGTCCGACCTTTGGCTTCCTTCTGGGATTTGCGCTGGCGGCATATGCCATCGGCAGGGTCTGCGAGTGGATGCACACCTCAAAACCAGGAGCCTGGTTGTTTGCGGTGACGGTGGGGTATGCGGTCTATTATGGGATGGGGATCTTATATTTTTATTTTATCACCCACATTGTTGTTGTGACTCCTAATACGGTAGGCTGGGCGGCGATCTTTATGATATATTGTCTGCCTACGATGCTGCCGGATTATATGCTCTGTGTACTGGCAGTCATGGTGGCCGGGCGGCTTAAGCCGGTGGTGTCACGGATTATGGAATCATAAGATATAAGCGAATGAAACATGCAATACAGGTACATGGGAATCGGCAAAGCCCGGTTTTCCCGTGTGCGCTGTCTGAGAAAAGTCTGATTTTATCTGGGAATTTCAAGGTTTACCGAGGGGAGCCATTCCTGAGGCTCGTGATCATTATAACAATCCACGGAAGGCATGGAAATAGGCAGAAAAGCAATAAGCAGGTAATAGCAAGGAGAAGACAGGGATTTTATGGAAAAATACAGGGATAAATATGAAGTGTTAAAACAGTTTTTTGGTTACGACAGTTTTCGGGAGGGGCAGGAGACTTTGATCGACAGTATTCTCCAGGGCCGGGACACCATGGGGATCATGCCCACCGGTTCCGGGAAGTCGCTGTGCTATCAGATACCTGCCTTAATGATGGATGGGGTCACCCTGGTGATCTCTCCGCTGATCTCCCTGATGAAGGACCAGGTGACGGCGCTGAACCAGGCGGGGATCCACGCGGCATTTTTAAACAGCACGCTGACCATGACGCAGTATACGAAGGCTCTTGCCTATGCAAAGGAGGGCCGGTATCCGATCATCTATGTGGCGCCTGAACGGCTGGCTACCGATGGGTTCCTGGACTTTGCCTTACATACGAAGATATCCATGGTAGCGGTGGATGAGGCGCACTGTGTGTCCCAGTGGGGACAGGATTTCAGGCCCAGCTATCTAAAGATCGTGGAATTTATCCATAAACTGCCAAAACGGCCTGTGATCAGTGCTTTTACGGCGACGGCCACAAAAGAGGTGAAGGAGGATATTATCGATATCCTGATGCTTGAGGAGCCTACCGTGGTGTCCACCGGGTACGACCGCCCCAATCTGTATATGGGGGTGCAGTCCCCAAAGGATAAGTACGCAGCCCTTAAGAATTTTGTCGAGACCCATCCTGGGCAGTGCGGGATCGTGTACTGCCTGACCAGAAAGCTGGTGGAGGAGGTAAGCGGCAGGCTGAAGGCAGATGGATTTTCCGTTACCCGGTATCATGCGGGGTTAAGTGATGCGGAACGGAAACAGAACCAGGAGGATTTCATTTATGACCGTTCTCTGATCATGATCGCAACCAATGCGTTCGGCATGGGAATTGACAAGTCGAACGTCCGGTTTGTGATCCACTACAACATGCCTCGCAGCCCGGAAGCGTTTTACCAGGAGATCGGGCGGTGCAGCCGTGACGGGGAGCCGGGAGAGTGTATCCTGTTCTACAGCGGGCAGGATGTGATCACGAACCAGTTTTTTATAGACAATAACCAGGACAACCAGGAGCTTGACGCGCTGACCCGTCAGATCGTCATGGAGCGGGACCGGGAGCGACTGAGGAAAATGACCTTCTACTGTTTCACCAACGAATGCCTCCGGGACTATATCCTGCGGTATTTCGGGGAGTATGGCTCCAATTACTGCGGGAACTGCCAGAACTGCATCACCCAGTTTGAGACGGTAGATGTGACGGAGAGCGCCAGGGCGCTGATCGGCTGTGTGTCTGCCTGCCGCCAGCGGTATGGGGTCAATGTGATCTTAGATACGGTGCACGGGGCGAATACCGCCAAGATCCGCCAGTACCGGATGGACGAGAACCCCTTCTACGGGGCGCTGTCTAAGGTTCCAACTTATAGGCTGCGGCAGATTATGAATCACCTGCTTCTGAAGGAATTTTTATCTATTACCAATGATGAATATGCGATTGTGAAGCTGACAGAGCATTCCGACCAGGTCCTTAAAACGGAGGAACCGGTCGTGATGAAGATGGCAAAAGAGCAGGAGCATGCGGCGAAGGTGAAGCCGGAGAAGAAATCCAGGAAAAGTAAGGGCGTGGAGGTCTCTCTGTCCGAGAGCGAGGAGGCGTTGTTTGACAGACTTCGGACGCTCCGCATGGAGATCGCAAGAGAGGCGAAGGTGCCGCCGTATATTGTATTTTCCGACAAGACACTGGTGCATATGTGCAGGGTGAAGCCTGGGACCAGGGCGGAGATGCTGACGGTGTCCGGCGTCGGGGAGTTTAAGTTTGAGAAATATGGGGAACAGTTTTTGGAGCTTTTGAAAAATTATGATGAGTAAGGGGAAGGCTATGGTTGAGGTGAGGTTCTATGACCGGGCAGATGATGAGCTTCTAAGGTTTGCGGTCCTGATCGCGAGGTCCGGCGGCAAGTGGGTATTTTGCAGGCATAGGGACCGCAGTACCCTGGAGATCCCTGGCGGACACCGGGAAGCGGGGGAGGATATTGCAGAGACCGCCAGGAGAGAGTTGATGGAGGAGACCGGAGCGGCATCTTTTTCCATAAGCCCGATCTGTGTATATTCGGTAACCCGGAGCGGGGAGGCAGGAGAGACCGTGGAAGAGACCTTCGGCATGTTGTATGCTGCGGAGGTGGAGTCTTTTGAGGCGGAGCTGCACAGCGAGATCGCGGAGATCTATCTTCAGGATGAGTTTCCGGATAACTGGACTTATCCCCAGATCCAGCCGAAGCTTTTAGAGGAAGCAAAACGCAGGGGATTTTTATAAAAAGTCATTCTTGCGGGAAAAAGGAGTAAAACAGCAGATATGGATTTACATTATGAACCGGTTGGGAAGGACAACCGGGAGGCGATATCAAAGCTTGAGATACTGCCGGAGCAGAGCGGTTATATAGAGACGGTGGCCCAGTGCCTGTCGGAGGCGGACCGGGATAGGAAATGGCATCCTGTGGGTATTTATGACGGAGAGCAGCTGGTTGGCTTTGCCATGTACGGGTATTTCTTCTGGGAGTATTTCCCGGTTGGCAGGCTGTGGCTGGACCGGTTCCTGATCGACTGCCATTATCAGGGCAGGGGATATGGAAAGGCCGCTCTTATAGGGCTTTTAGAGCTTTTGTCCCGGAAATACCCCAAAAAGAAAGTGTATCTGAGTGTGATCCGGGAGAACAGTACGGCGATCCGCCTGTATCAGGAATTTGGATTCCGGTTTAACGGGGAAAAGGATATCCATGGGGAGGATGTTATGGTAAAGGACAGCGGAAGGCAGTAAAGGTCTACGCTACGTAGGTTGAGGGATCGGGTCCTCCGGTTTATGATAGGGGTAGCTTCAGCGCAGCCATGTGCCCCGGCCAGGGTACGGACTGGCTGAGACATTGGATCAAAGCGGTTAAAGCCAGCTATCAGAAAACAGGAGGAACGACATATGAATTACATTACAGGAAACACCATCAGGTCACTGAGGGAGAAAAAGAGGATTACCCAGAAACAACTGGCAGATGTGCTGTCTGTCAGCCATAAGACGGTCTCTAAGTGGGAGACGGACAAAGGGCTGCCGGATATCGGGATTGTGGGGGAGTTGGCGGAGGCGCTGGGCGTTTCCATGGCAGAGCTGCTTACAGGAGATATCGTCACCAACCAGAACCGTTCCGCCAATATGCAAAAATGCAGCTTTTACGTCTGCCCCGTCTGCGGCAATGTGATTCATGCTGTGGGAGAAGGCGCCTTTTGCTGCTGCGGGATCGCGCTGCCTAAGCTGGAGTCCGAAGAAGCAGACGGGATACACAGTCCTAAGGTAGATATCATGGACGGGGAATATTATGTTACTGTGGACCATGGGATGACAAAGGACCACTATCTGTCATTTTTTGCTTATGTTTCATCAAACTGCGTACAGATTGTGAAGCTGTATCCGGAGCAGACCGCGGAGTGCCGGTTTGCCAGGCGGGGCCATGGAAGTATTTATGCTTATTGCAACCGGCATGGGCTGTATGAAGTGCGGGTGTGAGAGAAAAAAGAAGAAAAGAGGAAAAAAACATGTCATACACATTGAAAGAGGTTACGGTCAGGACCGACAATTCCCTGGAGGGAATGAAGAAGATCGAGGAGCTGTGGGCCGATGTTGCAGGCGGCAGGCTGCCGGTCCTGTTTGACAGTGAACACAATTTCCAGCCGGGTATATCCCCTGTGTCCCGTTACAGCAATTATGAGAGCGATGAGAAGGGCAGCTATGATCTGAGCATCATCGGAGTGACGGCTGATTTTTTCCGTCAGATGGAATCGGAGGTCATGGCCGGAAGATACCGCAAATATGATGAGAGCGGTGAGGATATGGGGCAGTGTACGAAGGCGGCATGGGAAAAAGTCTGGGGCGACCAGGCATCCGGGGCCATGAAACGTGCGTTCACTGTGGATTATGAGAGCACGGTCCCGGCAGAATATACGAAGGATGGGAAGGTGCATTGCTATCTGTATATTTCGGTGATCTGACAACAAAGGGTTGTTTCGTGGCGAAAGCCCGCCCGCTCCATTGCGGTTAAACGGAGCTGGCGGGCTTTCGTTGGTTCGTTTCTATGTTCTCTTGTGATTTCTTTAGGAATTTGCCCGGCTGTAGATCTGATAGATCATCTCCTCATCCAATTTCTTAAAGGTTCCAATGGTGCGCGTCTGCTGGTAGCTACACCGGAATGCCAGATCCCTCAAAACGGTGTCCTCCTGAATCCCAATATCTTTATTATCACCGAAGCTTACAGGCATACCCAGGGAGCGGAAATAATCTACAGTAGCCTGGATACCGGCCAGGGCAAGGGTTTCTTCGTCATCCCCATCCAGACCCCAGACATTCTTTGCATAGCGCGCAAACCGTCCCGGCTTCGCGTCATAGACTGCGAGGGCCCAGGAGCCCCAGACCGTGGCGAGAGATGCGCCGTGAGCCGTGTCAAACATGGCGGACAGCTCGTGCCCCAGCTGGTGGACCGCAAAATCCTCGCGTCCGCCGAGGCCGGTCAGCCCGTTGTGAGACAGGGATCCGGCCCACATCAGTTCGCTCATGGCATCATAATCATGGGTGTCCTTTATTGCGACAGAACCTTTGGCGATCACCGTGCGCAGCAGCGCTTCGGCAATGGAGTCGGTCAGCTCATTATCGAGGGGATTGAAATACCGGTCCAGGGTGTGCATCATGATATCGGTGACGCCGCAGGCTACCTGGTATACCGGGAGTGTGTAGGTCAGCTCCGGATTCATGATGGCGAATCTGGGGCGGTTTAAGTCAGAGCTTAAGCCCCGCTTGCTGCCGGTCTCCATATTGGTCAGTACGGAAGAGTTACTGGTCTCGCTTCCTGCCGCAGGGATCGTCAAAACGGCTCCCACCGGGAGGGCGCGGACAGGTACCTTTCGCTTGCTCCAGTACTCCCATATATCGGTGTCCAGGTTTGCCGCACCGATGGCAATGGCCTTGGCCGTGTCGATGGCAGAGCCGCCTCCGATACCCAGCACAAAATCTGCGCCGGAATCGATGGACAGACGGATGCCTTCGCGTGCGTGTTCTAAGGTTGGGTTCGCTTTGGCGCCTCCGAAAACCTCAAAGGACAAATCGCTTTCCTTTAAAGACTGTTTTATCTGGTCCAGAAGACCGCTGCGGACCACGCTGCCGCCGCCGTATACCAGAAGAACCTTTGACCCCCCATATCTGCGGACGTAATCCGCGGTCCGGTCCTGGGCGCCCTTCCCGAAAACAACTTCGGTGGGGCTTAAGTATGTGAATGCCTGCATGATAAATACCTCCTCTTTTTGGTACTATTATATCACGGTTATACATGATATGCCAGACGGAAAAAGCAGAAGATTTCTATTATGCTGACGGAGCAGGGGCGGATGCTCCGCCTGCCAGTTCATCCAGGGAATGAAACTGGTAGCCCATTTCCTCCCATTTTGTCAAAAGTTTATCCAGTATCTCGGCATTGGTTTTGGAGGTGCTGTGCAGAAGTACGATCGCGCCCGGGTGGATGCGGCCGAGGAGTTTTTTGAACGCTTCCTCGTGGGTGGGCTGTTTATTCTCATACCAGTCCACATAGGCGAGGCTCCAGAAAAAGGTGTCATAGCCTAAGTCCTTTGCCATCTGAAGGTTGGATTCGCTGTATTTTCCCTGGGGCGGACGGTAATACCGTTTCATCGGCTGTCCGGTGACCTCCTGGTACAGGGCTTCCAGGGATTTCAGTTCCTCCGAGAAGGTCTCCGAGGTGGAGATCTTTGACATATCCGGGTGGTGGAAGGTGTGGTTGCCCACGTTGTGCCCTTCAGCCACCATGCGTTTTACCAGGTCGGGACTGGTGCTTATGTAGTTTCCCACCAGGAAAAAGGTGGCTGGGACATTGTGTTTTTTGAGGGCGTCTAAAATGGCGGCGGTGTTGCCGTTTTCGTAACCGGCGTCGAAGGTCAGGTAGATGATCTTTTCCTGGGTATCGGCTACGTAATGGGCGTTGTATTGTTTTAGATAGTCGGGGGTGGCGTTTCCGATGGGAGGCCTGCCCTCCTGCTGAAAGCTCAAGCCCCAGTTGCCGTCGGCTGAGGCGGTGACGGCAGGCTCCTCACGGTGGGTCACATATGCCAGCCCATGGCCCAGAAGAAAGGACATAAGGAGTAAAAAGGCACAGGCCGCGATGCGTTTGCAGTAGAACCGGTCGGGACAGTAAAATCGTTTCATAACAGTCTCCGTATAGAATCTTATTACTGCCAATATATGGATTAAATGGAAATGTCATACCGGTAAGTTTAAGAAAGTTGTCAGATTCTAACAGGAAAAATTATGCTATACTAGGAATACTTAGTGAAGCCGGTCCGTCAGGCGCAGATCAAAGTCAGCGACCATGGCGTACTGGATAAAGAGTTTAGACAGACAACAGGATACAGGAGACAGTTATGAGACAGTGGAAAAAAATTCTGGCTTTAGGCCTTGGATTTACGTTAACATTTGGGCAGGCGGCATATGCGGAGATCATCATCCCGCCTATTTCATCGATTGGCGCGCCGGAGAATGAGACGGCGGGGGCCGGTGCGATATCCGGCGAAGCGCCGGTCACCGGGACAGAGGCGGTCACCGGGACAGCGGCAGCGCCGGGGAATACCGGGACAGAGGAGGTACCTGGTAATAATGGCACATCCGCGGCACCTGGTAATACAGGTACATCGGCAGTTCCGGGAAACTCTGGGACAGCATCTGTACCTGGAGGTTATAATGATACCACAGCGATCCAGGAACCGGTGGTCGTGGCGGAGGGCGCTGTGCTGCTGGACGCCTCCACGGGGAAGGTCCTGTATGGGAAGAACCAGGATAAGCAGTTTTATCCTGCAAGCATTACGAAGATCATGACGGCGCTGGTTGTTCTGGAACGGTGTGATCTGAAGGATAAGGTGACCTTTTCCTCCACTGCCACGACGAATCTGGAATCAGGGGCGGTATCTTTAGATATCACGGAGGGCGACGTACTGACTGTGGAGCAGTGTTTATACGGTCTCTTGCTCAAGTCGGCCAACGAGATCGGCAACGGCCTGGCGGAGCATGTAGCCGGCAGCGTCAGCGGGTTTGCAGACCTGATGAATGAAAAGGCAAAGGCCCTGGGATGCAAGAATACCCATTTTGCCAATCCTCACGGACTGAATGACTCAACTCACAAGACGACCCCCTATGATATGGCCCTGATCATGCGTGCGGCATTGGAAAATGCCACATTCCGGAAGATCGATACGACTACCTCCTACAGTTTCCCGGCCACGAAGAAGTCGGCGGCAAGGACTATCACCATGGGGCACAAGATGATGTATCCGTCGGATTCCCGTTATTATGAAGGAATTATCGGAGGAAAGACAGGATATACTTCACTGGCGGGGAATACACTGGTAACGGGCGTTGAGAAAAACGGAGTCCGTCTGATCGCCGTGGTTATGAAAGCCAAGAGCACTCAGTATACGGATACCAAAGCGATGCTGGATTATGGTTTTGAGCATTACGCTGCGCTGACAGGTGGCAATGGTTCGGCTGGCGGCGGGACTTTGGCGGGCCCCTCCGCTTCTGTGGGAGATTCTGCCACAGGCAGTCAGGCTGCACCGGGCAGCCAGAGCGCGCAGAATGGCCAGACTGGCACGGCAGGGGCAGCGGGGACTGTCGCAGCAGGCTGGAAACAGGATGCAGCCGGATGGTATTACATAAAGGCGGACGGTACGCGGGCAGCCAATGAGTGGCAGACCTTAGAGGGGGCTGACTACTGGTTTGACGGGAACGGATATATGGCGACCGGGTGGCGCAAGTTCACCAACGGGGCCTGGTATTATTTTGCCCCGGAGAATGGGCAGATGGTTTTTGGCAAGTGGGTTCAGGACGGAGGCGCCTGGTATTATCTGGGAGCGGACGGCGTGCTGCTTATGAATACCACGACCCCGGACGGCAACCGGGTGGATGAAAACGGAATCTGGATCCAGCAGTAAAGGAGTGAGGCCGGTGAAGAAGGCAGAGCAGAGTTTGCATAGTAAAAACGAAATGGTTGAAAATACAAGAGCGGTGGCAAAAAAACAGGCATCGGTGCGCAGATTGTGGAACGCACTGGTGCCTGCCGCCATTATCTGTGTGCTGGTCCTGGGCGGATGTAAAAGCGGAGTAGGAGAAGAACCGCCGGGAGCAGCTCCGGATGAGGCGGGGAACCCGGTGGCGGGCAGTGCCGGCACGGAAGGAAGCTTTGGGCCAGAGCTTGGTGAAGCTGTAGAAGGAGGCCAAAACCCGGAGGATCGAGAGAGCATGGAAGAGGGCCCGGCAGCATCTTTGGAAGCGTCATCTGACTATATCCTCCCCGGCAGTGATCGGGAATTAGTGGAATGGGCGGACGTGAAGAGCCTGACAACAGAGCAGGTCCGGCTTGCCAGGAACGAGATCT